>Ga0302180_10001771_pt1 | contig 17215 bp, 13 predicted proteins | sample I_Palsa_E3_2_FD_200575 | JGI IMG/M metagenome (GOLD analysis project Ga0302180, IMG submission 200575) | Peat permafrost microbial communities from Stordalen Mire near Abisko, Sweden - I_Palsa_E3_2 | ecosystem: Environmental > Terrestrial > Soil > Palsa > Peat permafrost | place: Sweden... | reverse complement strand
GAGCGAAGCGTAGTGGAGGGACCTGCGGTTTCTCCCGGTACGCACACACTTTCTTTAGCCCCTGGGGTTCTCCATTCAGCAACGGATGGTGCGGTCAACCGCCGCCCTTTCCTTTGTCATCTCGACCGGAGCGTACCCGGATTTCCTACTTCACGCTGCAAGCGACAACCACGTATGCGGTTTTCCTCAAGAAAACCGCATGATCTTGATCAACGCCACGGCTCTCGACAGGAAATCCGGGGAGCGCAGTGGAGAGATCTCTGTGTGGATGCTCTCTCCTGGAGATGTGTTTCTACCAAAACCGCCTAATCGTAGCGTTCAAAGATGATTTGTTTCCTCTCCCACCCAAGGCTCTTCAAAGTATCCCGGTTGGCAGACACCATCTCATTCAAACCGCAAATATAAGCGTGAATATTGAACATCGCGTCCTCCACCGGCCGCGCCTCCTGCGCCCATTGGAGCGCATGCTCTGCGGCGATTTGCCCCACGAATTCCTGCACGTAGCCACGTGCGCCCGCCCACGCGTCCTGCGCCCTGCTCAGCGTTTTAAAGTAGAAGAAATTAGGCCTGCGGGCCGCGACCCGTTCGAAATAATCCTCGTAGTAAATCTCGGTTTCGTAGCGCGTTCCATACACCAGCCAGATCTTGCGGCCCTGGCTGCGATCCCCACCCTCTTCCGGGAACAGGTGTTCGACAAACCCGCGCATCGGCGCAATCCCTGTGCCGGTCGCAATTAAAATGCTATCGGTCAACGGCGCCCGCAGCAGGAACAAGCCATGCGGTCCATGAAAGGGCATGCTTTGCCCAACCTCGAGATCACACAGCAAATTGGAGAAGAACCCATCCTCCACCCGATTCACGCACACGTCGAATCGATTACCATGGGGCGCCGATGCGATGGAGTACGCCCGGGTCTGCTGCTTGCCGGCAGGGTCGACAGCCAGGAAGGAAACAAACTGTCCGGGTTGAAAATCGAATTTTTCCAACTCAGGGACGGTAAATTCAAGATGGAAACACGCTGCGGATTCTGACAGTAGAATTCTGCGCGTGAGACGCGCAGTGTGGATTGGCCGTGACAATCTCCGTCACCTCGGATGAAACGCGACGTTAACTACCTAACACCACATTATTCGACCGTAACGGATTTGGCCAGATTCCGCGGTTGATCCACATCACAACCGCGGCGCACGGCGATGTAGTACGCCAACAGCTGCAGGGGAACCACCTCAATCAGCGGCGCCAGCAATTCTGGCGCCTGGGGCACATAAATCACATCCTCCACCAGTTCGTGAATCTGCTTATTGCCCTCGGTCGCGATGGCGATCACCCGGCCCGAGCGCGCCGTCACCTCCTGAATGTTCGACAGAGTCTTCTCATACCGCAGCATCGATTCTGGACTGGACGCGTCGTTGGTGGCCAGCACCACCACCGGCAACGCTTCATCGATCAGGGCATTCGGCCCATGCTTCATCTCTCCTGCCGGATACCCTTCGGCGTGGATGTAAGAGATTTCCTTGAGCTTCAGCGCTCCCTCGAGCGCGATGGGGAAGTGAATCCCGCGGCCCAAAAACAAAAAATTCGAAGCCGACGCATACACTTTGGCCAGTAGCCGGCACTCCCCCTCGCGTTGCCGCAGCACCTCTTCAATCTTTCCCGGGATACGGCTGAGTTCATCCACCAAGGCCGCACTCTCTGCCGGCGAAATCGTTTCGCGCTTCTGCGCCAGGTGGAGTGCAAACAGGAACAACGCAGTCAATTGCGCGGTGAATGCCTTGGTCGAAGCAACCCCGATCTCCGGTCCGGCGTGGGTATAAATGGTTCCATGCGCTTCACGTGCCACCATGGACCCCACCACGTTGCAGATCGCGACGGTCATCGATCCCTTGGCGATCATCTCACGCTGCGCCGCCAGGGTATCCGCCGTCTCGCCGGACTGCGTAATCAAAAGGCCCAGCGCGCGCGGATCGGCGATCGGATCGCGATAGCGGTATTCGCTGGCGTAATCCACCTCTGTGGGGACGCGCGCCAGCCGTTCAATCATGTACTTGCCGGCCAGCGCCGAATGCCAGCTTGTGCCGCAGGCGGCGATATTCACCTGCGTGGCTGCACGAAACTGATCATCCGTAATCTTCATCTCGCCCAGAAACACTTCGCCCGTTTCGAGCGATATCCGGCCCAGGGTCGTGTCACGAACCGAACGTGGCTGCTCAAAAATCTCCTTCAGCATGAAGTGCTTGTAGCCGCCCTTTTCCGCCTGGATCGGGTCCCAGAGAATCTTCTCCACCTTGCGCTCGACCGGATCGCCGGCGAGGTTGGTGAACTTAACCCCCTGCGCCGTGATGACAGCCACATCGCCATCCGCCAGAAAATACATCATGCGGGTGTGGTGCAGAATCCCGGGTACGTCCGAGGCCACGAACGATTCCCCCTCGCCCACGCCAACCACCACCGGGGGACCATTGCGCGCGCTGACAATTGTGTCCGGCGCATCGGCAGAGATCACGCTGATGGCGTAGGCGCCGGTCAGCCGGCGCGCCGCCCGGCGCACGCCCTCCTCAAGCAGCATCGTCTTGCCCGAGCTCTCTGCCGAGCGCAGCTCCTGTTCGATCAGGTGGGCGATCACTTCCGTATCCGTCTCGGTGACGAAAACGTGGCGCTCTTCTATCAGTTCGCGCTTCAGTTCCAGGTAATTTTCGACAATGCCGTTATGCACCACCACGATGCGCCCGGTGCAGTCCCTGTGTGGGTGAGCATTTTCTTCCGTCGGCCGGCCGTGGGTGGCCCAACGGGTATGGCCGATGCCGTACGTGCCATGCAGCGGGTGCTGCCGGATCACTTCTTCCAGGTTGCGCAATTTCCCCGGCGCCCGGCGCAGTTCAAGGCCGTGTCCCGCGGACCCGACAGCGATACCGGCGGAGTCATACCCGCGGTATTCCAGCCGCCGCAAACCTTCCAGAATGACAGTAACTACATCCTTCGGACCGACGTACCCTACGATTCCACACATAGATTCTCATTGTAGGTCGGCAGGTGTGGAACTGCCTATTCTTCCAGGCGGTAGGTAAACTCTTCGATCACCGGATTGGTCAGTACCTCACGGGCGATGCGTTCCACTTCGGTCCGCGCATCGCCGGCATCCATGGCGCGGAGCGTGAGTTGAAAGTATTTTCCCTGGCGCACTTCCTCAACACCGGTGTATTGCATGCGTTTGAGTGCCCCATGGATGGTCTGCCCCTGGGGATCGAGGACGGTGCGCTTCAGCGTGACGTAGACATGCGCCTTCATGGTGCTCGATTATAACCGCGCGTGCTCACTCTTCGCGCAGCAGCATCATCGGGTCCACCGACAGCGCCCTTTGCGCTGGGATCCACGTGGCCACTAGTCCCAATAACGCCATGGCCAGCACCACCCCTGACAGCACGAGCGGATCGCGGGGTGTCGCCTGGTAGACGATATAGGCCAACACCCTGGTAGCCAGAATTCCCAGCAGTAAGCCAATTGCTGAGCCAACTGCCAGCAGCTTGACCGTGCGCCCCAGCACCGCCTGCAGCACTTGTGTCCTCTGTGCACCAAGCGCCACACGAATGCCCAACTCGCGCAAACGCTTGCTGACGGAGTACGCCGCCATCCCAAAAATCCCGGTGACGGAGAGCATCGCACCCATCATGCCCATGACTCCCAGAGACATGGTTGCAACACGCGAGGGGAACAGGACCACGGACAACAATTCATTCCATGTCTTGGGGTCCACAGGCAGTCCGGAATCCAGCTGGTGCAATTTCGTCCGCATGGCCGCGGCGAGTTGCTGCGGGTCACGGTGCGACCTAACGACGAGGAAGAACGCATTCGCCGGCGACTGCATCGAGGGGAGAAACATCGCTGGTTGCTGATCTTGAGTAATGTTCTGATATTTTCCGTCTTCGACCACGCCGACCACCTCAACGCGCCTTCCGTCCAGCAATTTGTAGAAGCTGCCGACCGCATGATTTACCGACCCAAACATCTTGCCGGCAAAATCTCTGTTCACGACGACGACAGGCGGCGCGTCTTTGCCGTCATGCCAGTCGAAGGTCCTGCCCGCCAACAAGCTGGTGCCGGCTGCAGCGAAGTATCCCGGAGATATCTCGTACCTGTATGGATTGGCGGCGGCATTCGAATTTCTCAGATCGCTGGTTTCAGTCTTGAAGACATTCTCCCGCGTACCAGCGGTGTAGACCAACGGTGGGTAGCCATTCACTAGCCCGGCATGTTCGACTCCAGGGATGCTCTCCATTGCATCGATCATGCTCTTTTGCATGCCGGGCACTTTGTCGATGCTGTAGCCGGCCATAGCCAGGTTGACACTGGCCAGCATTGTGTTCCGCGGATCAATACCGTAATTGCCATGCAGCGAGCGCACCAGCCCACGAACGGCGACCAGTGAAGCGGTGACCAGCACGGCACAAATTGCAATCTGGATGACCAGCAGCACATCCCGCAAAGTCATCCGACTTCCCAGCCTGCGGCTGGATCCCGCTTTGACGACTTCGTAGGGATTAGCCCGCAGCACCTGGCGGACGGGGACAATCCCGAACAGGAATCCGCTCACCAGCGCCAAAAGCAGCGCGACCACGTAGAGTCTTGCATCTGGACTTACCGGTATTCGGACAGCAGTCCCGGGAAAGGGTTGCCAAGTGCCTAACCTGCTCAACAAAACCACGCTGGCCCATAAGCCTGCTGCGCCCCCGGCCAGAGAAATCAGCACAGCTTCAGTCAGTAGCTGTCGCAGGATACGTCGCCGGCTCGAACCAAGCGCGAGCCGCAGAGCGACTTCGCGAGAGCGGTCCGCAGCATGAGCCGCAAACAAGCTGCCCAGGTTGGCGCATGCAGCTAGCAGGATCAAGCCGGCCAGCAGCATCAGTCCCGCCAGAAATCCCTTCAAGTCCGGACCAAAAGAAGTGAGGCCCTCGTGTGCGAGGGAAGTATTGCCACGAGCGACTTCCTTGGGATAATTCTTTTCGAGAGATGCCCCCACAGCGTTCACATCGGCGGTTGCTTGAGCAGGCGTTACTCCTGGTTTGATATGCCCCATTACCTCAAAAACCGCGTGGTCGCTGCCGCGCGCACTCAGTAACCCTTCCGTGGTCACTTGCTCCTCATTGACGATCGGCATATAGAAGTCGGGAGAGACAAACACCAACGTGCCCTGGAACGACGGTGGTGCGACACCAATGATGGTGAAGGGGTGTTTGTTTACCCCGACGACCCTGCCGATCACGCTGCGATCTTCGTGGAAGCGGCTGTGCCAATACGCGTAGCTGAGCACGACATAGGGCGCGCTGTTGCGGCCGTGCTCATCGGAGGCGTGAAAAAACTTGCCCAGGTAGGGTTGAATCCTCAGCACGTCGAAGTAGTTCCCACTCGTCGCAAAGCCGTTGAAGACAGACGGATCTTTGCCCGTATCCAATCCTGCAAACACCATACCGAACGCTGCCAGGTCCTCAAAGCTGTGGTTATGATCGCGCAGATCGATATAGTTTGGGTACGACTGCCACGCGATATTTCCTCCGTACATGGTTCCCCAAAGGCTCTCCCACTGAGGCACGTTCAGCGGACGCAGGAGAAGACTATCCATGATGCCGAAGACAACTGCGTTTGCGCCGATCGCCAGCGCCAGTGTGACTACGGCTGCGAAGGTGAAACCAGGAGACTTGCGCAACACGCGCAGGGCGAACCGAATATCCTGCACCAACGATTCGAAAAAACTACTTCCCATTGCCTGGTAGCATTCCTCCTTCCATCGCTCCCGGCCGCCAAGTTCGATCCGTGCCTGGCGTTCTGCCTGGGCATGATTGAGGCCTGAGCGTTCGAGATCGTCGGCCCGAAGTTGGACATGGGAAAGAAGTTCTTCTTCCATTTCCTCTGTACGCGGTGAACGATGAAAGATATTCATGCTTCCTCCGCTTGGGCGGCGAGCGCCGCGGTCATGGCGGTTGCCAGGCGATTCCAGCCCTCGGTTTCTTCTCGAAATCGCTTGCGGCCGGTAGCCGTGAGCTCATAAAACTTGGCCCGGCGGTTGTTTTCTGAAACGCCCCAGCTTGCCTTGAGTAGCCCCTGGCGGACCAGGCGAAACAATGCGGGATAAAGGGCTCCTTGTTCAATCAACAGCGCGCTGTTCGTGATCTGGCCAATACGCAGGAGCACGCCGTAGCCATGAAGAGGCCCGAGAGAAACCGCCTTTAGAACAAGCAGATCGAGAGTTCCGGGAAGTAGTTGGGCTTGGTCTGTCACGCGACTCCTAAGTTAATAAGGAGAGGATAGCGCCGTTTCTCCTAAGCTGTCAAGGAGAGTCGCGGAATACTCCCTAAGCCCTTTGCAAGAGCAGTATTAGCATCGGCTCGCAACCAGGTCTCGCTGTTGAGCAAGCTCGCTTGCCGGTGGCAAGTGGAAGATGGAGGGAACGCGCTTTTTGGCTCTAGCCCCGGACCCATCGCCGGGTGCCCCACATCTCGCTCGTTTTTCGCGAGATGTGGGATACCACTGCGCTCGCCCCGTATCTCTCACAACAACGCGGACTTGTTCCTTAAGAGACCTGGGTTTCTCCAGACAAAGCGGTTACGCCCGAGAACCCAGGTCTCAAAAGCGAGACCTGGGCCACCCCTTACTGCGCGGTTCTACGATCGTTTTTTTGACAGATTGCAGCGGAGTGGGACCCGCCTAGCACTTGCTGGTGAAACGGTGGACGGTTTTACGTCACCATCGATGTATTGAAAGTACGTAGGGGGCATTTATAAGTGCAGTAATAGCGGGATGCTAACCGTCGATCGGGGGTACCGGGGTATCAATTTCGGCCCTTTCCTCAAGGAAATGTCTTGTTTATTGCTGATCTGTGCGCTTATAGTACGTGTGACTTTGCCACCCCCGTGCAAGGGTGAATGGATCTCAAGGATCCTCCCCAACAATAATTCGAAGCCGGTAGACCGGAGGTAACCCTGTGCCATTTGAAATAGGTCAGCGGGTAGGCGATTACGAGATTGTCAGCATGCTCGGGGCGGGCGGCATGGGGCAGGTCTACCGCGTTCGCAACGTAATTTCTGACCGCACTGAGGCCATGAAGGTGCTTTTGCCTGACCTGGGTGCGGAACCCGATCTCGCGGCGCGGTTCAACAGCGAGATCCGCATTCTCGCCAGTTTCGATCATCCCAACATCGCCCACTTGCATACCGCGCTCCAGGTGGATAACCAGTTAGTTATGGTGATGGAATTCGTGGAAGGCCTCACCCTTGCGCAGCGTGCCGACCTGGGCGCGATTCCCCAGGTCGACATCGTGAATTACATGCAGCAGGTGCTTTCTGCCTTGACCTATGCCCATGGCCGCGGCGTCGTCCATCGCGACATCAAGCCCGCCAACGTCATGGTTACAACGGATGGCGTCGTCAAACTGATGGACTTTGGCATCGCCAGGTCAGGCGTAGAAAGTGACCTCACGCGTCCCGGCAGGAGCATGGGTTCGCTCGCCTACATGTCTCCGGAGCAGGCGCGTGGCGGCACGGTCGATGCGCGCTCTGATATCTATTCCACCGGCGTCATGATGTATGAGTTATTTACCGGTCGCCGTCCATTCCAGGCAGACTCTGCCTACGGCATCCTGAATCAGCAGTGTAACGATGCACCGATGCCGCCGGTGGAAGTCAATCCGCTGTTACCTCCAGCACTGAGCGACCTCATCTTGTGCGCGATGGCCAAAGAGCCGGCAAACCGCTTTCAGAATGCCCAGGCGGTGAGTAACGCACTGGGACACGTCGCTGGGGCGCAGGATCCTATCGCCGAAGCACCCGAAGTTCCGTTTGCCCCGGTGGTCATGCCTGCGCTTCCCCAGCCTGTGGCGCCTCCACCTTCGGCGCACCGCGGGGCGTGGATTGCGCTGGGCGCGTTTGCAGTTCTGGCCGTGGTGGCGGCGGCCGCCGTCGGCCTTCCTCGGCTACTCCACACCAGCGCAAAGGTTGAGAGCACCGCCGATCAAACAACGCCATCGCCGGCAGCTCCGTTGCCAGCCAGCCCGCCGCCTGTCGCTGACGCACCGGTGACCCCTGCGCCCCCGCCTCCCGACGCACAGGCGACTTCTTCGCCCACGATTCCCGCGCCATCGGACCAGGCTCCGGTGAAACCAACCGATAACCCCGCGACGCACAGCAAGCTCGAAAAAACTTCGAAGCCGCCTCGGCCCGTGTATCAACCGGATGCCCAGGCGAATACGGTGACCCCGCCGGCGGTGAATCAGCCTCAAAACGCTGGGCCCACAGCGGAAGAAGTAGACCAGGCGCGGGAGCAGAAGACGGCGCTCGATGCCCGCGCGGGTGCTGTTTCTTCCAGCCTGGAAAGTTTGAAGCGCCAGCAGGAAGCAGATGGCGTCGGTTTGCGACGGGATATGGCGGTAGCGTATGCCCGCATGAATGGTTTTCTCAGCTCTGCCAACGCCGATCTAGCGAGCGGGAACATCACCGCGGCGCGAAATCATATGGACCAGGCGGACAAAGAAATCTCAACTCTGGAAAGTTTTTTAGGCAAATAGGAGAGAAGGAAAATGCGGAAGGCTCTTCTGGGAATGGCCCTCGTTCTTTCGGTTGCGGTGCCGGCTGTGGCGCAGGATAAACACCGGGTAGCCGTGCTTGACTTTGGATACGGAACCGTGATGACCAGTGTTCAGGCGATCTTTGGCTCGAACCAGGATGTAGGTAAAGGCATCTCTGACCTGCTCATCAACGAGTTGGTAAACGATGGGCGCTACCGCGTAATCGAGCGTAGCGCAATCGACAAGATTCTCAAGGAACAGAATTTCTCCAACAGCGATCGGGTCAACAGTTCGACTGCAGCCAAAATCGGCGGCCTGCTCGGAGTGGACACCATCATCATTGGCGACGTCACCCAATTCGGACGGGATGACAAGCACTATGGTGGCGGAGGTGGGGGCGGGCATATCTGGACCGGTGGCGCCGGCGGTCTGGGCATCAGCAAAGCAAAGGCTGTTGTCGAAGTGACGGCACGCATGGTCGACGTGAATACCGGTGAGATCCTGGCGTCGGTAACCGGTCATGGCGAGTCTCAGCGAAACGGACTCACCAGCAGTGGCTCTGGGTACTCCGGCTGGACGGGTGGTGGCGGCCAGCTCGACATGGGCAGCAGCAACTTTAGCCAGAGCATTCTTGGCCAGGCCGTCAAGCAGGCCGTGGACGATACAGCCAAGGGACTGGATTCGCATTCCGCGAGCCTCCCCGTCAACGCACCTCCGCCCGCAGCGCCGATAGATGGCCTGGTAGCCGATGCCAGCGGTGGAGACGTAATCATCAACGTGGGCTCGAGCGCAGGTGTGCACGTGGGCGACAAGCTTGCCGTGACGCGGGTTGTTCGCACTGTGAAGGATCCGGTGAGCGGCAAAGTTTTGCGCACGATTGATTCGCCTGTGGGCATGCTAACCATCACCAGCGTCGACAGCGGATCCGCGGTAGGAAAATTCGACGGCGCCGGATCCCCGAAGGTGGGCGATGCAGTAAAGCGCCCACAGTAAAACCGGGGAGCTTTCTGGGCTGCTGCTAACAACGCAAGCCTGAAGGGTACGGCCTTCGCTGCTCGCACATAACCAATCTGGAATCTGTACGGCTCTAGACGTAAATGGGCATGTTCAATCGTATGCTCGCTCTTGCGGCAGACACAACCCTAGCAGATGCCGCAAGCAGTCCACCAGGGACGGCACAATGGCAGTTCGCACGTCAGCACCCAGGTCGCTGGAACTGCAGAAATGATCTCGGCTCGAATCTCCCTCTTCCCGGCGCGGTCTAAGATCTTTCGGTAACCATAACTGTCTACCTTACCTGGTTAAAACATACCTCAGTTTCTCAACTTCAAGACTTCAGTGCCTGCTGTGCCGCCTGGTCGAGTACCTTCACGACCTTTGCGGGTTCCTCCAGAATCACCATATGGCAGGTTTCAATCACTGTGGTCATTGCGTTCATACGCTTAGCCATAGCAATCTGCATCTCAGGTTGAAGCATACGATCCTTGGTAGAGACGACTGCCCAAGTCGGCTTGTTCTTCCATGCGGCGACCGAGACCTTCTCGTCGAACATCGGACCGTAACTTTGGCCCTGTACCGCGAGTGCAAGCTTTCGCTCGGCTATCGGCAGGCCTTCCGCGATGTTCTCGAGCATTCCTTCAGCAGTGACGTAGGCGAACTTCTCGCTATCGACGCGAATCTGCTTCTGTCCCTCCGTCCAACCGAACGGAGCCCCAGCATCATTTGCGGACTGTCCTTCCTCAGGAGCGTACGCAGTAAGGTAGACGAGGCCGGCGACTTGGGGGTCATTACCAGCCTCTGTGATCACGACACCGCCCCAGGAGTGGCCCACCAGGAGTACAGGACCGTCCTGCAGGGCAATCATTCGCTTGGTGGCCGACACCTCGGCGGCGAGCGAAGTCATGGGATTCTGTACCGCGACTGCGTTGTAGCCCTTTTCCTGTAACCGGGGAATGATTTTCGCCCAGCAAGATCCATCGGTAAATGCGCCATGGACGAGAACGATGTTTTTCATCGCGGATATGCCTGACTGCGGGGATTCGAAGTTCTTTCTGATCATCTAAGTCTCCTGTTGCAACCCCGAAGAGCTTTGCTGAGCTTGTACTCGGCGCTCGCCGCAGCACATGATGGTTTGCCGTACTCAAAGGAGTATCGCCGGTAGCCAAATCGAATGCGAGACACTTTCGGGTGGGAGAAGGGAGATCAATTAGGCGGGAAGATGCTGTCACTCGAATGGGCTAATGCGGGAACATACCATTTGAGGTGTTGCGGAAGCCGAATTTGCTTCACGCTGATCTATTTACAGGCCGAGCATGCCGTTATTTGGGCTCGGTTTTCCTGACTCGCTGATGGAGTCGGCAACGACCCAGGCCGCTCCAGCAATTGCCAGGCAGATGGCGTTGCCCGCCCATGCGAAATGCAGATGCGGGGTTGCGACGAGTCTGGGTGCCCACACCAGAGCCTCGAAGCCGGCAATCATCGCGGTGAGCAAACGAGAGGCGAGACCAGCCAGAAATCCCGACAGGATAGCCACGGCGGCGAGCAGGAAGAAAACCGCTGTCGCGATCGCCCAGAACATCTGTCCCGGTGGAATCCACTTGGGAACAAAGCTGGCAGTTCCCGAAAGATAAAAGAGGTGCTCCAATGCGAACGAAATCGCGCAGATTCCAAATAAACGGCTGACTTGCGCCGTTCTGCCCGCCCATACCGAATCAGGCGGCGCTAACCATGCGTACACCACCACCCCCGCGATCACCAACGAAAATTCCTCAAAGAAATTACCCCACACGTCGTAGACCTTAGGAGATCCGAGGATCTGCGGCACCCACAACAAGGCAAAGACAGAATAGAGAATCGTCAGCATCATCGCGCCGGCCCGAGCGGTTCGACGCCATAGAATTGCGGCGCCTGCGACAAGTTCATAGACACCGGCGATGCATGCCAGCGCCCCGCGATGGGAAACGTTGCCTTGGACGCGTTGCCAATTGGTTGCGAAGTCGGTCCACACCAACCCGCTCACGCCAAGCGCGATGGCGCCTGCTCCATACACATAGATGCCAAGATTCGATACAACTCTGCGATCGACGAATGGAGTCGACATCACTTCGCCAGCGCATCGCGGTTTTCTTTCGCCCAGGAGCTATCTCGCGGCACTGCTTTCAGTGGTGGGCCGCCCTGCGTCCCGCAGGCGCAAGGCCCTTCCGTCTTTGCTTCGGTCATGCAAGAGCAGGACTTTGTTTTCAGACACGCGCAAACATACACGACATTGCCCTTGCCTTGCGGCGAAGCCTGAGGCTGATTCTGAGAGCCGCCCGGCGAAGGGACCCGCGCCAGCAGCAATAACGAAGCAAAGAGAGCTGCAGTGATACTGATTCGATTTCTCATGGCTTGCCCTTTGGCGTCAGCATTGCTACACGACATTAGTACTCGAACCGGTCTGACGACAATATCCACTTGAGCTGCGCCTGATATAACCACTCCCATTGGCGTGCTCTTCTTCTGAGTGAGGTCACGCCTGGCCTCGAACCTATCAACATCCATCGAAGAGGGGCAAAAGAACCTGCGTGAGAACTTGATTTTGTCTTCAGGGAACAACTTTACGGGCCGCGGAAAAGCTCTGTCTTGTATCAGGGCACGGCTTCAGCCGTGTCCCCATGAGCCTGCGGCTCACCCAAGGTGATGAAAACCAGGGACAGATCGAATGGTATAGGCGAGTATTTTCTTGCCCTGCCACAAAGGATCGGGTGCCCCATCCTTCGCGCTTTCTGCGAAGGGTGGGACAAGCAGAAGTCGCGGGGAAGGGCCTCGGGCGAGGAGCAGCGGCATCCCACCCTTCGCAAAGAACGCGAAGGATGGGGCACCCGATCCTTTGTGGCAGGGCAAGAAATACGGTTTTCGACTGTGCCGTAAAAGACACTACCATGCCCGGCTTCCACGGCAAGCCGGGCATGGTTAGCCGCTGAGGTACGTTTTATCCAGCCTCTAAATTCTCTTATGCGCTGAAAGAAAGACGCCCTCAGGGGCCGAAGCCCGGGAGCTCTCAACAATTTATGGCCCGACTAGTCGTGCCCTGATACAAAACAGAGTTTTTGCGCAGCCCGTAAAGTTGTCCCCTGAGGGAAGTCGAGTTTTCACGCAGGGCTTTTTAGCCGGTAGCCGCGTCCGGGTGCTCACGGTCCGCATCTCAAAGAAGGTGTTGCAGCATGCCCTGAGCGCCACGTGACAAATCGGCATCCAAGGAAATGTAGCTGGCATTCTTATGAAGCGAGAAACGATGTCCATCATCATTTCAATCCCAACAGCGTTTTACCCTACAAAAGCGAGGCTCTTATGGCATTAAGCGAAGTGTTGCTAGACGAATTACGTGATATGTACAGTGCGGAAAATCAATTGGTCGTTGCGCTACCCAAGCTGGCAAAGGGAGCGAAGGACAATCACCTGAAGGGGCTTTTTAGCGCGCATCTGGAGGAAACCAAAGGTCAGGTAGAACGCTTGAAGAAGGTGTTCGAGCTCCTGGATGAAAAGCCCACCGGAGAACATTGCAATGGTATGGAAGGCGTTATTGAGGAAGGTGCGGACGCACTCGAGAAAGACGAGGAAGGCGCATCCTTTGACTCCGGCATCGTGGGTGCGGCGCTGAGAACTGAGCACTATGAAATCGCTGGATATACGGCGACGATCGCGATGGCAAAGATACTGGGCATGGGGGAAGTGGCAGGACTGCTGACGGAAAATCTCAACGAAGAGGTGGCTGCGGCGGACAAAATCCTGGCCGCGGCCCAGCCGATTCTGAAAGTGGCTGCCGGCGAACCCGAGCAGGACAAGGAACCCAAGACGGGCAAAGAGAAGTACTCCGACAAGAAGAGCAAAGACGATGAGAAAAAGGCTGCGCCGGCTCTAAAGCACTAGAGCAAGCGGACCTGAATCGTGTCGAAATGCTCCTGCAAACAAGACGTGCACCCGGCCTATTGGGTGCACGCTTTTTTTGGTTTTTCATGTTTGTTTTTGATATCACGGATAGCACCGCGACAAATCAAAGCAACTTCAAGCCCAGGTGGGTGGCCCAGGTCTCGCTTTTGAGACCTGGGTTTCCCCCGCAAGTGGGTCCAGACCGGAACACCCACGCAAAATTCGTCCGCATCATTTTCATGTTCTCGGGTGAGCCGGCCAAATCCGGCCGCCTGATGTGCTCCGCTTTACCGCATGATCGTTACAGGCGTAGGCGAAACTCTTTACCCCGGGGCGGGTTCAAACAAGGGGCGGGGAAGTTAGTCGCGATGGAATAGCTCTTCCGTCGCGCCCTTCACCTAGGAGCGCCAGGCCGACTGTTTAGCCAGTTTAGAGTCACGCTGAATGCGCGACTCTCAAAAAGGTCAACTTGCTTGACTGGTCGCCCTGCTGTGCCCCGGCAAAGAAACAATAGGAGAACAAGCAAAATGAAACGCGCACTTCGTAGGTTCATTCCCGTACTGACCTTGGCACTGGGGGTATCCGTTTCCGCTTTACCGTATGCGGTTGCAGCGCCACAGCCTGGCCAAACCGACCCTAACCTGCTGGCCGAGGTCACGAACAAGGCATTGAACAAACCGAACCTGAAGGACGTTAAGGCTACCGCTCATGGCGGAGTCATTACCTTGACCGGAACCGTACCACTCTTAGACCTGAAGCAGGAGGCGGATAAGCGCACTCATAAAATCAAGGGCGTGCAAGGCGTATCCAATGAGATCCAGGTTGCGGGTTCAAACCTTCCCGATTCCGCGCTGGAGGCAAAGCTCGTCAAAGCCATCTCCTATGACCGCGTCGGATACGGCACGACACCCTTCAACGCAATTTCTGTCCGGGTGCAGGATGGAACCGCAACCCTATCCGGTCATGCCTATGGTCCTGTCGACGCCTCTTCCGCGCTCGCCTTGGCCGCCAGCACGCCAGGCGTGAAAAACGTCGTCAACGAGGTTCGAGTCGATCCGCTTTCGATGATGGATGATCGCTCGCGCTTGCAGTTGTTCCGTACTATTTACGGATTTCCGACGCTCAGCAAATACGCCGTGGACCCGGCAAAGCCCATCCGCATCTCGGTGCAAAATGGCAACGTGACGCTCTACGGCGTGGTCAACAGTCAGATGGACAAGGACGTCGCTGGTATACGCGCCAATTCCGTACCCGGAATATTCAAGGTGACCAACGATCTCAAGGTCGCAAGCGGCTCAGAAAAAAACTAGTTCACAAGTCTTACATGAAGAACTTTCCACTGGGGGTGCGATGCCATCGCACCCCTGGAGTTTCTACATATTCAGGGGCAGGTGGATAATATTTCAAGCAGTGAAGCATCCTTTGGATGCTGTGTTTTGGCTCTGTATCAGGGCAAGACTTTAGTCGGGCCAAAAAGCAGTGAAAGAGAATTGGGCTTCAGCCCCTGCCTACTCTTGCCGGGCAAAGCGAAAACCCAGGGGCCAAAAGCCCAGATCTGCGTTGGGCCTCAACGGCCCGATTAAAGTCGTGCCCTGATACAGGGCATTACCGCGCTGAGGACCGGAAAATTCGTGCGTTTCTACTGAAGAAAGGATGGAAGAGTTGTCGCTGTGTCTCTTCGCTCATTCCTGTGCCCTCTCCGCGCACCACAATTTCTAACCCGCCCTCGCTGTCGCGGCTTTGAGCCATACGCGGCCCCCTAGTGGCACTACGTCGAGCGCGTTGGATCTAAATTAGCCATCACCTGGCGTATGTGTCCGATCACGCCGTAGAAGCGGATACTTCCCCCGCCGATGAGTAGCTCCGCGCACTCAGCGGAGCGCTCCCCCTTCTCCTCAAGGATGGGTTGACCCGTTGGAGCGTTTATTTTGATGGAACCGTTTGCGCTGGTTCATGATGGTCCACAATGGGGGCGTGATTTCGCATGATAACCGCACTGATCGGCATAGCAGCCACAATCTACATTTTCAAGTTCATCACGGGTCTGTTCAGACCGACGACAACCGTCTGGCGCTGCCTCCAGGTAGAAGGTGGATGTGGATATGGACCGGACCAGGTATGCGAATGCAGCGACGAGGCCAAAGACAGGTGGATTAGGCAAGGCTGCAAGGAATTTCGCGTCGATCCTGGCGAAAGGCTCTAGCCTATTGTAAAAAAATGGTGACCAGACCGGAAATGACCCTTAAAGAAAATACATCGGTCCACGGGACTAAGCAGTTGTATGCTGCGCCCCGGATCATAAGGTGCAGTTCCGGATACTTATCCGCTGGCCCGTTACACCAATTCAATGCGGAGTTCACGGCCCACAGCACGGGCGGCTCTGGTCAGGGTTTGGAGCGTGACAGAGCTGTCTCCTGGGTGAACTTTCCACTGGGGGTGCGATGCAATCGCACCCTTTTTCTCGGCTGAGAGTCAAACCACATCAGAGCCGGAAGTCAATGTTTCTCGAGCGTACCCTTCGCAACAGTCGGATCTTTTTCTCATCTTTCGTGTCCAACCTGCCGATAACCCCTATAAGGTTTGGCTCGCCCTGCCGATAAAAAGCCAGGAGGTTGTGCAGGATGGGAAACGAAACTCCCTGGCGTCGTCCATCGGTCTCTTCTGAAGGCCTGCTGCTTCAAAAGGATGGCCTTCATCTTGCACAGCCAGCGATTTACATCGAAAAGGCAGCGAACGGCAGGGCCGTTCTTTGCGATTGTCATCGTGGACCGATGTACTATTTCCCCGTTTCTCTCATGCCCATGGATGACTTTGTAATGTGTTGGGTCTCCGATTGTGGGCGCTGCTATAACAAGTCATTGGGATATTTCCATTTGCGCACGACAAGGCCAGTACTAGAGCGCATTGATGAAGACACGCGCAGCATGGCGCTCTGTCCGAACGAGAACTGTCCAAAGTGCAGTTCGATGGCAATCACTCGCTCTGACGATGCGTCCGGCGACGAAGACAAAACCTGCTGGTACTGCTTTGAGTGCAAAACGGAATTTCCTCCTACCAACGTACGTGGCTTCTGGAAACGGCTGCTGCGAAGTTTCAGACCATCCAGCTATCGGAGGTTGCCGCCCAGGCATTATCCCTGCGGCGTTTCCCGACGCATTACTAACCAGGGAATTCCCGGGCGGCCATAAGTGTGCCCACAGTGAGAGCCAACTCGATAACCGCGCTGCTGGCCGGCCTTGATTGCCGCTCAGATTCTGGGCGGCGTGGCAGAACCGGGGACTACCAATGTACTTAGATGACGCTCAACAACCTCGAACAGCTCGTCGGGCTGTACAGGCTTTGACAGATAGTCGTCCATCCCCGCCGCCAGGCAGCGTTCCTCATCTCCCTTCATAGCGTGGGCGGTCATGGCGATGATGGGCAGATGCAACCGGGTCACCTGTTCTCTGGCGCGAATGATGCCAGTGCATTCGAAGCCGCCCATCTCCGGCATCTGGACGTCCATAAGCACAACCTCGAACCCGGCAATGGTTACTTCCTCCAGAATCGCGAGCGCCTCTCGCCCGTTGTTTGCCACCACCACCGTGTGTCCACGCCGCTCAAGCAGACGCCGGGCCAAGGTCTGGTTAACCTTATTGTCCTCAACCAGAAGAAGCCGCCCGGTTCGGCGCGTCTCCCGAAGCGAGTGGCGCATGATCAGCGCTGGTGGAACCTGTTCAGCAAAATGACCAGTCATCGCCATCAGGATCGTGCTGC
>Ga0302180_10001766_pt1 | contig 17249 bp, 15 predicted proteins | sample I_Palsa_E3_2_FD_200575 | JGI IMG/M metagenome (GOLD analysis project Ga0302180, IMG submission 200575) | Peat permafrost microbial communities from Stordalen Mire near Abisko, Sweden - I_Palsa_E3_2 | ecosystem: Environmental > Terrestrial > Soil > Palsa > Peat permafrost | place: Sweden... | reverse complement strand
AGCAGGCCGCCCTTGGCGTGCAGAATGTCGGCAATCTTGTGAATCTGCTGCTCGAAGACTCCCAGCGTGTTGGGATTCGTGAGCATGAGCGCAGCGACATCTTCGCTCATCTGCGCTTCCAGTGCGGCTATATCCACCATGCCGCGCGAGTCCGACTTCAAATTTTCGACCGCGTAGTCGACCATGGCCGCCGTCGCCGGATTCGTTCCATGCGCCGAGTCCGGTATCAGAATCTTTTTTCGCGGACGTCCCTGCGCATGGTGATAAGCCCGCACCATGAGCAGCCCGGTCATCTCGCCGTGCGCACCTGCAGCGGGCTGCATCGTAATCGCATCCATGCCGGTGATGTCGATCAGGCACTCGCTCAGCGTTTTGAAAATGTGCAGTGCGCCTTGCGAGATTTTTTCCGGCTGGTAAGGGTGCCCGTTCGCGATTCCCTCCACTCGCGCGATTGCTTCATTCACGCGCGGGTTGTACTTCATCGTGCAGGAGCCTAGCGGATACATGCCGAGATCGATCGCGTAATTCCAGGTCGAAAGCCGGGTGAAATGGCGAATGATTTCGATCTCGCTCACCTCGGGCATGTTTCCGAGATCTTTTCTTTCCGATGAACCGAGAAGTTTCGAGGTATCCACTTCCGGGACATCGAGCGGCGGCAGCTTCCACGCGGCCTTCCCGGCGGAAGATTTCTCGAAGATGAGCCCTTCGTTCTGATTGACGTGGCGCGTGGCCTTGCGTGTCATGTGCTCCATCACTAACGCCCTCTACTCTAGATTCCAAGATCGAGAATTTCTGGACCCTGGGAAACCATACTGCCCGTTCCGCCGCAATCCGGACATACACCGGTTCCAGAACAGTTCCTGCACTTCGGTTCGCTTTCGTTGAGGTGTACATTTGTGCCCGTCCCGGAACACTCGGCACATTTTCCATCTCCCCAACATGCTCGGCATCTCGTATCCACAGCCGACATTCACTCACGCGCCTGATTCTTGGACTTAACCTTCACCGAGCAAGTTCCTCGACATCTTCTTCCTTCGGGGATCGTACAGACCGTTCACTCTCTGCGACCAGTCCCACCGCAGTGTCGATCGCAGACCGCGTAGTCAATTCCGTGCAGCACCACAACGCGGCGTTCCCCAACTCGGGATAAAATTTCTTCAGCGGCAGGCCGCCGACCATCTTGTGTCCCAGCAGCCGGCTGTTGATGGCATACGGATCTTCGGTGGTCTGCAACACGAATTCGTTGAACTGCGGCGCGCCGGCAAACAGCACCTTGCCGTGCTTCGCGAATTGCGCCGCCGCATATGCCGTCTTCGCCAGATTCTGCCTCGCCAATTCCTTCAACCCGACCTTGCCGTACACCGTCATAAAGATGTTGACCATCAACGCGACCAGCGCTTGGTTGGTGCAGATATTCGATGTCGCCTTTTCGCGCCGGATGTGCTGCTCGCGCGTGGCCAGAGTGAGCACGAATCCGCGCTTGCCCTGCTTATCCACCGTCTGGCCGACCAGCCGCCCCGGCATCTGCCGCACAAATTTTTCCCGCGTGGCAATGATGCCGCAATACGGACCACCGAACCCCAGCGGCACGCCAAACGACTGCGCTTCCATGGCGATAACGTCAGCCTCACGCGGCGGTTCCACGATACCCAGCGACACCGCCTCGGCAATCGAAACCACCAGCATTGCTCCGTGCATGTGCGCGATCCCTGCAATCGCCGCCACGTCTTCAATCGTGCCAAAGAAGTTTGGCGATTGCACCAGCACGGCCGCCGTTTCCGGCGTAATCGATTTCTCCAGTTCTTTCAGGTTCACTCGCCCGTCGTCGCCAAAACCCGCGACCGTCAGCGGCATTCCCTGATGCGTCGCGTAGGTCGCCAGCACTTCGCGATACTCCGGATGCAAGCTCCGCGCCACCACAACTGATCGTCGGCCCGTGAGCCGCACCGCCATCATCACCGCTTCAGCCGCCGCAGTTGAGCCGTCATACATGGAGGCGTTGGCCACCTCCATGCCCGTTAGCTCGCAGATCATCGTCTGGAACTCAAAAATCGACTGCAGCGTTCCCTGTGAAATCTCGGCCTGGTAGGGCGTATAAGCGGTGAGAAACTCACCCCGTGAGATCAACGAATCAATAATGACGGGCCGGTAATGGAAGTACGCGCCTGCACCTAGAAAGCTGGTGTAGCCTTCGCCGTTTTGCCGGGAGCGCTCGCGGAAATAGTCCACGATTTCCGATTCCGCCATCTGGCGCGGGACTTTGAGGTCGCGGTTAAGGCGGTATTCCGCCGGAATCGGCGCGAACAATTCGTCGACCGAGCGAAAGCCAATCGCTTTTAGCATGGCTTCGCGGTCGGCAGGAGATTTCGGTAAGTAGCGCATAGGAAGTTGTTTAGATGTAACTCGATGTCAGTTGGATTGTGACAGTCGTCGGCTGACTCACACCGTGTCCGGAATCACATGATTTTCAGTGTCCCGCCTCTTCTGCCACGAACTTCTCGTAGTCAGCGGCGGAGAGCAGCCCATCCAACTCTCCCGCATTCTTCAGCGTGATCTTCATCATCCAAGAGCCGTGCGGATCTTTATTCACTTTCTCCGGCGAAGTGGCCAGATCGCCATTGATCTCAGTCACCGTGCCCGAGGCCGGAGCATATAAATCCGATACCGCCTTGACCGACTCGACCGTGCCAAACGTCTTGCCCGCCGCGAGTTCCGCGCCCACTTTGGGCAGCTCGACGAACACAATGTCGCCCAGCGATTCCTGCGCGTGGTCGGTGATGCCGACGGTGGCGGACGTCCCGCTCGCCTGAATCCACTCGTGCTCTTTGGTGTACTTGCGATCTGTTGGATAGGCCATGTTGGCTTCTAGCTCCTGGCTTCTAATTCCTCGTGTTCCTCTGTGCCCTCTGTGGTCAAGCAATTTTCTTCGGACGCTTATAAAACGGGGTCGGCACCACCTGCGCTCCCACGCCCTGCCCCCGAATCTCTACTCTCACCGCCGTGCCCACAGCCGCGAACTCCGGTGGCACGTAGGCTAGCGCAATATTCTTCTTGAGGAACGGAGCGGGCGACCCGCTGGTAACGTATCCGATCTCGCGACCGCCGCCGTCGAGCACCTTGTATCCATCGCGCGCGATTCCGCGCTCGATCATCTCCAAGCCGACCAGAGTCCGCGTCACGCCTTCGGTCTTCGCTTTCTCCAACGCGGCGCGGCCAACGAACTCCGGCTTCTCCATCTTGCAGAAGCGGTCGAGTCCGGCTTCCCAGACATTAATCGTATCGGAAATCTCGTGCCCGTAGAGTGGCAGCTTGCCCTCGAGGCGCAAAGTGTTGCGTGCGCCCAAACCGCAGGGTACCAAGCCGAATTCCTTGCCCGCATTCAGAATCTCATTCCAAACCCTGGCACTCGACGCCTCATCCGCAGGTACGTAAATCTCGAAACCGTCTTCCGCCGTGTACCCTGTGCGCGCAATCAGAATATTCTTCAGCCCACAGACTGACCCTCGCGTGACCCAGTAGAACTTCACCGCGCTCAAATCCGCGTCCGTCAGCCTTTGAAGAACACGCACGGCCTTCGGCCCCTGGATGGCTATCTGCGTGAAGTCGTCCGACAGATTCTCTACTGCGCAATCAAACTGCCGTGTGTTGTCGCGCACCCAGTTGAAGTCTTTCTCGCGCGTGCCCGCATTGATCACCAGCAGGTACTCATCCTCGGCCAAGCGGTGCACGATCACATCATCCACAAACGTCCCCTGCGGATAGAGCAGCGCCGAATATTGCGCCTGCCCCACTGCAAGCCGCGAAGCGTCGTTCATGGAAATGTGCTGCACCGCGGCCAGAGCCTGCGGACCTGCGAGGCGGATGTCGCCCATGTGGCTGACGTCGAAAATGCCGACGCCCGTGCGCACCGCCATGTGCTCGTTGATGATGCCGCAGCCGATCGACGCGGGATACTCCACCGGCATGTCCCAGCCATTGAAGTCGACCATCTTCGCCCCCATCTGGCGATGGACGGCGTTCAGCGCAGTCTTGCGGACAGCGGGAGTGGTGCTGGCGGGCGTCGATTCAACCGAGGACAAAATCCAACCTTAATCAGCGAGCAACGGCTGATCTGCCAAAGATGGTGTGACTGATTACCGTATCACGCGGTTTTTCGGGCGGTCAAACCAGAAGGAGTTTCACCACAGAGGACGCAGAGATCACTGGGAAGCCGGGCGCCGGGTTTAGAACCCTCTGTAGATCCTGTGCTCTCTGTGCTTGAGAAGCTGTTCTTGGAAGATGAAGGAGCTACCGTCCAAACTGCACCCTCACATGCGCCCCGGTAGCGACGTGTGTCCCCGCTGGGGGAGACTGTTGCCGCGCCAGCCCACTGCCCACGGCTTCCAACTCCAGCCCAGCATCCTGAGCAGCTTCCACGGCACCGCGCACGGTCTTGCCCACAAACGACGGCACTTCAATTCCGCCTTGTTCGACCTCTAGGACCACGGTTCCTGTCGTCAGACGTTGGCCGTCCGCTGCATCCGGCGCGCTATAGGAACTTGCAGACTCCTGCTGCGATTCATGGTACGGCGAAGCTGCACCGGATTTGCTCGGTACCGTTTCACTCTGCCGCATTGCCGCTTGGACAACATTTCCTTTACTACTGGCGACCGCGGGCGAGGGCGCCCGCGCCACACTGGAATCCCCATTCACTTCGGCCGTCTCCAGCGGTTCTCCGGGATGGTCCGGCGTGCCCTCTTCCAAGTCTCTATCCTTCATCTTCGCTTCAGCCAGCAACAACTGATGGTTCGGCGCGAGCGGCAGGTCGTGCGGTGTGTGCAGATACTCGAGCACCTGCTGCGTCACGCGGCGAAACACCGGCGCTGATACTTGTCCGCCCTGGTGCAGCCCGACGGCCGAATCCAGAATCACGCCCACAACAATCTGCGGATTATTCAGGGGCGCGAATCCCGCGAACGACGCGACATACTTTGTCTTCGAATACGCTCCGGTCGCCGGGTCGACCTTCTGCCCTGTGCCAGTCTTTCCGGCCGACGTATAACCTTCCAGAATCGCCTTGCGGCCTGTGCCCTCGAGCACCACTTTCTGCATCATCGACCGCATCTCGGCTGCGGTGTAACTCGAAATCACCCGCCGCGACGCTCCGGGATGAAACGCCACCGTCTGCGGCGTGCCCTGGGGCTCAACTTTTCCTGCGACAATGCGCGGCGCCACCCACACGCCGTCGTTGGCGAACGTGGAGACTAGCCCGGCCAACTGAATCGGCGAGATGCCTATCTCCTGACCCATGGAAATCGCCGCAATCGAAACCTTCGACCACCGGCTTACAGGCTTGGTGAGTCCGCGGGTTTCGCCCGGCAACTCAATCCCCGTCTGCTGTCCGAATCCGTATGCGCGAATGTATTTGTAGAAGCGGTCTTCGCCCAATCGCAGCGCAATCTTGATTGAGCCGACGTCGCTCGACTCCGCCAACACGCCCCACACCGGCAAGAGGCCGTGCGGTTTCGAGTCACGAATGCGCATGCCGTTGTAAACGATCGATCCCATCTGGCAGTCGAACACTTCATTTGGATTGGTGAGTTTCTCTTCGAGCGCCGCCGAAATCGTCACCAGCTTGAACGTCGACCCCGGCTCGTACACATAGCTCACGGCGCGGTTAGTCAGCGCCCCCGGCGTAATCTCTTTGCGCAGGTTCGGATTGAACGTCGGCCGGTTCGCGAGTGCCAGAATTTCGCCGGTGTGCGGATTCTCGACAATCACCGTGCCCGCAATCGCCTGTGTGTCATGAATCGCCTGATCCAGTTCCTTCTCGGCGATGTACTGAATATTCTTGTCGATGGTCAGGACCAGGCTCTGGCCCGGTTCCGGTTGCTTCTCGACGTCGGAGAACCACTGCCGGCGCGCATCCACCGAGATGAACATCTTCCCCGCACGTCCCCGCAGTTCGTCATCGAAGGCGTGTTCAATGCCACTCTGCCCGGAGTCTTCCATGCCGACCGTTCCCACCACCTGCGCCGCCAGATCGCGTGCGGGATAAAAGCGCTTCGGCTCCTTTTGAAAATGGATGCCTTGCAGTCTCAGCGACTTGATGCGCTCGATGGTTTCGTCATCCGCCTTGCGCGCCACCCAGCAAAACGTTTTGTGGTTGCGGCAGTCGGCCAGCACCACATTGTGATCGTCGCCGGTAATCCGCGTAATCAGGGAAACGGCCGTAGGCAGGTCCTTCACTTCCGTGGGCACGGCGAAGGCTGAATCCACTAGCACGGACATCGCCAGTTCATGCCCGGCACGGTCATAGATCACACCACGTTTAGCGGAAAGCGGAATCTCACGCTGCTGCTGGTGTTCGGCCTGCTTCACGAAACTGCCGTAGCGGAAGATCTGCAGGTAAACCAGCCGCCCGCAGATCGCCACGCACCAGAACAAGAGCATCGCACCCAGCAGGTAAAGCCGCGAATTCTTGCCGAGATTGGAGTTACCGGCCATCATTATTCCAACTCTTTGTCATTCCGACGATGCGCGAAGCGCAGAGGAGGAACCTGCTTTCTGCTGGCGCCGGGATACAGCAGGTTCCTCGTCGCATTCGCTCCTCGGAATGACACGTTTTCTGTTCTTAGACAAACATGGCGGACCACCCTTGAGGCGGACCGCCAGATAAGTTCGTGGGGACCGGTCTCTGACCCGTCCATGTCGAGCCTGTCTTTCGCAGAAAACGCTCGGCTGTTTTCTGCCGCTGCCTCTACTGCCCCGCCATCACCATCATTGGCTCCGCGCTCGCCATAACCGGAACATTCGAATCCACTGAGGCGTTATCCATGCGGATCACCTGTCCCGGTTCCGGTGGCACCAGCCCCATCCGCCGCGCCATCACATCAATTCGTTCGGGATCACGTAGCGACGCATCCTCCAACCGCAGTGCCCGGTTCATCTCCGTCAGGTCGTTGAGCGTGCGCTTCGACGACTCGTTCAGGTAACCATATTCAATCGCCCGGAAATGCTGCCAGGCATAAGTGAACACCAGCAGGAACAGGCATGCCAGGGCCGTGCCAAACTGCTTCATCTCGCGATTGTGCCCAGGGTCTTCCACTTTGACCAGCCGCGAATTGTCGATCGCCTTGGCAAAATAAATTTCCGGTGTTCCGGTAAAGAACGTATTTCGCCGGGCCGCCGGGATTGCGCTCCGAATTGCCGCTGCTGCTGCCGCCATTTATGCCGCTCCTACGAGAACCTGTTCACTCTGCAACTGCGGAACCTGCAACTCAAAAAGCCGCCGCAGTTCCATTTCATCGACGATGCGTTTTCGTTGAGCGCCCCGTTCGGCCCGCTCCACCGTCGCCATCAAGTCCTTAATCAATGTGCCCGTATACATTTTCCAGCCTCAATTTGGATTCCCACCACGGAACCCGGCTTCCAAATCCTGAAGCCCTCTTTGTTCGCGGATCTTCGTCCGCTCTTTCAGAATTTGAACGCCCGGCACGCCTATTACAGCTGTGCCGGGGACTCCGGCAGGTTTTCCGGAGCCTAAACTTTTTCCGCCACCCGCAATTTCGCGCTGCGCGCCCGCGGATTGCGATCGCTCCCTTCTTCAGTTGCCGTCAGCGGCTTCTTCGTCAGCAAACTGAAGTAACCCTGCTTCGCTCCATCGCGGAAGGCATCTTTCACGATGCGATCTTCCAGCGAGTGAAAACTGATCACCACCACGCGTCCCCCTGGCTTCAGAACCCGGGGCGCCGCGTCCAGCAGCGCCCTCAGATCGTCCAGTTCGCGGTTTACGAAGATTCGGAGCGCCTGAAAAGTTCGGGTCGCCGGATGAATTCGCCTTTGTTCAGAATTCATTGGCCGGGCCGCGGCTGATATGACATCCGCAAGATGTGCGGTAGATCGTATCGGCCGCGACCGGACAATGGCTCTGGCGATTCTCCGCGACCTCCTTTCCTCTCCGAATTCGTAAATCACATCGGCAAGCTCGCGCTCGTCGAGGTGGTTTACCACTTGTTCGGCGGTACGCTCCGACCGCGGGTCCATCCGCATGTCGAGCGGTCCTTCCGCCTGAAAACTGAATCCGCGCGCCGCATCGTCCAGTTGCAAACTGCTCACGCCGATGTCGGCCAATAAACCGTCGATAGTCGCTGGTCTTTGGTCGTTGGCCAAGTTTGCAAATGACCGCTGCAGCAAGGTCACCGTCGGCCAGTCGGTTTCGCCAACGACACGACTAACGACGAGCTTTCTTCGCGCGACTTCGAGCGCCGCAGGATCTTTATCGAGCCCAATCAAATGTCCCGGTGCGCCTAGGCGTTTTGCGATTTCGTAACTGTGTCCGCCCAAGCCCACCGTGGCGTCGATATAGGTCCCGCCACGCCGCACGTTTAAAGAGTCGATCGCTTCTTTTAAAAGAACCGGAACATGGCGCGATTCCCTTCCCCCGCCATGCCCAACCCCCTGAGGGGTGTCTGTTGAACCCTCGCCCACTAGATGCCCAGTTCGTCGAGCGTCTTCTCATCATCAGGCGTAAACTTTTCTTCCTCGACCTGCCTGCGGTAGGAATCCAGGTTGCGCACCATCAGGTGCGTCAGGTTGCCCGTGACCGCAACCTCGCCCTTGATCTGCGCCGCTTCTCGCAGGATTTGCGGCATGAGCAGTCGCCCCTGCCCATCCATTTCCACCATCTGCCCGTAATAGTTCACCCGGTCCAAGAACTTTTTCTTCGTAGGATTGAAAGTGGAGAGCGCCGCCAGCTTCTGCTCGATCCGCTCCCACTCCTCGGAGGGATATACTTGTGCAACCTTCCCATCCAGACTCGTGATGTAGAATTGTTGTCCGTACTTCTCGTCGATCACCCGCTTGAATTCCGCCGGGACCTTGAGCCGTCCCTTTTCGTCGACGCGAGTTGGGTGATTGCCGCGAAACATAATTTGTCATCCTGAGGCGCCGTCTTTTGGCGCCGAAGGATCTCTTGTCCGCTGCTGCTACCACGAAGGAGGCTAAAACGACGCAAAAACTGGTCAAACTCGGGTGGTTCGGGCTGTTTGTCGTGCTTTTGGGTCGGTTTCCCACCGGCTCCTCTTTATCAGCTTCCTGTTCCCACGGCCTTAACCATGTTGACCACTCTCTACCACTTTGTACCACATCTTACCCGTAAGTCATTGATTGTCAAGCGTAAACTTGAAGGTACGGTTCCCACTGTAGGACTGATTCAACAAAGTACGAGGCCTTGTGGTTTACCAGAAAGACGACCACAAGATGCTGCGTTTACGTTCCCGGTTCCTTCGCTATTCATTCGCTGATTTTTCGCTTGCAGTCCGCGTCCCGTCCGGATTCTCCTGTGTAAATTAGCGGGCAGCGCCTCAGGTGACGACTTCGCGCAGCGTTCAGTGGATACGCCAGGCGATCGAAGAGGCACCCATCTTCAGTACACTGCATTCCCTGCGCGGCTGGTGTGAATCTGTCCTGACTCCACTGAGATCAAGTAAGGCTCGCCTCCGTCGCCACTCCAGGCGCGCACGTCGAATGTGGCTCCTGTGGGCGCGCGATAGGCGGCGACGTTGCGCAGGGTCAACGGTTGGCCGGGCTTCGATACATCCGGCGCATCCGTGATTTGCAGAAAATAGACGCCGAGCCCTGTGCCCACAACTTTTCCTCGGCCTCTGGCTTCCACCAGCAATGCCGATTTCTCATCGATGGCAATCTCGCGCGGTGCTTTCGACCAGCCATCCTGCACAATCCGCGCCAGGAATCCCAGGCTGCGCCCCATGCGGTCGCGCTTGGCAAAATGACTGTCGGTAAGGATGTTCTCCAGGCCGGGGACTTTCAGAAAATCGCGGACTACGGTCACGCGCTTCATGTAAGGGTCGGCCAGAACCTCGCGCGAGGTGAGATCGGCGTCATCCGGTTTGTCTTCCAGGCAACCGTAGACGAACTGCCCCAGCACAGCCAGGCCCGCGCTGGTTCCTCCAATGGGTTTGCCCGCGGCCACGTGCGCGTTGATGGCACCTTCAACCGGAGTTCCCTTCCAGAAGTCGACGTAGCGTGACTGGTCGCCGCCAGCAATGAAAATGGCCTCGGCTTGACCGATCATCTCGGCCACGCGAGCGTTCTGCGCCGCATTCCGGCTGGGAATGATCAGCGTTGCCACGGAGTTTGCCTTGCACAGTCCGGCGACGTAGGGGTTGTAGTCGGCACCGCCGTGCGCGCGCAAAATCAGAAAGTCGCCGCCGTTGGCCTTGCCGCACAGCCAGCGGAACGCTTCGTCCAGATCGCTGCCCCCGCCCATCATGGCCACTCCCGCTTCGGCGCGGGTTTGCAGATCCTGCGGGTTACCCTGGCGAATGTACTCGAAGTCAGCCGCGCAGCTCACCGCGGCACTGCCAGAAAGGACGAGGCTGACAAGCAAAGCAGGCGCAAATCTCATGATTTGACGACTATACCCCAGAGAAGATGGACGAGTGGAAATCGACGCCTGAAGACCGGCGCGGGATTGGAGCCGTGTTGATTAATCGCCATCGGCTGGCAAGTAGGTGTACACTGCTGCGTTTATTCAGCAACGATTCACGGAGGCGCTTATGCATCTGAACCGAGGCAAGATTTGGCTGGGCGGTTTGGCAGGAGGCGTGGTCTGGACACTCTGGAGTTTTCTTGTAGGAAAGTTTGTCATCACCGATGCGCGCTATGTGGCGGCCCAGAATGCCGGTTTTTTTCTGAAAACGCCGCGCTATCCCTTGTTCGTGGTCCAGTGGATTTTAATGCTGTTTATTCTGGCGATCGCGGTCGCGCATCTTTACGCCTGGGCACGTCAGACTCTGGGACCCGGTCCCGGCAGCGCACTGAAGGTTGGCTTTCTGGCCGGCTTCTTCGCTGGCTTCCCGGGCAACTTCGCGCAGGAAACCTGGTTCGCCGGCGACCGCTGGCTGCCTTTTGGCTGGATGATCGAGATGTGGCTGGGCGCCATTCTGGCCGCGCTGGTCGCAGGCTGGCTGTACAAAGACTGAGGGGCACTACTTCACCGCTTCGACGAACACCGCCGTCCCATATGCCAGCACCTCCGTGACGCCCTGCATCACTTCCGTCGCGTCATAGCGTGCACCGACCACAGCGTTGCCGCCCAGTTCGGCGGCATGCTGTAGCATCAAGTCAAAAGCCTCGGCGCGCGTCTTCTCGCACAAGTTGGTGAGCAGCGTAATGTTACCCCCAACCAGCGTCTGCAATCCCGCGCCGATGGTGCCGAAGATGGAACGCGAGCGCACCACGATGCCGCGCACCACTCCCAGCGTCCGCGTCACGTGGAAACCATCCAGTTCGAACTGCGTCGTGACCATGTTGTGCGCTACCATCCGCCCACCGCCTGTGTAGCTGGTTGCCATCGCCGTCATTCCTTTCTGAACCAGGCACAACCGGCTGAGGCTGTGCCCGAGCAGCTAAACTATAGCGCATTGCTGCCAAGAAGAATCGTAGCGAGGTAGCTCACTACGTCTCTTTCGCCACGAAGCAGGCGGCCAGTTCACTCCAGCGCGGCCGCAATGAAGAATTCCTGCGACGACGTATCGTACTCCACGCGCAGCACATTGGGCTTGCAGCAGACCTGGCAGTCTTCGATGTAGCTTTGCCGACGTCCGGCGGATTCATCCACCGTAGTAGAGTTCCATTCGCCACAGCCTGCGCATTGGAATCCCGGTTCCATGAGGAAATTATCTATCAAGGTCTCTCGCTATCGAGGGCAAAAAAATTCAACTCCCCTATAATGGGCCGTCCCATCTCTCGATCTGGAGGCTTCATGATTTCGCGGCGGCGGTTCCTCGAAGTAGGTAGCACAGCCGCGGCTGTCGTGGCTGCGTCCCATTCCCTGCTGGCGTCTGGCGCCGCAGCAAATGAAAAGCCGGACGAATCTTCCCTCCCTCCCTCTCTGGCGCGCTTAAAGTCTCGGAAAAGTGAGGCGAATCCGATCACGCGCGAGGAGCGGCACGAGCGCCAGGAGCGTGCCCGCAAGTTGATGAGCGAGAACGCGCTGGAGGCCATCGTGCTCACGGAAGGCACGTCGCTGAGATATTTTACCGGCATTCGCTGGTGGGGCGGCGAGCGCATGTTCGCGCTGGTGCTGCCGGCAAAAGGCGCTGCGTTCTACGTGTGTCCGGCGTTTGAGGAAGGACGGGCACACGAGCAGATCGCGGGCGCGCCAGATGGCGAGAATCCCGATGTGCGCACATGGCAGGAAGACGAAAGCCCGTACCAGCGCGTGGCCCAAGGACTCAAAGAACACGGCATGGCCAGCGGCAAGATTGGAATTGAAGAAACGATGCCCTTCGTGTTTTGCGATGGAATTGCCCAGGCTGCTCCGCAAGTCACGCTTGCGAGCGCGACGCCGGTTACAGCCGGTTGCCGCAGCATCAAGAGCGCGCATGAGATCGCGCTGATGCGTCTGGCATGTCAGGTGACGCTGTCCGCGTACGAAGCGGTTTATCAAGCGTTACACGAAGGCATGACGCAGCACGCCGTAGGCGACTTGATTGCAGCGGCTTACGGACAACTGGGTTTTCCCGGCGAGGCCAGCGTGCAGGTTGGAGAATACTCCGCGCTGCCTCACGGATCGAGGACGCCGCAGGTGATTCGCGAAGGTTCGGTCGTCATGATTGACGACGGCTGCGACGTGGAAGGATATCAATCCGACATTACGCGCACGTTTGTGCTGGGCAAGGCCTCAGACGAGATGAGGCAGGTGTTTGATGTCGTGCATCGCGCGCAAGCGGCGGCGTTAGCAGCGGCGCGTCCCGGAGTGGAATGTGGCGCGGTCGATGCGGCGGCACGAAAAGTGATTACCGCCGCGGGCTACGGACCTGACTACAAATACTTTACCCACCGCCTTGGCCACGGCATCGGCATGGACGAGCATGAGTGGCCTTATCTGGTTCGTGGCAACACCACCGGACTGCAGACCAACATGACCACCAGCAACGAGCCCGGCATCTACATTCGTGGAGAGTTCGGCATTCGCCTCGAAGACGATATGCACATCACGGAGAACGGCGCGGAACTGTTCACGCCGCAAAGCCCGTCGGTGGAAGATCCGTTCGGGAAGGGTTGAGTTCGGCGATCATCCCTTCTACTTCGACGACTCCACGCGAAGGTTGTTGGTCACCGAAAAGATTCCGGAGACGCCGTTGGCGCGCATTCCGGCAAAATTCTTGTCCCCTTCGTTGTCCACCACTCCTTCGAGGGCGACGTGGCCATTCTTCACGATGATGCGAATCGGCTTCTGCACACCCAGGGCGTACTTCTCGAGCGCCGGGTATCCGTAAATCGCGCGGTACAACTGCCGGCGCAAACGATCGTCCATGGGCGAGGTGGGCAGTACCTCGATCTGGTTATCCACCTTCTCAACGCCTTCGATGTGCTTCACCACGTTCTCCGCATCGGACTTGAGCGAAGGCCGCGCGACCTGCCCGAGCAGCGTGACGGTGTAGCCATCCACCTTAAAGGCGATGTTGTCGAACACGCCGAAGTAGGGGAGCATGAGAAGTTCGTGGCGAACTTCCTTGGTGATGCGTTCTTGCGCCTTGGCCGAGGGCTGATCGCGATCCTGACTAAAGCCCAGCGTGGCGAGCGCTAACAGAGTAACGATGACAACCAACACCTTGCGCTTCATGGCGTCCTCTCCTTGCTCGAGAATTTCCCAGCGATGGGGTCAGTTTACTTCAGGCTGTGACCCATAAGAAACCTACTCTATCGAAGACCGTAAGGGCTTACAGTGTTTTCTGTAGTCCGCGATTTGTTTCACAAATGGGATTCTGTAAAATGCAGGATCAACTGCGGCGCGAGGGTCGCCGAAGTTCCATCCGTCGACTCCGAGAAGAGGTTTCTGCATGCAACATTTGAGTCCGCATGACGTGATGACCATGTTCATGGCCCTGGCCACGCTGCTGGGCTGCGCCAAGCTGGCGGCGGAGTTGATGCAGAAGATCGGCCAGCCGCCGATTCTAGGAGAGATCTCGGTCGGGATTTTTCTCGGACCGACAGTTCTCGGACATTACCGCCCACACGTATACGAGGCACTGTTTCCCACGACCGGGCCGATGCCGATCGTGCTGGACACGGTGACCACGCTGGGAGTTGTGTTCTTCCTGCTGACGGCCGGGCTTGAGATCGACTTGCGCAGCATCTTCCGCCAGGGCAAGAGCGCGTTGCTGGTAAGTATTTTCGGCGTGGCCTTTCCGTTTGCGTCCGGTGTCCTCGCGGCCAGCGCTTTTCCCAAATATATGGGCGCGGAGGCGGGAGCGAACCCCCTAATCTTCGCGCTGTTTGTGGGCACAGCACTTTCGATTTCGGCGCTGCCCGTGATCGCGAGGATACTGATGGACCTGAATCTTCTGCGCACCGAGATGGGAACGGTCATCATCTCATCGGCGATGTTCGACGATCTGGTGGGATGGATTCTGTTCTCGTTCGTGCTGGGGATGATGCATCCGCCGCCCGGCGGCAGTGTATCCGATGGCGTGAAGCACACCGTCGTTCTGGTGGTGTTGTTCGTGGGCCTCACCCTGACCGTGGGGCGCTGGCTGATCGATAAGATCGTGCCGGTGCTGCAGGCGCACACCACCTGGCCAGGCGGCGTGATTGGATTTATCTTCACGCTCACCATGGCGGGAGCTGCTTTCACCGAGTACGCTGGGATTCATGCGGTGTTTGGCGCGTTTGTCGTCGGCATCGCGGTTGGAGAGTCTGGACATTTGCGGAAGCGGACGTCCCAGCACATTCACCAGATCGTAACCAACGTGTTCGCGCCGTTCTTCTTTGCCGGCATTGGATTGCGCACGAATTTTGTCTCGAACTTTCACCTGGGACTGACCGCAACCGTGATTGGCGTGGCCTGCGCGGGCAAGCTGGTGGGAGCAGGCTGGGGCGCGCGCCTGGGCGGAATGGATCGTACGTCGTCGCTGGCGGTGGGGCTGGCGATGAATGCTCGTGGAGCCATGGAAATTATTCTGGGAATCCTGGCGCTGCAGGCGGGATTGATCCGGGAAAACATGTTTGTCGCGATGGTGATTATGGCGTTGTTCACTTCGCTGATGTCGGCGCCGGCCATTCACTTCCTGATCAGCAGGAGGCGGACTCTGACCCTGAAGGACACGGTCACGGCCAAATTATTTTTGCCCAACCTGGCGGCGACGACCCGGCTGGGAGCGCTGCGGGAGATGTGTGAAGTAGCGGCGGAGGCGGTGAGCAATGCTCCCGAGAGATTGCTGCGACTGGTGTCGGAAAGGGAGAAGGTGGCCTCGAGCGGTTGGGAGGATGAATTGGCCGTGCCGCATGCGCGGGTGAATGGACTAACGCGGCCGCTAGTGGTGGTGGCGAAATCAGAGGGCATCGATTTCAATGCGCACGATGGCAAGCCCGCGCGGCTGATTATCCTGATTCTGACGGGAGATAACCAGTCACAACACGATTTACTGGGGGATGCCAGCGAGTTATTCAGCCGCAAAGAAGCCGTGGAGCAAGCGGTGAATGCGAAAACCTTCCTGGAGCTGGTTGCGGCGCTGAACGCGCCGGTGCAGTAGGCGGGCGGGGAGGGCATTGGTCCCGCCACTGCACCGGCTGAGTTGCCGATTCAAACCGAAACGCTGAGACCTCCGCTCGCGGAGTCGTTCAGGGTTTTTGCCATCCAAGGGCCATATCGGCTTTGCAATAACAAACTTTAGGGTCGCGGTAAGGCAAAGTTGCTTATCTGGCGTGGTCCCGAAAGGATCACCGGTACGAAAGGCCGGGGTAAACCTTAAATGTATAAGCCCCCCTTCGGCAAGCTCAGGGCAAGCTCGGTAGTGGCTGAGTTTGAAAATCGAAAGGAAGTGGGCTGTGGAAAACGCGATTGAACACTCGGAAACTGCAAATGTTTTACACTTACGGCGGCTGAAACGTCCTAAGCCGAAGTCTGCTTGTATGACAATCGCGCTCGGAATGCGAGTACACGGCGGCGGTATCATCCTTGCGGCGGATCGCTTGCTATCCACGGAACGACATCAGTTTATGGATGAGAAGCTAACGGTATATCCCCTATATTCGGGTGCGATTTTCTTCGCCTTTGCTGACTCCCCTGTAACCGCAAAAGAAGTTAGACAAAAGATCGAGGCGCGTCTTGATGCTGTAGAGACTTTCAATTTAGAGAATTCCCTTGAGGGCCGTTCCGAATCGCGGATCAGTCTTGCCGAGATTGGTCAAGTAAGCGAAGCGGTCATCAACGAGGTCTATGCTAATCGACTCGGTTCGATGCCGCTGCAAATGTTAATCGCAGCCGCAATCCCCGGCGAAGGCACTGCGATGTGGCTGTACGACGGTGAAGCAGGATTTAACATCGCAGGGCAATTTCTAATCCTTGGTGCTGGAGAGTCGTCGCTGATTAGGTATTTGGAGACGGCTTACTCACGGCAGGATTCGGTAGAGCTAGGAGAGAACGTGGCGATCTACCTCATACACCAAGCCGAGCAATTCATCCCCGGCTGTAAGGGTATTGATGTCATTTCGATTTCGGACGCTGCAAACTGGGATTGGCTTGACCAAGACGAAATAGCCGCCAAACTTGATGCAATGAAGGCACGAGAGAAAGAACAGATTCGCAAGATCGTAACGGGCTAATCCTTTTTCTCCTTTTTCCATCGCGCCATGACTGCCCGCCTTGCTATCTCACTGCGTTGTTCGGGAGTGAGTACTTTCGCTCTAGCCGCTCCACCTTTGAGTCCGCCTAGCCGTCCTAACGCTACTGCTGCCAGATTCTTTTTCTTGCTGCCCATATTGAGAAGGTAGCATAAACATTCTTGAGCGGTCAAGAGATTTATCTTGACTTATACTTGAGCGGTCATGTAATTTACTTATATGAGACCTCCACCAAATACACACTAGAAACACTAAGAGCCGCTGAGTGCGGAAACACCCGAGCGGCCCTGAAACCATAACCACGGCAAGCCGTAGTCACAGTGCTCAACTAGGATTATCGGCTTGCCTCACTCTCCCGTCAAGCGGGAAATGAGGAGCCGAAAATGTACGTACTCTCTACGGAAAAGAAACTTGCTGTAATCTCCGCGCTGGTTGAGGGAAACAGTCTCCGCAGTATCAGCCGCATGACTGGCGTAGACCGCAATACAATCACATCTCTACTACTCAAAACTGGCGACTATTGCGCCGACCTGATGGACGGCTCCATGCGGAACCTGCATTGCGGGTTCGTGCAAGCCGATGAGATATGGTGCTATGTCGGCAAGAAAGACAAACGT
>Ga0302180_10001765_pt1 | contig 17256 bp, 16 predicted proteins | sample I_Palsa_E3_2_FD_200575 | JGI IMG/M metagenome (GOLD analysis project Ga0302180, IMG submission 200575) | Peat permafrost microbial communities from Stordalen Mire near Abisko, Sweden - I_Palsa_E3_2 | ecosystem: Environmental > Terrestrial > Soil > Palsa > Peat permafrost | place: Sweden... | reverse complement strand
CTAGACATCGTGCAGGGCAGCCAGATCTGGTACGGCGATGACGTGAGGAACTGGGCACGCGAGAGCGGCAGGCTGATTTGACCGCCTAAAGCCCTACCCCGCCCGTGGCGAAGAGCCCGACAGCGGCAGTGGCCATTACCAAAGTTGTCAGCCAACCGAGGGCTTTCCAACAACTTGATCGGGTTTGCATGTGCCAGGGTGAGGACCGTCGTGAGTGCCCACAACGCAGTGGCATCATCCCGTCGAACGAGTGGTCCGCTGCAAGGATGTCCGGACGGCACGGTTTCCCTGGACGCTCTCCCCCCTGGTCGTCAACACTTTGGCGCCTTCCGTCACAACGGAGAGCGAGCAAAGGGGCCCTAAATGAGAATCCTCCTCTCACTTAGCCACTTGCTCATTCAGGCTGTCGCGCCAATCGATGGCTTCAAGCTCGACGCGGACGGCGTCCTCGACGGCGATTACAGGACGCGCCTGTAGTTCGAAGCGGGTAAGTCGAGCAAAACTTGTGGACGGTGAGCGGGTCGTCGTAGTCCACCAGCAGGCGACCACCCCATTCACCCACTCGCACCACAAATGCCTCGATCTTGAAGTTGTCGGGCTTCTTCCATTGACCGAAGACCTCGCGGGTGCGCTTTTGGGCGTACCGTCCGGGAGCAACCAAATGCGGCCCTCAGCGACATCTAAATGTCCGAGTACTTCTATTGTTCGGAATTTATCCTGCTGGCCGCGAATTAACCCTTGGGGTACTCGACCGGCTCCACCGGTTCGGCAACCACGCCTTCATGAATGCCGCGCGTATCAATCCCTCTTCCTCTCTTACCTCGAGCTGGGCGGCTTCGCCATAGGCATCTAGGCGACAGGGTTACGACCGCCTCGGATGCTTCGATGGGTCGGTCGGGCGGCCGAGCTCCATTGCGATTTCAGCCCGCCGCAACGTCGGTTGTCACGATAGCGTCGGGGCATCGACGTTGTAGCCGCCAAACGCGGGGATGGACGAGCAGCGAGGAGGCCTCGGCGCCTGCCCGCCGGCTTGGCGCTGCTGCTGTTGGTTGGCCTCGCCAGCGCATGCGGCTCATCCCCCCATCCACACAGCACCCCACCGATTTCGGCTCCTATCACGACCAACTCAACGGCGACCACTTCTACGAGCACCACCTCGACGACTGTCCCCCTCACCCCCGCCAACGGGCCACGGACGGTCCTGTCCCCGATCGGCCTCAATGTCCGCGCCGGGCCGTCTAGGCATGCCGCCGTGATCGGCTCCGCCGTGCAAGGCGCGGTTCTTCAAGTCCTGGGGCACACCACCCAGGGAGGAGGTTGGTACAAGGTGCGGGGCGCGACGATCACTGGTTGGATCAGCGCCAACTCGGCCTTCAGCCGGCCTGGGCGCTTCGCGTCGTACGAGTCGACATCCTTCAGCGTCCTCTACCCAGCCGGGTGGACCTCGTCCGGTTCTCCTCGGTCTGGGGTCGCCTTTGAGTCCCCCTCCAAGGCGGAGAAAATCGTTATCGCGACAGCCCCCAGCCTCGCAAAGCTGCCTTCGGTCAAACAGGGCGCGGGAGTTTCGCAAAACGGCTCACAACAGGTCGTGGCGTGCGGGGTCACCGGTTATCTCTTCAGCTACGCGACATCGCTTCCCGGCCATTACCTGGCTGATCTCGACCTCTCGCTCGCCGCTCATCACGTTCTTGGCATGAAAGCTACCCTGACCTCCACCTCGGAGCTCAAAACAGTCCTCGACTTCGTCAATTCAGTCTCCTTCCCCTTCCCTGAATGTGTGGGCGCGCCGCCGACCACCACGGCCACTTCTCCGAGCAAGGCTCCCCCGCACCGCGCCCCGAGCACTACCTAACATGAGCCGGTCGCAGCAGGGGACCGGAAAGCTTGGAACAGGGAGACGACTGGTCGGAGGACAGTCAAGCTCCGGAGAGGAACTATCCGGTGACCCACCTGGCCAAGCGTCTTCGCAAAGGCCTTGATCTCCTCGGGGCTATAAGAGTTAGCCCTTGCGCACCTCGACCGCTTTAGCGGCGTCGTCCGCAGGGAAACGGACGATCACGGAGCTTATGCGATGTCCTCGAATATCTCGATGCCAGGGTCGCCGATGACACCAGCTTGCGCCATTGCCGGGTGCAGCTCCGGGTCTGCGGCGAAAGCTTCCGCCTGCTCCACGGTCGGGAAGTGATGGGTAATAAATACCAGGTCGTGGTCCTTCGGGGAGCGGAGGACTGACTCGCCGGTGCACCCGTGGCGCGCACGAATGGTGCCGGCATCGTCGTACACCTTCCTCCAGGGTTCGTACTTCGATAACTTTTGACGTGCAATCAATGTTGCGGACATCAGCTCTCCTTGTCTGGGTACTGCCATGGCTGTTCGCAGAGTAAGGCAGTGCTTGGACGAAACGCTGTCGAGCACTTGGGACGAACCTACCACCCAGATAGGCCGGGTACTCCGGTCACCGTTCGGTGTGGGCCGCCCTCAGCCAAATAGCACGGGCGTGGTCCCGCAAACCGTACCTTTCGGGGGGAGACGGCTTGCGGTGCCACGGACCGTCCCGCCGCCAAAAGGTGGACCTGAGCGGGCACTCGCGAACCGCCGGCCAACCCCTCCGGTACAGGAAATTCTCGAGCTCGCAGCCTCACTCCTGAACTAAGAGCGTGATCGACATCGACCGGCTCAATCGGCGCTTCGGCGACGCCGCTCTGGTTCTCGTTCGGCTTGCATCTAGCCGATCCCGGAAGGGCCTCTCCGACCAGGTGGGCAACGGCCCGCACCATATCCTGCCACCCGGTTAGAGGTGCTTCCCCCGGTTAGTGGGCAGCTCCGTCGAGTTGTTGCATCAGTGCGCTCGAGTCCATCACGCCCCAATGCTCGACCACTTTGCCGTCTTCGAAGCGAAACTGCTCGGCCGCGCCAACGTTAATGGTTTGGCCTGACAGGGCAATCCCCATGAACTCGCCCTTGTGGACACCAGTCATCCGACACATGGCAACCACCTTGTCTCCCTCGCCGATCATGCTGTCGACTTCGAACGACGCACCATCGAACGCCGCGTGGAACATCTCGAACAGCTGCCGCACCCCCGCCTTGGTCGGCTCGATACCGGGCACGGCCTCATGCTCTACGAAGTCATCCGAGACGACCTCTCTGCTCGACACCCTCGAACGACGCGGCCTCGTGGAGCGACACCCACCTCTCAGCGATCGGCGGAAGATCCTGGTCCACCTGACAGACGAAGCCCGCCGGATAGTGGAACAGGCACTGCCAGTCCAGCACGCGGTTATAACGGCGGCAGTCGAAGACGTCAGCGGGGCGGACCGTGAGCAGCTCATCGCGACACTGGCAACGATCTGGGCCCGGCTCGAGCACCTGGCCGAGCGACCACTTCCGGCACCAAAAGCACGCCGAAAGCGCCGAACACCGGCCGTCAACAGACGGGCCCGACCGACGAAGTAGCCACCCCAAGCACGCCCGGACATCTCATTTGAGTGCGGTCGACCGAGCGCCATAGGCGAGTTATCTGGGAAACGCGCCGGATCACTGACGGCGTTGCTAATCGAGCAATGCGATGAGCTTCTTCGGCGCGAGCCTCCGGTAGCTCTCGGTCACGAGTTCACGGATCTCCTCCCAGTCGGTGTCGTCGGTGAGCCACACCCCGATGCGATCTTGGCCGGCTCGCGAGGCGTAAAACGGGTGGCCAATGGATAACAGCGCGTCGCGTTCGTCTGGGTCGGCACGCAACAGGAGCAGCGGGACGGGCTTTCCTGTCGAGCCCTCCCGTGCCACGAGCAAGCAGAACGACCTCCGGCGGATGTCGAACGAGTGCGCCGTCGATCTCGCTTTGGTTAGTGAGGCGTCGACCCGCACTGTCACCTCGGGCAGCGCCAGACATATCGTGCTGACCCGCTCGAAGATGTCCTCCGGGACCTCGATGGGCGAGCTCGCGCGAGCGTCGTTGGCGTCGCTGCTCACGCCGAACATTTTGTACCGCGCTCGACGGCTTGTCGAAAGGTTTGCTCCGTATTCGGCATTAGCCAGCTACGCTCGCCTTCGTGGCGGACGCCGAAGTGGAGATAACCGCCGAGCTCGTGCAAGCCCTGTTACGAGACCAGCACTCCGACCTGGCCGAGCGCCCGGTGACACTTGGCGCACGAGGTTGGGACAACAAGCTGTGGCGGCTCGGCGACGACCTTGCCGTTCGGTTGCCTTGAAGGAGCACGCTTGGGTGCCCGTCCTCGCCCCGCTCTTACCCTTGCCAGTCCCCGTCCCTCAACGCCTTGGTGAACCCTCTCGGCGGTTCCCGGGCTAAGCACCGTCTGTTTAGGCGAGGACCGTCGCTATGCGCTACCGGTCCCGACCGTCTGGAGCGTGACCAGCCTCACGTATTCAGGAAGCGAGGTGGCCGATCCCCATTTGAGCTGGAAATGGGGATGTGTTACCATATTACCATGGTAACAGTCGAGCGCGTCCAGTCAGGTGTCCGGATGGAGCGGCGCCTGCTGAAGGTCCTCAAGGGGCTCGCCGAGTTCCTTGACATGTCCCTGGGTGACTTGCTTGAGGGCATCGTCCTGCATGCGTTCGAACAGAAGCTGCCCTTCGACGACGCCACTGTGGCGGTCATCGCGAGGCTCAAGGATGTCTACGCGTTGGATCTGAGGGCCTCAGACAGCCACCAGCTAGCCGAACCAGACGATCAAGGAGCTAGAACTGATGACCCAGGCCCCCACTAGACGCGCCCGGCTAAGGGGCACTATTGAGATCGCTCTGCCCACGGGGCAGGCCTTTGCGCTTTTCACCCCGACCGGAGAGCGGGCCTGGGCGCCCGGCTGGGACCCTCAGTTCCCAAGCCCTGGTGCAGATGAAACCGAGCCCGGTACTGTTTTTCAGATTGACCATGGTGAGCACGCGTCCATTTGGGCGGTTTCCCACTGCGACCCAGGCAAAACCATCGGGTACGTCGTCACCACGCCAGATCAGCGTTGCGGGCTCATCAGTGTGACCTGCCGACCGTCGGGCGCCGGGACGACGGCGACCGTCAGCTACGACCTCACGTCTCTAAGCTCCAAGGCCGACGCCGAGCTCGAACGGTTCGTGGAGGGCTATCCATCGTTCCTGGGCCACTGGGAGTACGCCATCGCGCAAGCTACGCATGGAGACCGCCAATAAGGAGCCGCCGCTCGGGCAATGTTCTCCAGGGCCCGGGCCGCGATACATACTCGATGCACGCCGACCAGAAATGTCGGCCTAGGCGCCGATAATGTCTGTTAGGCGACTCGACGCGAACCACCTCGTGCCCGAAATGCAAAACCTCCGCCGACACTTGGGTCATGGCTGACTTCCCAGTCGCCTTGGGGCGCCCCGCGTGACTGGAGTCGTCGGAGCAACGTGATGGCTCTTGGGCGAGTTTTCCAGCACCTGTGCCCCACCGGTGCTCATCACGGCCACGATCGCACCAGTCCCGACTGTTACAGTATCCAACGCCAGCGGCCTCGCACGGAGGCTGAGATGGGGACGAACCGGGGCGGCAAACCTGGCGTGCTGTGGGCGGGTAGGCCGAAAGTGCTGTGGTGGCCGCTTGTGCCTCATGTGGTTGGGTTGGTAACTCGCCATCCCAATGGGATGGTACCCACGGTCTGGTTGGGTTGGTACCTAAGAACCGTTGATGCCTCGCTCGGAAGCGCCCTCGCCACCCTGTGTGATAACGGAAGTGGCAAATACGAAGCGCCTGTTGTGTTGTTCCTCGGCGTCGGGCTGGCGAGCTTCATTACCGGCCTGCCCGCCGAAACTGCGCGGGTTCCTTGGGATGGCCCTCAAGTCCGGTTTATCGAGCATCAGACGCATGCCCCGGGGCATGCGGCGCTTTTGATCCAGGAGCGCGGCGTTCTCGTCGCCGGCAACATGCTTTCTGATGTCCTTATTCCGATGCTCGACCTGAACGGCACCGCTGACCCGATTGCGGAGAGGTGCTCCCGACGAACGAAGGGCCGCCACTCAGGTTGTTCGTGTGAATTTACCGATAGCCGTGGCAGCCCCCCCTCGGGAGCGCAGTTGAAAGCGGCTATCGTTCGGGACGTGGGGGCAGTCGTGGTGATCGGCTTGATCTCCGTCGGTGCCCTCGGTTTTTTGCTCGCCTGCGGCTGCTGGGTGCTGCTACAGGAGATCCGCCGTTACCGAGCGGACAGGGCGCACGCACCTGCGCCGGAGCCTGAGGAGGCGGCGCTCGATCGCTGGAACGCTTGGGTCGTCATGGTGGTCGCCGGCATTTCTGTCGTAGGAGCCCTGCTCGCTTTTTGGGCCTCGGCAGACTTTTCGGCTGCTTCGTCCGCTAGTCAGCAGGCGCTGCAGGAGGCAACGCAGTACCAAACGATCAAGTCCGAACAAGACGGTTTCATCAACTTTGGGGCCGACCTCACCCAGACCGTCCAGGAGCACACCGTTGAAGAGAGCACCCTTTACACAGAGGCGGCCGCGGCCTGGTCCTCCGGCCAGGCGTCTCTCGCAAAGCAGCTGGAGGCCGACGCGCGCGCCCAGGGGGCGGTCGAGCGGGCATTGATCTCGGGGTACACCTGTTACTGGGGCAGCCTTGTCGGCGCCCGAGGCGTCATGCAGTACGACGTCGCCGAGCTCCAAGCCAGCGAGGTCGAATCTCCCTGCGTGCTGCCGGGGCAGGACTCGAGCTCCTTGCGCACCCTTGGCCCCAGTCACCAACTGGCCTTGACCGACTCGGCGGCCAACGACCGTTCGCACGCCGAAGCGGTCGTGCTGGCGGGCGCACTCCTCATTTTGGCGGTCTTCTGCCTCACTGTCTCCTATCTGGGACCTAAGCACCGCCGCAGCCTGGCCGTTACACCGGGGGTGGTGTCGATAGCTGCGGCCCTGCTCGTAGCTGCCGCCTTGGGTACATCGTGATCCACGAGCCTTTCGGCGAGGAAGCGATCAAGGGGTTTGCCGAGGAGGCTGGGCCAGGAGAGGGAGGGCTCGACCAACCGCCGCCCCCCGAAGAGCTCGCGGGTGAGCGACAAGCACCAGCAGAAGGCGGCGCCCCGCCAACCGACGAGGCGACCGCCGGCCTGCCTGACAAGAAAAAACCGCCGGCTCGACCGAGTGCTCGTACATTGACGATCACCGTCGTTTTCGTCACATTGATGGCCGCTTTGGGAGGCTTCCTGCTCAACCGGGCGTCGGTAGCTTCCTCTGACAACGCGGATGTGGCGCAGGTGCTAAGCCTGCGGTCGTCGGCCGCCCAGACCAGCGGTTACCAGGTTGCGCAGACGGCTTACGAGAACTACCGTTCGGCCCAGGCGCTAGAGGCCCAGGGTGCTGACGAGCTCGAGGAAGCCGCCAACGACAGCTCCGACGGGCTCACGTGGGCGCGCCTCTACCAGGCGACCCAAGCGCAGGAGGTCCAGGCGGCGGCCGCAGTACCCGCTGACCTCCACGCCAACCTGCCCGACGGGCAGCCGGACAGCGAGTTCCCGTACGACTTTTACGCCGAACGAAGCGCTCAGGGTACGTACCTCAGCGCCCAGTCCGATGCCTACAACGATGTCTCGGCGCGGTGGTCCAAGTTGGTTGACTCGTATACGGCAATACTCACGATCCTCGCGGTTACCCTTTTCCTCTTCGGGTCCGCCTTTGTGCTCTACGGGCGCAACCGGATGCTCTTTTCGGTCATTGCCAGCTTGCTTGCCATAATCTCGATCGTTTGGGGTGGGGCACTGTTCTCAGTGAGCGAGCCCGGGAAGCCATCGGCGGCCGCCGCTCAGAATTACGCCCGAGGAGTGGTGGCCATGGCCAGTGCCACCACACCGGCGGGCTTTCAGCCCGCTATAAACGACTTCACCGCCGCTATAGGCGCGCGACCCGATTTCGCGCTGGCCTACGCCGAGCGGGCGGTCGCTGAAACCGAGCGGGGATCGGACCAACTGGGCGGAGGCTTCATCACCGACGTTGCCCCTCATTGGTTGAAGGTTGCCGCCGCCGACTACATCAAGGCTTACGACCTTGGCGACCACGATGCGGACCAAGTGCTCGACGTAGGTTTTTCTTACTACCAGCTGTGGATCCAGGGCGGAGGCCATGGGATGCCGCCGTCCCAAGCGGTCACATTTTTCCGTGAGGCGGCTAGGCTAGACCCCGGGAACCCTCCCGAGCTCCTTGATTATGCACTGTCCGAACTGGCCAGCCGTAATTATGCGGCTGCCCGCGAGGCTTTCAGGGTGGCTGTCACACACATCCTGTTTACCTGTACCGACCCATCAGTGCTGTCGTCGTGCACTTCGCCGCAGCCGCGCACCAGCATCGGCCTGCAGGAGGCCTGGTTCGCTGGCGCCATGGAGACCCTTGTCACGCTCGCCTCTTCGGCCGACGCGTCGTCGTCGCCGGAGCTCAAAGCACAGGTGGCAAGCACCAAGGGCGCTTTGGCCGAGAGTATGGCCCTGGGCCGTGTGGTGGCATCCCCAGACAATGACGACGTCAAGATCGGTGCCACCAGTACGCTTATTGACCCGAACCTGTTGTGGGTCGACATAGCCGTCCCTGCGCGGGAGAGCCCCGATGTCCTGGCCACCACACCGGTGACAATGATTTGGTACTACCAGTCCCCGGGCTCAACGAAATGGGACGCCATACCCGAGTTGAGCTGTTGGGGGGAACTCGATGAGTGCTCCTTCTATTCGTCCGAAGCCAACCTGTTCGAGTACCAGGTCCGGTTCCTCCCGGCAGCCAACTCCTGCTTGACCAATGTCCGGTACCGGGGCGAGCTGTACATCAGGGGGAGCCTGGCCCGTACGCTCACGCCGACCTATGACGACATCGCTACCAGCCTCCAGCCCGCCTTGAACAAGCAGATGGATATGGGCATCTGCGTGCCCTCCAGCTGGCACCCGGTCAAGCCGCTCAACCTAACCTTTGACGTTTACGGCACAACCCAGACGGTCACTGGCTCGCTGGCGGGCAGCGAGATGAGCTACCAATCGGCTGCTGGCCGTGAAGGAGCGTACGTCTTCCGCCTTTATGACCCGTTAGCCTCGAGCGTTGCCAGCACCCAGTTGGGGCCCTTGGCCCAAAAGGTGGGCAGCTATGTCATAGGACTGTTGAAGAGCCGCGGGCTGCCGGCTGACACTGTTATAAACACTCCCTTCGCAGCCCACAACGTGTGGGGCGGGAACGTCCAGTACGGGCAGACCGGGGTCTTCGACAGCTCGTCCACGGGGACCGAAGTATTCGTTGGAGTGGGTATGATCGCGGCTCGGACGACTTCGACGTCCGCCCAGGCCGATATCGATATTGCCAACAACATCCGGCTGGACCACGCCTTCGTGGTGGCAGTCGTGTTCGGGCCCCGTGGCACGAGCATGTGGCAAGGTGCTGACCCCTTGGCGCTGCAGGTGTTCAGTTCGTGGTCCCTGCTCGGCTACGGCTGAGGACGGCGGCGCGACTTTAGATAATCGGCGTGACCGGAGCCCGGAAATCACCGCTGACTTTTCGAAGATGCCCATTGTTACCAGCAGCGCCGGTCACCGGGACATATATACTCTGGCGGTGCTCTATCCGACGTCTTCAGCCCGAGCCTCTCTCCGGAGCGCCCGCCGGTCAAAACGCCCTAAAGCGACATGTGCCGCATTTTGCACCGTCGCACTAGTGGCTTCCTGCGGTACCGGCACCGCCTCGCCCCTGGTCAGCAGTCCTACTAACGCCTCGACCCCGACAACCGGACAACAATTGAACGGGTCGAGCTCAACGGTGTTTTGGCAGCAATTCTTGAAATCCTGCAAAAACTTGGGTCGTTCGAAGGCTCGCAGCGCGAGCGTTATCCTAAATATGGACGCCGATGCCAACCCAGCTGTCGTCCAGCGCTGGGCAACGGCCCACGGCCTAAAGTTGCAGTGGTACATCGGGCACGCGGTAGCCGTCTTGGCGGGAGCTCCCGCTTCTCTCGGGACCTCTCTGGAGGTTCGTATCGATGATTACCGTTCCCCATCCGGACAGGTCTTCTACTCGGCCACGTCGCAACCCTCAGTGCCGACAGCGCTCTTCGGTCAAGTGCAGGGCGTCGGACGGCTCAGTGACTATAAGGATTTCCACACCGACTATGTCCCGAGCGGGGGACTTACGCCTCAAGGCATGCTGCAGGCTTACGACGCGACGCCGCTGAGCGCAGCCGGCATCAATGGGGCCGGCGAGACGGTCGTCGCCCTGGAGCTCGACGGGTTTAACTCAGCCGACCTTAACGCCTTCACGTCCAGGTTCAACCTGCCGGCCTTCAGCTCCTCCAACTTTGCCACCAATGGTGCCGTGGGCAAACCCGAGGGCGAGACCACCATGGACCTCGAAACGATCCGGGAGATTGCACCGAAGGCGAAGATCGTTTACTACAACCTTCTCCAGGACCAGTCGGCCACTAACCTGGCCGAGCTGCTGCTCGCAGGCTTTAGCCGCGTGATCCAGCTCTACCCTGGCGCCATTTGGACTATGAGCATGGGCGGGTGCGAAAAGGCCAGCACCTTCGCCGATCTCGACGCTGAAGCCGAAGCGGTAGCCAAGGCCGAGACGAAGGGGTCAACCGTCTTCGCATCTTCGGGGGACACCGCCGGCTTTGAGTGCGTACCCGACACCTCGTGGGGGTCAGCTCCGACAAACGCAGACGTGGGTGTTTCCAACCCGGCCGTCCTGCCTGATGTCACAGGAGTGGGTGGGACGCTTCTTTCCGTGTCGACAGAGGGCTCTTACCTCGGGGAGACCACGTGGTTTTGGCCCTTCCTCAATGAGGGGACCTCCGGAGGCCAGTCGTCCATGTTTGCCCAACCAAACTGGCAGGTGGGCCAGGGCCTGCCGGCTCCCTCCAACAAGGTGCCGAGGTTGGTACCCGACATCGCCGCTGACGCCGACCCCAACTCGGGCAATGCCGACCGCGACGGAGGGTCGTGGGGAACCGGTGGCGGGACTTCGCTTTCGTCGCCAATCTGGGCGGCCTTTACTGCTCTCATGGACCAGTACCTTCGCCAGCACGGCAAGGGCCCGGTCGGGTTTCTCAACCCAGCGCTCTACTACCTAGCTGACCACGCCGAGAGCTACCCGCCTTTCCACGCTGTGACGACCGGTGGCAACGAAGTTTGGCGCAATGGGGACGGTTACAACGAGAGCACCGGGCTGGGAACCCCAGATGTGTACAACCTCGTCCGTGACATCCTCCCCTTGGAAGGGGCCCACTAGTCATGTCTGATCAACCTTTGAACCCGCCTCCCGCGACTGCGGACCTGCCTCCGCTGCCGACTCACGCCTGCCCCTATTGCTCCAATGTCACGCCGGTCGCCGAGTACTGCGGCGTGTGCGGTTCCCATCTGGCCCACCCCCACCCGGGCGTGGCCGCCCGGCGTGCGCACGCTTATTCAGCCAACCCCGAAGAGCACGTCTTGCGGTTGTCAGTGGTGAGCACGCTGTTCCCTCACCTTTCCCACCGCTCGAGTGCTCCTTTCCGGGCCGGCTTCGCTCTGCTCGTAACGCTGCTGGTCATTTTTTCGGCTACCGGCCTGGAAGCGCCGGTCATCGCCTTGGCCGCTATGGGGGTACCGCTGCTGTTCCAGCTCTATATCCATGAAGTGGACGTCTATGAGGACGGCCACCTGATGCTGACGGCCGAGACCCTCTTGATCGGTGCCGCCCTGGGCGTCGCTTGGGCCCTGCTCGGAGGACCTATCGTCTCTCATGCCCTGCAGCCCACCCTGGGCGCCACCCTCGGCACGTGGGATGTCGCCAAGGCGGCTGTCTTAGTCCCCATCGTCGGGCAAGCCCTGGTGCTGGTGCCTCTGCTGCTCGTACTCCTCTTCGTCCCAGGATTTGGTGGGCGTCGGGAGTCCCTGGACGGCTTTAGCCTTGGGGCGGCCTCCGCCCTCGGGTTCACGTTTGCCGCTGTGATCACCGACCTCGCCAACCGCCTTTCAGACGGGCTCGCACCTAGCCGCCCCTTCACCAATATCCTGACCGAGGCTCTCATCCGAGGCATCGCCACGCCGGTGTTGGCGGCGGCGGCGACGGGCTTGATCGGGGCGTCCATCTGGGTCCACAAATCAGAAAGGGGGACGGCCTCAGCCGGAGGACGTTGGATCGCCAACCCCTTGAGCGTGCTCGTCTTCGTCGTAGCCGTCCAGATCGGCCTGGGTTTCGCCGACCAGGCCCGCCTTTCCGACATTCCCCTCCTAGTGGTCCACCTGGCCGGCACCGGGGTCGTTTTGTTGGCGCTTCGGATAGGGCTGCACCACATCCTGTTGCACGAGGCGCACGATGTGGTCGTCGGCCCGAGCACGACTTGCTCTCAGTGTTACCACGTCGTCCCCCTCATGCCCTTCTGCCCTTCCTGCGGAGTGGCACTGGCCGCCACAACTAAGCGGCACCGTCCTCGCCCGGGCGCCCCAGTCGCTGGGGTGCCGGTCACCGGACAGGTCGATGAGGCAGTAGGCCCGACGCCCACCGAACCGAGCTGGCCCTGTCTTAGCCCGGGGACCACGCCTGAAACACCTTGGATCGGCTTCGCCCTGGCCGTAGGGCAACCCTCCCCGGTCAACCGTGCCCATCACGCACGGTTGCTAGCCATCTTCAGTGCCGGTCTGGTCGCAATCATGGTGGCCTTGCTGCTGACGGCCATTACCAAGGAACCAGACACCACACCTGTCCCCCGCTGCCACCTGGGCGGCTGCCCGGGCCTCCCCTACCAAGCCAGTAGCCAGCTGCTCAGCTCCGGCTCCCCGGAGCCCCCTCCCGACGGGAGCTTCACGAGCGAGGACGGTCTCTTCAGCTTGGGGTTCTTCGTCCCCGACATCCTCGGGCGGCCCACCGAGACCCAGAGCCCCTCGAGACTGGTGCTCACCTTCAGCTCGGAAACGCTCTCGAACGGGACCAACACGGTCCACCTCGGAGGCGGCCAGATCATGGTGGGTGACGTAAGTGGGCCCGCCCTCCAGGGGGCAAGCCCCCAGCAAGTGGTGGAGAACATCGTCTCTACGGACATGCCCTCGGCCAGCCTGGCTTATGAGATGCCCGATGCACTCGTGGGCGATGTCCCCGGTTACGGCGGCGTTTACGACGACGATGTCAACAGCGCCAGCGGCGAACAGATCGACTATCGCGTAGGTCTGATGGCAGCCATCGTGAACGGGGTAGCCATAATCGTGATGGCTTTGGGGCCGGACGACCCATCTTTCCAGTCACTGCCGTTCTTGTCCCACCCAAGTTTCGTTGACCTCGACCTGGCTATCAACGGTGGCCTGGATGCCATCACCAATAGCATCCGCTGGACGTCACAGAATTTTCAGCCTTAGCCAGGGTGGGTGGTTTCGAAACCACAGGTCGTCGAGCAGGCCCTTGGCGACTGGACCACAGGCATTTCCAACCTAAAGCGCGAGCCCGAGCACCGAGCCAAATGTTTGCCGAATCACCGAGCCGCCGAACTGACCAATAAAAGCGCGACCCTCACGTGCCACGCATGATCTCGGTTGACCCTCACAAGAGAGGTCTGTAGTCCCCGGGTACCGGACCGGGCCATCTTCGTGCCATCCTGCCGCAACCGTACCCGTTCTGTTCGGCGGGAACGGTTTGCAGGGCTTAGGAACGCAGCTCGGCCCGGGGAGCCTTCTGACGGGCCCTGGGTACCCAGTCCGGCAGCACCTGTTGCGATAACGTACGCGCTCGCGGGGCCTAAACGGGCCGTGCGCAACTACACGTTCGAGGAGACAATTGGCGGCCCGCCGCAGCAAGTTCGATCACCGCATACGCCAGTGCGGGCGTCGCGTGTCGATCTGGCGCCCGACCGCGCTGCGCCTCCGGAGCCTCGTGCGCTCGGTGTTCATCTCGTATATCGCCCTAGGGGTGACGTTGTACATCCTCCGGGGACCGCGGGGCCCCGGCCCTGTTCGGGTGCTCGCCCTGGCCGCGAGTGTGGCGGCGGTAGGCGTCGTCTTGCGGCCGCTCCTGGCCGGGTTCGCAGCGTTGCTGGGCCGGTTTGGCGCACTCGCTTTCGGGTTCATCTCCCAGGCTGTGATCCTCGACGTCGCTGTCGATTTAGCCCCCAACGCCGGCGTCCATGGTCTCGGCGAAATCGTTCTCGTGTCTTGGGTAACGGCAGCGTTAGCGGCCATCGTGAACTGGGCTTTGGACGCGGGGAACGAGGACGACTTCCAGGAGGACCTGCTCTATCGGGCCGTAAGAGTGGCCCACCGGCGGCCGGGCGATAGCCCGGTCAAGCCCGATCGGGGTGGCCTGCTCATCTTGCAGCTCGATGGCGTTGGGGAAGACTTGTTGCGCCAAGCCATGTCGGCCGGGACCGCCCCTACCCTCGCCAGTTGGCTCCGGTCGGAGGCCCATGTCCTGCGACGGTGGCACACGGGCTTACCCGCGACTACGCCGGCCGGTCAATCCGTGTTATTGCATGGGAACGAAACGGAAATCCCTGCATTCCGGTGGTGGGAGAAAGAGACCGGGCGCCTGTTGGTAGTGAACCACCCGCCCGACGCCACGGAGCTCCAACACCGCCTCTCCGACGGGTACGGCCTACTTGCGGATGGCGGCGTCAGCGTCTCCAATCTGTTTTCTGGAGACGCGCCGACCACCTTGCTCACGATGAGCGACGCCCACTTGCCTTCTCGCTCGAGCGGTTACCGGTCGTTCGTCACCGACGGTACGGGGCTAGTCCGGTCAGTCGTCGTCGCAGGGGGCCAAGTCATCACCGAGCTCTACCAAGGTCGGAGGCAAAAGCACCATCACGTGGAACCGAGGGTGCGCCGGGGTCTGGTTTTCGCGCTACAACGCGCCGTGACAACGGCTCTGTTGCGTGATCTCAGTGTGGCGCTCGTGGCCGATCAAATCGCGCGGGCGGCGCCGGTCATCTATGTCGATTGGACCGACTACGACGAAGTAGCCCACCACGCCGGCCCGAGCCGCGTTGAGTCCATGCGGGCCTTGGAGGGCCTCGACCGTCTCGTGGGGTTCTTTGCTGATGTGGTCCGGGCCACCGGGAGCCAATACGAGATCGTGGTCCTCTCCGATCACGGCCAGGCCCAAGGAGCAACGTTCAGGCAGCGCAGCGGGATGACCCTGCACGACCTCGTTGAAAGCCTAACTGAGGGCCAGGGGGCGGCCGGAGCGCATGGAGTTAGCGGCGATCGGGGCCCAGCAGAGCGCTGGAGCTCGGTCAACCTGGTCTTGAGCGGAGTCGCTCGGTCTCGGGCAATGACGGCGCGAGCGATCCGGGCGTTGATGAGGGTCGGCACACGCGGGGCCGAAAGTTCCACGTCGACTGGTCACGGCGCCCCCGCGGGAAAGCAAGCCCCGGTTGTCGCCGCTTCAGGCAGCCTCGCTCACATCTATCTGCCTGCGTTGCCCGGTCGAGCGGTCAGGGATGTCATAGATAGCCGCTACCCCGACTTGATAACGGGTTTGGCAGCGCACCCGGACATCGGTGCCGTCATCGTCCGTTCCTCCGTGGCTGGCTCGCTCGTTGTCCTGGGAGGTGACGGCTGGCGGGCCCTATCTCCGGAGGGAGCAACCGGCGGCGAAGGTATCGACCCTCTTGCTACCTATGGCCCGCAAGCGGCCGCCGACGTTCGGTCGTTGGACGGCCGCCGGCACGTGGGCGACATAGTTGTCCTGGGCGCTTTCGATCCCGGCACTGGTGAAGTCGCTGCCTTCGAAGAGCTCGTCGGTTCCCACGGTGGCCTCGGTGGAGCCCAGACCGAAGCGCTGCTTCTCCATCCCGCCACCTGGTCGGTGCCCTCATCGCCCCTCAACGGCCTGGACGTACACCAACTGCTGCGCGCGCACTTGGTGCCCACCGGCACCGAGGAAATGCGGTGAGCACCGGCGCTTCAATCACCTGGTGGGGTCACTCCACGACCACCATCGCGCTTGGGCCAGTACGGATCCTCACCGACCCGGTGTTCACTCTGCGGGTGGCGCACCTGAGCCGCATCGGGGGCCCATTGCCAACCGAGGAGGCCGCTGATGCCGACGTGGCCGTGGTATCCCACCTCCATTTTGACCACCTACACCTTCCCTCGCTGCGCAAACTGAGCCCAGAGGTGCGAATAGTCGCGCCTGTCGGCACCGCCCGGGCACTGGCCCGCGCCGCGCCGGCAATATCCCGCCGAGTCGAGGAGGTCGCGCCGGGCGAAGCAGTTGACGTCGATGGCGTGGTTATCCGCGCGGTTCGGGCCGCACACGACGACCGGCGGAGCCCACTGTCGCGTTACTGCGCGCCGCCGCTTGGCTTCATCATCGAGGCTGGCTCAGAGAACCCGACGCGAGTGTGGTTTGCGGGCGACACCGGGCTCTTCAAGGGAATGAGCGACTTCTGGCCCGTCGACGTGGCGGTTATCCCCATCGGCGGCTGGGGCCCCACCCTCGGCCCGACCCACCTCGACCCAACACAGGCAGCGGAAGCGGTGCGCCGGGTCGGGGCAAAGGACGCTGTCCCAGTCCACTTTGGGACCTTCTGGCCTCTTGGTCTCCGGTACATCAGCCGGCTCAGCTTCCGCCAACGTTTCGTCGAGCCCGGGCCCCGGTTCGCAGCAGCCCTTGCGGCCTGCTGCCCGACGTCAACTGCCCATCTACTCGAGGTCGGCAAAACGGCTACGGTCCATGACCCGGGCCACGACCACGCACCATGAACGACACCACATCGAACTTCGCCTACCTGGCCGGGCTGTTCGGGATCGTCACCGTAGGAGCGGCGGTGCCTTTCCTCCCCTCAGGTGCTCCTCTCAGCGCCGGCGCCGCCCTCGCCGCTAAGGACGGCGCGCTAACGATCGCCCTGGTATTCATGATCGGGGCGGCAGCCGCCTACGTGGGTGATCTTTTGACCTATGTCGCGCTGCTTACCACAGTTCGCCAAACAAGCAGCACGCACGGCCGACTAGGGCGTTGGGTGAACAAGGAGCGACAATCCAAAGCGGTCCAACGGGTTGAACGGGCCTTTGAAAAGCGGCCCATGCGGACAATGATGGTCTCGCGCCTGGTGCCCGGCGGGCGCACACCTGTGCTGATTGTCGTAGCCCTTGACGAGTACGCCTTTGCCAAGTACGCCGCCGCCGACATAGTCGCCGCTATCGCATGGTCTGCGTACTACACGGCCAGCGGGCTGGCCGGTCGCGCGTTGTTCGCCAACGCGGGGGAAGCGGTCGCTGCCAGTCTGGCACTTGTCTTGCTTATTAGCGTGTTCGGCAGCCTCTGGACGCGCTGGCGGGAACATCGAGCCGACCCGATAAG
>Ga0302180_10001761_pt1 | contig 17261 bp, 15 predicted proteins | sample I_Palsa_E3_2_FD_200575 | JGI IMG/M metagenome (GOLD analysis project Ga0302180, IMG submission 200575) | Peat permafrost microbial communities from Stordalen Mire near Abisko, Sweden - I_Palsa_E3_2 | ecosystem: Environmental > Terrestrial > Soil > Palsa > Peat permafrost | place: Sweden... | reverse complement strand
GGTGGCCCCGGCACTCTGGTCCTGCGGGCGCCGCGCTCATTGGCCCGGCTGGTCTGGTCACCGGACGAGCTCGGCATTGCCCGGGGATTAGTCACCGGGGACATCGACTTCGACGGCGACCTCTTCGAGATGCTGGTGGCACTCGAGGCGAAGATGAGAGGAAGGCACCGCCTTGGCCCGCGTGCGGTAGCGAGCGGCTTGTGGGCAGGGCTGCGCCTGGGCGCCATTGGTCTTCCGCCGTCGCCGCCGGAGGAAGAAGTCCACCTCGGAGGGTGGCTCCACTCCAAACGACGAGATGCTGCGGCAATACAGCATCACTACGACATCGGCAACGACTTCTACCGGCTCGTGCTCGGGCCGGCGATGACATATTCCTGTGCTCGCTTCGATCGCCAGGGTATGTCGCTCGAAGAGGCGCAGCGCTCCAAGCACGACCTCATCTGCCGGAAGCTCGGCCTTGACGAACGACCCGGAGCGCGCCTGCTCGACGTCGGCTGCGGATGGGGTTCGATGGCCATGCACGCCGCACGGGACTACGCCGCCCGCGTCGTGGCGGTCACGCTCAGCCGCCCCCAGGCCGAGCTTGCTCGCGAACGCGTCGCGGACGCAGGCCTTGAGCGGAACGTCGAGATCCGCCTCCAGGACTACCGCGACCTGCGCGGCGAGACCTTTGACGCGATCTCCTCGATAGGGATGTTCGAGCACGTCGGGGCCAAACGGATGGACGAGTACTTCAGCGTCTTGTTCTCCCTCCTTGCCCCGACTGGCCGGCTGCTGAACCACGCCATTTCGACGCCGGGAGGGTCAAGGATGCACGGCCGGAACTTCATGAACCGCTACGTGTTCCCCGACGGGGAGCTGGTCGACTTGGCCAACGTGGTGGGGGCCATGCAACGGGCGGGCTTTGAGGTCCGCGATGTCGAGTCACTGCGCGAGCACTACTCGGAAACCCTGCATGCCTGGCTTAGGAACCTCGAGAGCTCGTGGGAGGAGGCTGTCGCGCTTGTTGGAGAACCTAGGGCGCGAGTGTGGCGCCTGTACATGGCCGGGGCGGCGAACGGCTTCGACAACGGCGGTATCGCCGTACATCAGGTGCTCGGGGTCGTCCCGGCGCAAGGCGGTGCCAGCGGAATGCCACGGGCCCGGACTAGGTGGGGCTGACCCCTTCCACTTCGGCGGCGACAGCGGTTCTTCAACCGCTACAGCCATATTCGGTCGGTCGTGGTCCTGGCCTGTGCCCATTATTCGTCCTTGCGTGAGTTTGATGTGCGCGCGGGTGCGCTCAAGCAGGTTCGGTTCTCCCCAGCGCGATGTCGACCGCCTCCTCCACCCTCAGATGGCGGCCTTTCGAGAAACCACGATTGAACTCATCGTCACCGAGTTGCGCCCGTGCCCGCTGGGTACTGTCTTTACTGTAGGCACCCTCCGCGGCGTCAAACGGTTCGCCCGTGGTGCCTGACATAGACTGCGCCACGCCATGGAGCAGGCTGGCGCGTCGCCAGTCCCCGACATCCCCTGCCAGGCAGGCAAGCCCGAGGCACGCGGCGGCGGCGAGCGGGATATCCCCGGCCCTTCGGCTCATGCGCAGCGCTTCCTCGAACAGCGTGCGGGCGCTGTCACGGTCCCCCTCTTCGCGCCGCACCCAACCGAGGCCTTCAAGAGCGTGATGGAACGTCACCCCGACTGCTTGCATGGCGCGTACGGACGCCTCAAAGTGGGCCCCCGCTGCGGCGACATCCCCGGCGGCAAGTGCCCCGCAACCGGCGTTGTTCCGCACAACCGCGGTGTAGTACAAGTTACCCGAGCGTTCGATGCACACGATGGCCTCGGCGTAAAGCTCTTCCGTGCGGCTGGGGTGAACGTGGTAAACGCATAACGAGTACCCATTGATGCTCCGAGCCAACAAGAAATCATCGCCCAAAGCTCTGGCCCGTTCGACCGCCTCCAGACCAAAGGGCAAGCCTCTCTCGTAGTCACCTCCGAAAGCGCAGGCGGCGCTCATCATCCCCAGTGCTCGGATAGACGATGGCTCGTCACCCAGTTTGCGAGCGACGTCCACCGCTCGTTCGGCCAGCAGCTCCGACTTCTTCACGTCCACGAAGCGGGCCATTAGCGAGCCCGTGACGAGCGCCCCGCATAGAACGTCGGGGACAGCCAGGGCCTCAGGCCGGTCGAGCACCGGGCCGAGCAGAGCGAACGCTTCCTGGCGTCGAGAAGTCGCCCACCAGTAGAACTCGAGGGCGACGGCGAAGCGCAGGACAACTGCGGTCTTGGTGGGGTCGGCGGCAGCGTGCTCGATGGCGCGCCGCAGGTTGGAATTATCGGCCCGGAGCCGTGCGAACCACCACCCCTGGCCAGCACCGGCGCCATCCCGCGCCGCCCGTTCGGCGAGGGCGATGAAATGCTCACAGTGGGCGGCGGCAACGGCGGCGGCTTCATCGGTGCCAGTCTCGACCAGCCGTTCGGCGGCGAACTGGCGGATGGTCTCCAACAGGCGGTAGCGGAGGCTGCCGTCAGTGGCCTCGGTCGCAACCAGGCTTTTGTCCACCAGCGAGCCGAGGATGTCTGTCACCTCGAAGGCCTCTATTTCGCCAAAGGCGCACACGGCGCCGGCGGCTTGCAGGTCGAAACCATCTGAGAACACAGACAAGCGCCGGAGCAGTGACCGTTCTGCGCTGTTCAGGAGGGAGTAGGACCAGTCGACAGTCGCTCTCAGGGTCTGTTGGCGTTCCATGGCACTCCGGCTGCCGCCAGTAAGGAGCCGGAAACGCTGGTCCAACAGGTCGTGCAGGTCTCGCAGCGACAATGAGCGCAGACGAGCGACGGCAAGTTCTATGGCCAGCGGCATCCCGTCCAGGCGCCGGCACGTCGACGCGACGAGGTCGGCGGTCTCCTTGTCGGCCACGAGTTCAACGCCTTGGGTGCGCGCGCGCTCGACGAACAGGGCCGCCGCGTCGGAGCAGTCAAGCCTGGGCGCCCGGTCTTCGCCGCACGTGGGGAGGGACATGGATGGTACCCGGTAGATGGTCTCGCCACCGATCCCTAGGGGTTCGCGGCTCGTGGCTATCAGGCGGGCCCCAGGGCACCGTCGCAGGATGGTGTCCGCGACCTTGGCGCACGACCCGATGAGGTGCTCGCAGTTATCGAGGATGATGAGCAGACGTTGAGGCAGGAGGGCATCGACCAATGTCTCGAGGGCCGGTCGCGCCGATTGGTTGGTGATACCAAGTGCGTGGGCGATCGTTTCGGGCACGGCATCTTCGTTCGACACGGGGGCCAGCTCCACCACCCACACACCGTCGCCAGAACCGTCCAACAGCTCGGCCGCCACCTGGAGAGCGAGCCGGGTCTTGCCCGAACCCCCTGCCCCGGCCAGGGTGACGAGGCGAGAAGACCGGACGAGGCGTCGGAGTTCCGACAGCTCGCGGTCGCGACCGATGAAGCTGGCCAGCTGGACGGGGAGGTTGTTGGCGAGGGCCGGGTTGTCGAGGGAGCGTAGCGGGGGGAAATCGGGTGTTAAGCCCTCGGCTTGGACCTGGAAGATGTGCTGAGGATGGCCCAAGTCCTTGAGCCGGTGCAGGCCCAGATCCCGGAGGGACACGCCTGCGGGGAGCCGGTCGCGCACGAGAGCGGTGACCGCTTCGGAAAAAAGGATCTGGCCGCCGTGGCCGACCGCCGCGACCCGGGCGGCGCGGTGGACGTCTAAGCCGACTAGGCCCGCGGCCGTCTCGGACGCCTCGCCGGCATGAACGCCCATGCGCACTCGCACGTGTTCCTGGCCGGCCCACTGGCGGGCTTCGAGGGCCCGCTGCATTTCGACCACCGCCGTTGCGCATGCCTGCGGCGAAGAGAACACGGCGAAAAAACCGTCGCCCTGGGTGCCGACCTCCTTGCCGTCGTGGGTGGCCAGGCCCGCCCGGATGACCCGGTGGTGCTCAGCAAGGACCTCGGCATACGTGCGCTCCCCCAAGCGCCCAAGCAGGGCTGTCGAGCCTTCAATGTCGGTGAACAGGAAGGTGAGAGTCTCCGTGGACAAAGCGTAAGAGATCGGCGCGCGCTGCGCACTCCATCTTCCACGCCCGTGTAGTCTCGCCAATGGGCCCGCGGGTGTCGGCGCTGCCTTATACGCAGGCCCTGAGAAAGGTTGGTGAGCCTTGCGCATTGGACGGGTGCGGTGGTACGCGTGCGTACCCTTGGTTTTGTTGCTTGCTGGCCCGGCAGCGAGCATTTCGCCCGCGGCGACGTCGTCGACAGGGATGGCGTCTTTGGGGGCGTGCGCCAGCGTCATGGCCCCCGCTACTGGTGACGCCGTCCGTATGATCCCCGGGCACGCTGTCGCCGGGCATGCCGCCGCCCTTATGGGACGGGCAGCTCCACAACTCGCCACGGGGGCAACCGCGGTACAGCTCCCAACGGACGAGGCGGCTCACCACGCCCCGGTCGAGTGGTGGTATTTCAATGGCCACCTGGCCGGGACCGACGCGGCGGGGCATTTGCACTGCTATGGGTTCGAGTACGTGACGTTCCAGTTCTTGGGTCTCGGCCCCGCACCGCTCTACGTCGCCAATTTCGCCATTACTGACCTCGACCGCAAGACCTTTTCTTACCAAGCCAGGAGCGCCTCTCAACCGGCCCCGACCAAAAAGGACGGTTTTGCCTTGCACACCGGTGATTGGTCGATGAGCGGCGGCTCGGGGACGGACGTGTTCAAGGCCGCACTACCCAACTACAGCCTGGACTTGCGGCTCCAGACCACCGAGCCGGCCGTGCTCGAGGGTAACGACGGGATCGTTTCAGAGGGCGCCATGGGTACGTCCGCGTACTATTCCTGGACGTCGCTTATCCCGAGGGGCACACTAGTAGACCACGGCGTGCCCATAAAAGTTGTTGGCATCTCCTGGATGGACCACCAATGGGGGGCCATGGACCTGGAAGGCGGGGGCGGTTGGGACTGGTTCAGTGTGCAACTTTCCAATGGTGACCAATACATGTTGGCCTTCATTCGCAACCCGGCCGGGCGCATAGTCGCCAATTTTGGTACCAGGGTCAGCCCCACCGGGCAGGCCGAGCATATGCAGGGCACCCTCACCGAGCGGGCGCTGGGCTCCTGGCACAGCGCGGCCTCGGGGTTCACCTATGGCTCAGGTTGGCACCTCACGCTGCCCGGTGGCACGCTCACGATTACCCCCGACCTGCGCGACCAGGAGCTCGACTTTCGAAGCACCACGGGCAACGTTTACTGGGAGGGCGACGTCTCGGTGGCCGGGCGGGTCGACGGGAGCAACGTGGCCGGCGTCGGTTACACGGAGCTCAACCCACCCGGCGGCTTCTGAACCACCCCGACCGGGGGCCACCGCCGTTGCTGCGAGAAATGTCGCTGTGTGATATCGAAGATCAGTGCGTATATTCGGTGCCAGTTGACGTCCTTGCTCGAGGAGGAAGCCGTCGCGCCGTCGATCTGAGCAGGGCAGACTCGCAATCAGCGCCAGGGATGCGGCAACCCGAGAACCCCGGATCTGAGCGTGGCGCTTAGCTCACGCCTCAAGCCGGTTGGGTAAACAATGAGCTCGTGGCACAGTGGTTACCACCGATTGTGGTTGCACGAGTTCTACTAGTGTTCATAGACCGGTAGGATCCACCGGTGAGCATAATTCGCGCACCGCGCCTCGCGCTCCACGAGCAAACTCGGGGCGGGGACGACGATCGCATTGATGCCTACAACGTCGGCTCGAACGGGCCCGAAGCGGGCCCGCGGCTCGACGCAATCTTCCCAGCCATCGCGGACTACGCGTTCTTGTCAGATTGCGAGAACAACTGCCTCATATCACCGACCGGCGCGGTCGAGTGGCTCTGCCTCCCGCGCCCTCACGATCCAAGCGTTTTCGGCACGATCCTCGATCGCTCGGCAGGTTCGTTCCGGCTCGGGCCGACCGATACGGCGGTGCCGGCGAGCCGGCGCTATCTGCCCGGCACGAACATCTTGGAGAGCACCTGGCAGACCCGTACCGGCTGGCTCGTCGTGCAGGACTTTCTCGCCGTCGGTCCGTGGCACCGCACGACCGACCGGTCCTCCCTGCACCGGCGTACTCCGGGAGATTTCGATGCACAACATGTCCTGGTCCGATATGCGACCTGCCTCTACGGCGCGGTCGATATCACCCTCGACTGTGAGCCCGCTTTCGACTACGGCCGGACCGACGCCAACTGGGAGTACACCGGACCGAGCTACGAGCAGGTGGCGTCGACGACTCCGGATTATACGAAGCTCGTCCTCGTCAGCGATCTTCGGCTCGGTATCGAGGGACGGGCCGTGCGCGCCCGCCACCACCTCAACCAAGGCCAGTCGTGCTTCGTGGCGCTCAGCTGGTCCGACCGGCCACCTCCAGACACCCTCGAAGCGGCGTCCGAGACATTGCGCCAAACCGCATGCTTCTGGCGGGAATGGATAGGAGGCGGGAACTTCCCCGACCACCCGTGGCGCGAGCGCCTACAGCGGAGCGCTCTGACCTTGAAAGGCCTCACTTACTCTTCGACAGGGGCGCTCCTCGCTGCAGCGACGACCTCGCTGCCCGAGTACCCAGGAGGGGCCCGGAACTGGGACTACCGCTACACCTGGGTGCGCGACGCCTCGTTTACGCTCTGGGCCCTTCACGCCCTCGGCTTTGATGCGGAGGCCGACGACTTCCTCGCGTTCCTCGCCGACGTGATCGTGCCGCTCGGCCCCTCCGGCAACAGTCCAAGCGGCGTGACGGCCTCCAGCGGGGCCGAGGCAAGCCGCTTTCAGGTTCTCTACGGAGTCGACGGCACGAGGGAGTGCCCCGAGAGCGAGCTCGACCACTTGAGCGGCTACGGCGGCAGCCGGCCCGTTCGGGTCGGCAACGCCGCGTACACCCAGGAGCAATTCGACATCTACGGCACCCTGGTCGACTGCGTGTATCAGCACACACGCTCGCGCGATGCACTCAGCGAACGCTCTTGGCGGATCGTCGTCGGCGCGGTCGAGGCTGCTCTCTCGTGCTGGCGCCGAGCTGATCGGGGCATTTGGGAAGTGCGCGGTGAGCCGCGTCACTTCACCTCGTCCAAGGTGATGTGCTGGGTCGCGGCGGACCGCGGCACGCGGCTAGCCGCCCTGCGAGGCGACCGAGAGCGGGCAACGCGGTGGTCGACAGCCGCCGCCGAGATCCATGCCGACGTGCTCGAGCATGGGGTGGACAAACGCGGACGGTTCATCCAGAGCTATGACTGCCCCGGGCTCGACGCCTCGCTGTTGTTGTTGCCGCTCATGCGCTTCTTGCCGCCGGACGACCCTCGACTTCGGGCGACCGTACTCGCCATCGGCGACGAGCTCTGCGACAACGGGCTCGTCGTCCGCTATCGCACCGAGTCAACCGACGACGGGCTCGAGGATCCCGAGGCGACGTTCACTGCCTGCTCGTTCTGGCTCGTCTCGGCGCTCGTGGAGATCGGCGAGACGACCCGGGCACGCCAGCTTTGCGAGCGCTTGCTCGGCTTTGCTAGCGGCCTTGGCCTCTACGCAGAGCAGCTCGATCCCACGACGAGCCGGCACTTCGGCAACTTCCCCCAAGCCTTGACACACCTCGCACTCGTAAATGCCGCGCTCCACGTCATCGGCGCCGAGCAGACGCCCACTGGGGGATCGAGCCGGCGCGGACCGTCAGCAGGCGCGGCGCCAGCGTGGTGGGACTCGACGCGCCCTGGCGGGTGAGTTGCGAACGACGCCAACGAGTGGTCCACGGTCAACGGCGAGGGCTACTGGCTGGTCAACCGCCAGGGTGGCGTCTACGCCTTCGGTAACGACACTTACAAAGGCCCAACGCCCACGCGCAGCCTTGCGCAAGAGGTAACGGCGGTAGTTGGCGCATAGTTGGCCAAATAGATAAAGAAAAAAAACTCCCGGCATAGCACGCCAGCGCTGACTGTGGCCATAGGCGGCCTGAACGACCCGAACCGGTCGGGGTAAGCCAAGGTGGTTCCGATTTCGAAAAGGCAAACGCAGGTTTTCACGACCAGAACGGCCCAGCGGGACCAGGACGCGGGCTCGGAAGGCCGAGCCACGACAAAGAACTTCGGGTGCAGAACCCGCAGATCGAGGCAGATCGAGTTTCTCGGGGCACTCCCCAGCTGCTGGCCGCGATGAGTAGGCGATGGCCACCTCGGCACCTGGGTCGCCAAGCTCGAGTAGTGACCTGAGGCGCAAGGTTGCTACGGCAGTGAGCTTCTCGTGGCCGATGAGAAGGGCGCGCCGTGCCTCATAAAGCGCTAGTGGTGACGGCCGGGACCATCGATGCGGACCTCGTGGTACCCGGTCATCTCGTCGTGAATGGCTTCCCAGAACCGCCACCCGAAAACGGTGCGGCGGGACGACCGCGACCGCGATCAGCACAGCGACAAACTTCGCTTGGACAGACACCGGGCAGGAGCCAAGGCAGTCCTACGCGGTATAGCCTCGGTCGGGTTGTCGTCGACATGCTTTTTGAAGTACGCGATGCCGTACGCGCCCGTGGTCGCGGGTCTTGTCTTTGGGGGCCTGGGGCTCCGCGACCTCGCTGGAGCCCAGTGCCGACCCCTGTCATGATTGGGCGGGGATGCTTTGGGCGCCCTATCATGCGCCATGATCGACCGGCGCCGCCCCCTTGGTCCAGTTCCGGAGGACGGTGCGGAGGATCTGGAGGCCGCCCTCCTCGATGACGTCCGACGGTTGCTCGACCGGTGGCGGGCCGAGTTTGCCGGCCGCCCGGAATTGGAGCGCCGGAGGTTGGTCCTCCTGAGCCTGGAGCGCGAACAAGTCGTGGCCGTTGCCTATCGGGAAGAGGCTGTCGTCGGGCGGGTGGCCGCTCTTGACATCGACGAGGACGCGCGCGCCGTGATCCGGCAGGCCCTGGTGTGGATCTGGAAAGACGAACAGCTCCATGCCGAATACGTCCGGGGCTGGCTCCTCAGATCGCCTGGGATCGCCGCGAGGGTCGTTGTTTACGGCCGCCAATTGCAGGGTGCCCTTTCGGGATGGACGTCCGCGACCTCCAATCACCGAGACCCCCGTACTGCTCCGTTCCGAGCCGGCGCGGCCGGTCTGTTGGTAGCGCTCGGGGCAGCCACGGGACAGGTCCCCCCCGTCCTCAGGCGCGAGTTGCGGTACCAGACGTTCCGGCATTACTGCCGGCTCAACGCGGCACTTGAGGCCAGCGCCGAGCTTGGCTACGAACGCCTGGCGGAGCTATGTGACGACCCCGAGGAACGCGCCACCTTCGAACGGATCCGCCACGACGAAACTCGCCACGGCGAAGCCTTCCGGGCACTTGCCAATGCCCTCACCGATGACGACCGGTTGTCGGGCCCCGGTGGCGCCGACCTCGCTGCTCGCCTCGCCGCAATCAGCGTCTGGTTCGTCCCGGCGTGGCTTCGTCCGGCTTCAGGCCCGGGCGCCCAGCCCCGATCCCGTGCCAATGTCACCGTCCCGGTGCCTGGCGGCTTGCGGCCGGGATTTGGCTCGCGCCGACCCGTCGTGGTCCGTCACGGGACCGACGACGCGGCCAAAGCGACCGTGCTCGAAGAGTGCCTGGACAGGGCGGGCCTAGGAGAGATGGCCGCCCGTGCGGGGGTCGCCGCCGTGCGGGTGTCCTTCATGCTGGGATACGACCGCCAGGACCGCTCCAATGTAACCAGCCCGGACATGGTCGAGCTCCTGGCCCTGTACCTGCGCCGCCACGGGGTAACAGACGTCGCCGTGCTCGAGGCGCCGACCGTCTACGGGAACAACTACGCGCACCGCTCGGTGGCCGAGGTGGCTTCGTACTTCGGCTTTACCTCGCCTTTCTACCGGGTCGTAGACATCAGCCAGGACATGCGGCCCTTCACCTACGAGCGAGGCTTCGTCGAGCGCGCCATCAGCGCGACCTGGCACGATGCCGATCTCAGGGTCGTCATGCCCAAACTGCGGACCGCCCCCACCGACTTTGCCCATCTGAGCCTCTGTACGTTGGAAGGCATGACCGGCCGGATCGACGCGACTGTGTACGCCGGTCGCCAGGTCGACTACCGGTCCGCAACGATGATGTTGCTCGATGTGGCACCCCCAGAATTCTCGGTGATCGATGGTTGGGCGCCTGTCGCCGATGGGCCGTTCGGGGTGATGGCTTGTCACCGCCCGGCCCACGTCCGCCACGTCTACTCCGGCGCCGACGCTCTGTCCGTGGACGAGGTCGTCCTTGCCGATATGGGGATCGCCGACCCGCGCCGAGCCCCCGTCTTGCGCCGGGTTTACCAGTGGTCCGGGCTGGCGCCGGCGGCCGTCGTGGTCGATGGCAAGCGGCCCGACCTCCATGCCGAGCTCAGAGGCGCGCACGCGTCCCGGGCCTGGCGGGCGTTGGGGGCCCTGTCGGGGCTCGTGTACGAGTACCTGAGCGACGGCGGGAAGATCTTTGTCCCCGCGATCGACGAGGTTTCCTTCCCGCCGTTGACGCCGATCGGGCCCATCGTGCGGGCTTTGCAGTGGGCGACGCAACGAGCGTTCGGACTACGGGCGCCTGACGCCGCCGGCCGCTCAGTTCGCTAGATGCGCCTGCCTGTGGCCCCGAAATCTGAGGCGCCAGGAAAGAGCCCTCCCCCCTTCGGGTGGGCTCTTTCGCGCCCAGTCGGGCCCGGCGGGAGCGAAACCTGCCTATTTGTCCTATGGGAGAAGGAGGGGCTGCAGGGCGCGATGGCACTGATCGGGTCGATGCCCATCCAGGCCAGGTGGGATGGGTCGTAGTTCAGGTAAGCCCCAGTTCGAAGATCCACTCCCACAGCTCAGCGGAGTAGGCGAGGTTGCCCGGGTCGCGGTCGGGGTGCCAGCCCTCCATGACGCAGTTCTCGATAACGATGGAGATGCCCCGTTCGCCGGCGTAGTGGCGCCGGGCGCCACGTTCCCGTTGAGCCCACCGGCTAGCACCTCAAGTGGTAAGTGATCAACGCGTTCGAAGAAGCTGCGGTAATCGGTCTGCACCCACTCCTCACGAGACGCTCGACGCCGAGTTGGTCGTCCGTGGGTCGTCCGGCCGAGCTCGAGGTCGTCCGGCTCAGATCGCGCCGTGAAGTAGACGTGTTCCAGGCTCGTCCGCACAAGGATCGTGGGTAGGGCAACCGGGTAGTCCGTCATCGATGAGTTGGCTCCAGCACGCAAGGAAATGAGAGTTCAGGTCACTGTTCTTGTCCAGTGCCGCTGAAACGACGGCGCCACGAGCTGTCGCCGATACGGCGACTAAGCGGTTCACTACGGCCGAAGAGATCGCCGACCTCGTGCTTCTGCTCGCCGGCGACCGCGCTACAAACATCACCGGAGAAGACATCATCATCGACGGAGGCCTGACTCAATCACTATGACCACCGCCACTTTCGGCACCCGACCCCGCCTATAAGGTTTTTGGCTCGCGGGCGCGCATCGGGACCTTGAAAAGGAGCAGGAAAGTGGCGGCCAGTGGTACCAGGCACGCCCACGCCGTGATGGCGAGGGCGTGCGTTGGGATGTGCCCGCCCAGCGCTGAGAAAAAGATTGTTCCCAGCACGGCGACACCGAGTGCGCTGGAGAGCTGCTTTACGGCCTCGAGCACGCCGGAGGGGCTGCCCCCCTTGCGAGCCGTAGAAGTGTCACAAGAACTCTCTCTAGCTGAACGGAGGTTGAGAGCCGGACGCTGCACGGGTTACAGGCACGACCCCCGGTCTTCGCTGTCTCCGATGATTTCGAAGAGCATGCGCCGAAAGGTCTTTACCTGGCGCTGGCTAAAGCCGCTCAAGGCATCTGACTCGACGCGGGTGCAAGAGTTGGCCAATTTCGCGCATAAGGCCCTTCCAGCCTCCGTGATTTCCGGAATTCGCGCGCGACGATCGCGTGGGTCGCTGCGGCGGACGACTAGGCCCATGCCCTCGAGCCGGTCCAACTGGCTCATGAGGGTGGTCTTATCCAGTCCGAGCTCCTTTCCCAGCTCACCTTGGGTGAGGTTCGGCGTCAGGTCAAGGGCACTCATCACGATATAATCGCGGAGTTGAAGTCCGTGCTTCTCCGCCTCTTCGCCGGTCGCGCTGCGCATCCGTTGAGCGGCGCGATGCAGAAGCCAGGTGATTTCTGAATCGACTGAGGGTCTCACGCCCATTGTTCCGGGCTGTGTCGAACCGGGGGGAGCCTGAGTCGATGATGTTGGGCTCTGCATTGGTGAATCTTACGCTCTCTGCTCAATGTTGAAGGGCGCTTCACAGGCTGAGCCCCTTCGGCTGGCTCACAGATGCACGCCACCCGATACTTTTGACCAAAGGTTAGGGAGGGGACGGACGGTCCGTAGTCGCGGCCAACCGTGACGGCTGCGAAGAGCGCCGGCAAAGGCGACTAAGGCGCTATTCAGTGCGACTCCTCGGTGGCCTTTCGGGTCGGGACAGGTATCAGCTGGGGCGGTAGGTTGGGAATACCGTCGTATGCGTCACGGTCGTGGGCAGGCACGATCTGCATCAGGTCTGCTAGGGCGATCACGCGGAGCAGGTTCTGGCGCAGTTGTTGAGGATCGCTGTCAGCGAGCTTGCGCAGCAACCACGGCCTTTCAACACGTCGCCGAATTCCGTCGAGCTGCCAGGTCAGGTCGCCAATGAATGCGTACCGTTTACGGGACGGCACCGTCACGAAGACGACAACGGAGCCGGTCGTGTGACCTCCCGCGAGCACAATGACCACTGAGCCATCGCCGTATACGTCGAAGCTCGATGGAAAACCGAGATACGGCGGGCCGTTGAACCGGTATTCGCGGATCTCGTGTCCCGCTGACACTGCGCGGTAAACCTTCGCGCCCTTATCCTCGGCCGCGTAGTGAAGTTCACCCGAGTTCATCCAGATCGGGACCTGCAGGCCGTCGAGGCCGCTCACATGATCCCAGTGAGAATGGGTAGCCAACACACCAAGTAGCCGGCTTTGGTCGTAGCCGCTGGCCTCAAGTTGCTCGCGCGCGGTCTTGGTCGCCGTATGCGGAGAGCGCTGGATCCGCGGGAGGGCCGCAATGTGTGCTTCGATATCGGTCCCGAAGCCAGCGTCGATCAGAAGGTCGCCGCCCGCGTGTTGCACCAGGATCGCTGTCGCGGCGAAGTGACGTATGTCGCGGAATGACCCGCCGCGAACGGCGAAGGCAGCTCGCGTTTCGTACGTGCCAGTGGGAAGTTGGTAGATCGCCATGTGCGATGGCGGAGTGGCCTCAGGAAGGGGGCCCGACCAAGTGGAGGGCATAGGAAGAGGTGACATATACGGGACTGTATGCTACAAGAACATCTGAGGCAAGACATTCTTGCATGAGATTAGTTGGCCATGCAAAGGCGCGCGACCCGCCGCACTCGAACAGACCTGAGGCAGCGGTTTACCACCATTCCCACCGATTATCTGGCCTGTAATGAAGCGAGCGGCCTCTAGATGGTGTCTCCGCGAGCGTCTTCGCCCCTACACCCCTCTAAGGGGAGGGCTCGGCGCTGTCGTCGAGCACGGCAGCATAGGACCCGCTGCCCATCAGGGCTCCGGCCTGGACACGGCGGTCGCCGATGATCAGTTCGACGAGAGCTCCCGTGTCGGTGTCGAAGGTCACGTCGTCGAGTTTGCCGACTTCGGTGCCCCCTTCGCTGAGGGCTCGCTTGCCGACGAGTTCGAGTTTCCCTTCGGTGGCGCCCCGCTCTCGGTCGTCTGCCGGCGGCCGAAGGGCGCCTTCATCGACGACCATTACCGCGTCCGGCCCGAACCCGCTCAACTGCTCCCATTCGACCAGCTGCGCCTTCTTGCCTCGGCCAATGACAACGGCGGCGATCCGCCGCTCCTGGGCATCCACTAGGAGATGGCTCACCGAGCCCAGCTCCTTTGCGCTGGACCGGCTCAAGACCTTGCGGCCAGCGGAACGCTTGAACGACTCCGTCACGACAACCCCAATCGGGCCCGGAACTCGTCGACCGTGGCACCGAGGCCGACGAGGTCGTCTTTAACGAACTCTTCGGTGATGTTCGGGACCACTAAGGCAGCCCCTGAGACGGCAAGCTGCGCCGGCAGGGGAATGTAGCCCCGCCCGCCCCCGGGTTTTTCGATCTGATAGCCAACGACCTCGCCGCTGCTCCCAACCAGCAGCACCAAGTCCGTGACTTTACCCAGGCTTAATCCTCCTTCGGTCAGGACATCGTCTCCGATCACATTTCGCTCGACGGCGGGATGGGCGACATCGTCGGGCGCGTCTTCAGGGGCGACGAGGCTGAGGGCGTCAAGCACCATCACGGCGTCTTGCCCGATCGCATGGATCGCCTCGGCCGGGAGGACGTCGCGGCTTCGACCAGCCAGAAAGCCTCGTTTGTTCAGGGTCACGCCGAGCAGGCGACCCGCTTCGGGGCTGAAGATCACGTCGCGTACCTCGGCCACGTCTTCCCCACCTCGAACCGTGACCACCGGAAGCCCGCGGATCTGGGATGCGGTCATGAGCAGCCTCATCCCTTCTCCTTGGCTGCAATCACGCGTCCGCCTCGCCGCCGCCGGCGAATCACCACAAACGCCACGGATGCGACCACGACGACGATGACTACCACGATCACCCAGCCGAGCACGCCCATAGCCGAGATCCTAACCTTCAATGGGTCACGGTCCCATTGTTTGCTCACCGCCATCAGGCCTTGCTATGTCGATTTGTCCATCAATAGTTTCGGGGACCGCTTCGTTCGACCTTGCGGCTGCCCACAAGCATGTAACTTGCGAACATCCAGGTAGACCCATACGTCCTGTTACCGGACATCACTGGTCGTACCGGTCGGACGAACGGTGTCGGTCCTCATAACCCAGAGGTCGGTGGTTAAAATCCAGCTCCGCCACCAGTGTGATCTCTCGAGACATAGGACAGTCCTGAACCCACAACTCGGGCAAGGGGCGTCGCCCCCGAAAGGCCCGGGCCGGTGTTGGGGTTCGCCAACACGACCCGACCCAAGTAGGCAGTGCCCTGGGCCTGGCTGTCATCGCCCCTAACCTCCGCCCAAGACGGCCGGCTACCGAAGAGGCGGACTAGTCGCTGCCGCACTCCGGCTCGGGGCGGCCAGCGCCGGCGCTCGACTAAAGGCCGCGCCTGTTGGGTACAAAGTTTTTGGGAGTGATTGCGTCATCTTGAAGCGACCCGGACCGTAATCACGAAGCTTTGTAACCCCAACGAAAGGTGGTCCTTGCCATGAAAAAGATCGCACTGGTGTTCGGTGGCATTGCCGGTTTCCTGCTTGGGTCTTATGCTGGACGAGGGCCCTACGAGCGCGTTGAGGCTTGGGCTCGCCTGCTGCGCGGTCGTCCCGAGGTTCAGCGAGTGGCCGACCAGGTCACCGAGTCTGCCGGGCAGCTCAGCGACGTCGCAACGGGTACCGCTTCCAAGGCTGCCGACCGTGCCTCGGAAGCCGCGGCCGACGCCGTCGGGTCGGTCGCGGACCGGGTCACAGAGACGGTGGGCCACGTCACGAACGGAAAGAGCGGCTCCTCGCGTCCTCTCACAGCCACCGCGTCCCGAGGCGCAGATCTCAAGTCCGAGTAACCGCACGACCCCCTTGACGGCCACAGCAAGACCTTCGTGTCAGCACGCTAAGCGTCTCAGCTCCACCTCCCATTCGAGGACTCATCGATCCCCACTGCGGCTGCACCGTCGTTGCTCAGTCGGACGGAGTAATCCGGTACAGAGCGCTGAAACGTCCGACAGTTTCGGTACCGCACTGGCACTGGAACGGCGGGTCGAGTGTCGAGAAGGAAGAACGATCCCGCGAGCGTTACGCCGGTCCATGAAGTAAGCGGCGACATATAGAGGTACTTGGCAGATCCCGAGTACCCGGCCCAACTGTATTCGTATTGCTGAACATCTGCTTGCTGAACATCTGCGATGCGATCTCGGCATTCGTCGCACCGCCTGCAGCGAAATGCGCCGTATGCAACTCCTTGGGTAAGCGTTGCCCGTCCTCGCCGGGCCCTGGCGATGATCTCTTCGGGCCTGCTTGTGCCAGACGAAGTGCTTAGGATCATCGTTTCAGTGCTCTGTCCAGATCTCGACGGCTTCGATAAGGTGCGGGACCGACGTGAACACGCCGCGGCGGAGACGCCGCTCGGTCAGTTACAGCTTGTTATAATTAGGTCATGATTGCAGCCGATATTTTTAGGCCTGAGCAGTGGAATGATTTTTTCATTCTGGTCGGAACAGGCGCAGTCACACTCACCGGCTTAGTTTTTGTGGCGATGTCGCTCAACCTCAGAGTAATCGCTATCGACGCGACACATCGTTATCGAGCCGTAAACACACTTACAGCTCTAGCGCTGGTTTTCATGCGCTGTGCGCTTGTACTTATGGGAGCTCAAAATCATCAGTCAATTGGTGCAGAACTGTTCGTAGTCTGTGGAATTTCGGCATCTGTTTTTGTCAGAGGCTACGCTAATGCCATTAGCATGAGCAATGGTCTGAGGCTCTCTCGCATAGTTGGCGGAAGCCTCGTTCACTTGGCTGAGTTGACCGGTGCGGCGCTATTTTTTTTTGGGTACCTGCCCGGTCTTTATATTGCGGCGCTAGCTATGGTAACCAACACTTGTTATATGGTTACGGCAGCTTGGTTACTAGTGATGGGCGCTTTCGAGCAAGAGACTAAGTAGTTATACCTCTCCGTATTCTTCAGCAGTAACATGCTCGCCCGGGATGCTCTCTGGCTCGTCGCTGTCAGGTGAGCTCCATGCCAGTGCACGGCCTCAGCGTTCGCCGTCCTCGTCGAGGCTGCGGATGTGCATTTCCGGGCTGAGACGGGCAAACGGTATGCCGGGGATCTCTCCCACAGGGTTGGTCCCCTTGTCCTGGCCGCGCAATGGATAAGCCCGGAACTGCGGTGCCCGGCTAAGGTCGCAACGCACGTGGGCTCGCGAGTAACGAACGGTGAGACCGACCCGCTCTCGGTCAGAAGCGTTAGCCGGCGAGCCGTGGACGATGCTGTCGTGGTGGAACGAGGCCTGTCCCGATGCCAGGTTGAGAGACACGGCGTCGTCCGCTGAAAAGGTACCGTCTTCCAGCTCCAAGGTGAGCACCGACTCGCTCACGTGCTTACGGTGCTGCAGCAAACCAGACCTGTGAGAGCCCGGGATGACCTGCATGGCTCCATTGCCGTCGTCCACGTCTTCGAAGGCCAACCACGCAGTGACCGATTCGTGCAACGGCTCTAGTGGCCAATAATAGCCGTCCTGGTGCCAGGCCACTGTGCTGGACGAG
>Ga0302180_10001760_pt1 | contig 17266 bp, 20 predicted proteins | sample I_Palsa_E3_2_FD_200575 | JGI IMG/M metagenome (GOLD analysis project Ga0302180, IMG submission 200575) | Peat permafrost microbial communities from Stordalen Mire near Abisko, Sweden - I_Palsa_E3_2 | ecosystem: Environmental > Terrestrial > Soil > Palsa > Peat permafrost | place: Sweden... | reverse complement strand
GGCGCCCAGTCCCACGCCGACGCCGGCTGCACCGCCTTCGTTGCCCGCCGCAATCGGAATGGCTTGCGCCGCTTCGAATTGCGCGTAACGCCCAAGGTCGCCCACCATGCTCATGCCGATGCGCTGGTCCAGAATCTTCTGCAGTTCGTCCGGCAGCGAAAGATTCTCGACGATCAACTGGTTTAGCTCCAGCCCCAGCGCCTTGAAGGCAGGGCCGGCGTGGTCGGCGATCTTCTGCGCCAGCGTCGCCTGGTGCGCCGCCATATCCAGGAACGGCACGTCGCTGTTGGCGAAGGTATCGGTCATGCGCGCGACGATGGTCTCGCGCAGTTGCCCCTCCAGGTCCGCCACGCGGTAGATGTCGCGCGTGCCGCTGACATTGGTGTAGAAAGCACGCGGATCGGCGACGCGGTAGGAGTAGATTCCATATCCGCGCAAACGTACTGCGCCATACTCTTTGTCGCGAATGGTGATAGGCGTGGCCGTACCCCAGCGCTGGTCGATCTGCAGCCGCGTGGAGAAGAAATACACATCCGATTTGAAAGGCGATTCGAAGGCCTTGTCCCAGTTCATCAGGTCGGTGAGCAGCGGCAGATTGCGGGTGTTCAGGGTGTACAAGCCAGGCCGAAACACGTCAGCAATGCGGCCCTCGTTGACAAAAGCAGCCAGCTGCGACTCGCGTACGGTGAGCTGTCCGCCGGTCTCAATTTCCATATCCTGCATCGGATACCGATAGGCCAGCACGCCGTCTTCATCTTCGTTCCATTGGATGACGGCGACAAACTGTTTGCCGAGAAAACTACGCAGGCTCATGCGCACCTCAGTATAATTGTACCTGTCCGCGACCTTATGGCTGGGGTGGAATGGATTGTCGAAGCGCACGGCTGCCCGCCCGACGGGCTGCGGGACTTAGCCGCGTTACGCGCGCTGTTCCTGGCTCTGATCGACGACCTGGGCCTGCATACGGTGGGGGAAATTCTGTGGCATCAATTCCCGGTTACGGGCGGCATAACCGGACTGGCGTTGCTGTCGGAATCACACCTGACGTGCCACACCTTCCCGGAACATGGCTCCGTTTGCCTGAACCTGTTTAGCTGCCGGCCGCGTCCGCGGTGGGATTTCGAAACCGGCTTGCGGGAGTTCCTGGGGGCCGAATACGTTCGCGTCCGCGACGTGGCGCGAGATTATGCCGCGGTAAGGAGCGGCGTATGAGCCAGCCCGCCACGCTGTGCCCAAGCTGCGGCGCCCCTATTCTATTTCACTGGTCGAGCAGCGTACAGACCACCTGCGCGCATTGCAAATCCATCCTGATTCGCACGGACCTGAACCTGGAACGTGTGGGTGTGGTTTCGGATTTGCCACCCGACAGTTCCCCAATTCAGATCGGCACTTCGGGCGTCTACGAAGATCGCGCTTTCACCGTGGCCGGGCGTATCATTTACGACTATGACGAAGGCTCCTGGAACGAGTGGCACGTGATGTTGAACACGGCCGGCAGCGCAACCGGCAGCGCCTGGTTGTCGGATGCGCAATGCCAGTACGCAGTGACGCTCGAAGCGCGGGCCGATCCGCTGCCGGCGCTGGCCGCGGTGCGCCTGGGCGACCGGTTTACCTGGAACAAGACGGCGTTTGCCGTTACGGCCATCACGCAGGCGCGCTATCGCGGCGTAGAAGGCGAACTTCCCTTTCAATATTGGGACAAGCAGGGCGCCACTTTCGTGGACCTACGCACGGCGGGCGGCGATTTTGCGACGCTGGATTATAGCGACTCCGAGCCCACGCTCTACGTGGGGAAGATGGTCGAGTTCGACGCGTTGCGGCTGACGAATCTGCGCGCATTCGAGGGATGGTCATGAGTCCGAGCTTGCCGCCAAGTCCGCCGGGCGAACCTCAGGTTCAATCGCTGACGTGTCCAGGCTGCGGCGCGCCGCTGACCGTGCGCTCCATGGGGCGCGCAGTGTCCATTGTGTGCGATCGCTGTCACTCGATTCTGGATGCCAAGGACCCCCACCTTAGAATCCTGCAGCGCTTCGAAGCCGCCACGGGCGACGAAGTTCCGCTGATCCCGCTGGGCAGCCGGGGCAAGTGGCGCGGTGCGGTTTATGAAACGATCGGCTTCCAGGTGCGCACCATGGAAGTGGAGGGCATCACTTATAGCTGGCGGGAATATCTGCTGTTCAACCCTTACAAGGGGTTCCGCTACCTTACCGAGTACAACGGCCATTGGAATGACTGCAGCGTAGTCACTGCTTTGCCGGAACTGAAGGCAAATCTGGCTGGGGTCATGACCAGCAAGTACCTCGGAAAGACTTACAAGCACTTCCAGACATGCTTGGCAACAACCACCTTCGTGCTCGGAGAATTCCCCTGGCAGGTAGCTGTTAACGACGATGGCGTCACAGTGAGCGACTATGTGGCCCCTCCGTACGTGCTTTCGTCGGAAACAGTAGGTAACGAGACAACCTGGACGCTGGGCGAGTACATACACGGCGCGGATATCTGGAAGGCGTTCGGGCTGGCGGGTTCGGCGCCTACACCGGTGGGCGTATACGAGAATCAGCCTTCCCAGTTGCGGGCATCAGCCGGACAGACCTGGTTCGCGTTCGCGGGCCTGTTTACGGCGATCTTCGTGATTTTCACGTTGAACCAGCTTTTTTCGGGGCAGGAACAGGTGTTTCAGGAGAACTACCGCTTTTCGCCATCGAGCGCCGAAGCCTCCTTTGTCACGCCAGTATTTGAGCTGAAAGGGCGCACTTCGTCCGTCGAAGTCAAGACGGACGCGGATGTCTCCAATCAGTGGATCTACCTGAACTATGCACTGGTCGACGACGACACCGGAAAGGCTTACGACTTCGGACGGGAGGTCAGTTATTACAGCGGGGTCGATTCGGACGGCGCCTGGCAGGAAGGCGGCCAGCACGATCGGGTCGTGCTGCCGTCGCTTCCTCCGGGCCACTACTATCTGCTGATTGAACCGGAGTCGGACGCCAACCTGGGACTCATCGGCTACACCGTGACAGTGACTCGCGATGTGCCCGTGCTGGGAATCTACCTGGCGGCGCTGGCCGCTCTACTGCTGCCTGCCTTGCTGATCTCCTGGCGGACTTACAATTTCGAACAAATGCGTTGGGCGGAAAGCGACCATCCAATGAGAACTTCCCAGAGCGACGAATGATCTGGAACCGGGTTTATCTGATTTACGGAATCGTGGTGGTATTGCTTGCCGGCGCAGGCGCCTACCGCGGCTGGAGTTTCACATCGGTCAACGAGCTCAAGAACGTGCCGAGATCCATCCGGGACAATCCGGGCTCCTATCGTGCGATTTACGCCGGCTATCACCATTACACAGGAGGAAAATGAAATGCCTATCGTGACGTTTCCCAATATTATGAACGCGCTGGTGTTTGCCTTTATCGGCATTCTGATCTTCGTGGTCGCCTTTTACGTTTTGGATAAGCTGACGCCCTACCATCTCTGGAACGAGATTGTGCACCAGCACAATATCGCGCTGGCGATTCTGATCGGCGCGCTTTCGCTGGGCTTGTGTTTGATTATTGCCGCGGCGATTCACTGATATGCCACAGGATCCGCGCCCCACCAGGCACTAAGACTTGTGTCTCTGGTTCTTTTCATATCCATATTCCTGATCTCCGCCTGCGGCCTGATTTACGAATTGGTCGCGGGGACGCTGGCCAGTTACCTGGTCGGCGACAGCGTTTTTCAGTTTTCCACCATCATCGGGTGTTACCTCTTCTCCATGGGAATCGGCAGCGCGCTGTCGCGCTACATTCATCGCGGCCTGGTGCATCGCTTCATCTGGATCGAGCTGATGATCGGGCTGATCGGCGGGTTCTCGTCGGCTTTGTTGTTTCTGGCCTTCGCGTACACCCAGGCCTTCGGCCTGTTGATGTATTTCATAGTCACGGTGATCGGGGTTTTGGTGGGTCTGGAAATTCCCTTACTGATGCGCATTGTGCGCGGGCACTTCGATTTCCGCGACGCCGTGGCGCACGTGCTTACCTTCGACTACATCGGCGCGCTGGCCGCTTCGCTGCTGTTTCCGATCGTGCTGGTGCCGCGCCTGGGCCTGGTGCGGTCGGCCATGCTGTTCGGCATGATCAACGCCGGCGTGGCGTTGTGGAGCACGTATATGTTCGCGGCACAGTTGGGGGCCCGGCGGCTGCTGCGCGGAATGTCGGCGATAGTGCTGGCGATTTTGCTGGGCGGCATGCTGGGGGCGAAGCGAGTCACCGCCTTCGCGGAAGATAACATCTACGCCGATGAAATCATTTTCGCGCGGGACACGCGCTACCAGCACATCGTGCTGACGCGGTTCAAGGACGACCTGCGGCTGTTCCTGAACAGTCACTTGCAATTCAGCTCGCGCGACGAATACCGCTATCACGAATCGCTGGTGCACCCGGGCCTGGCGGCCATTCCTACTCCGCGGCGGGTGCTGGTGTTGGGCGGCGGCGACGGGTTGGCGGTGCGCGAGATACTGAAGTATCCGCAGATCGAGAGCGTGACTCTGGTGGATCTGGATCCGGAAATGACCCGCCTGTTCACGTCCAACCCCATGCTGACCGCGTTGAACCAGCGTAGTTTTCTCTCACCCAAAGTGCATGTCGTGAATGCGGATGCTTTCCCATGGATCGATTCCGACTCCAGCAGTTTCGATTTCATGGTGGCGGACTTTCCGGATCCGACTAACTATGCGCTGGGCAAACTCTATACTACGGCTTTCTATCGCGCCGCGGCCCGGCACCTGAGCGCGCAGGGTTTGCTGGTGGTGCAAAGCACATCGCCGATGTTCGCGCGCGATTCCTTCTGGTGCATCGAAAAGACGCTGCGGCAAGCCGGACTGAAGACGTATCCGTACCATGTGTATGTCCCGTCGTTCGGGGAATGGGGATTCATCATCGCTTCCGCGCGGGATTACAGCATGCCCAGGAGCCTACCGCACGGGCTGCGTTTCCTGAGCGCGGCGACGCTGCCCGCACTGTTCCAATTCCCGCCCGATATGGCGCCCATCCCGATGCCGCCCAATACCTTGAACGACCAGGTGCTGGTGCGCGCGTACGATCGGGATTGGAAGGATATCAGCCATTGACCGGAACCCGGCGCCAATTCCTGAGTTCCGGCTGCGCGGCCCTGGCCGGGATGACCGCCAAGGGCGAGCGGCATGCCGGAACGCTGGCGGGATCGTTTGTGAACGACGCGTTCGTGCGCGGCCACCAGATCCGCGATCGCGCGCCGGTTTCCGCGGCGGTGCGCCACGAGCGTATTCCGCTGGCCATTGTGGGAGGCGGCATCGCCGGCCTGAGCGCCGCGTGGCGTTTGCAGAAGCGCGGCTTCCGCGATTTCGTTCTGTTGGAGATGAACGATGGAGCCGGCGGCAACGCGCGGTCGGGCGAGAACGAAGTCAGCGCCTATCCCTGGGCGGCGCATTATGTGCCGGTGCCCGGACCGAAAGCCGTCTACGTCCGGGAACTGTTCGAGGAGTTGGGAGTGTTGCGCGACGGAGTTTGGAACGAGCGCGCGCTGTGCTTCAGCCCGCAGGAACGTCTGTTTTTGTACGGCAAATGGCAGGAAGGCATTGAGCCGGCTATCGGACTTACACATAAAGATCGCGAACAGTTTCAGCGGCTGGAAGATGCGTTCGGCGCATTGCGCGCGAGCGGCGGCTTCAGTATCCCCATGGAACCCGGCCTGAGCGGCAGCCCGCGGGAACTCGACCGGCTATCGTTCGCGGACTGGCTGCGCCAACACGGGATCGATTCACCTATCGTGCTGTGGTACATGAATTATTGCTGCCGGGACGATTATGGCGCGATGGCCGCCGATACATCCGCATGGGCCGGCGTGCATTACTTCGCGTCGCGCGCGCCGGAGGAGAAAGGTCCCCTCACGTGGCCGGAGGGCAATGGCTGGATCACCGCGCAGTTATTGAAACGGGTGGGATCGTTCGTGCGCACGGGCCAGATGGTGCGGCGGATCGAGCGGCAGGGAAACCGCTATCTGGTGCTGACGGATGGCGCCCGTTACATGACGGACGCCGTGATCTATGCGGCTCCGACGTTTCTGGCGCCGTATTTGATCGAGGGCTTCGGCCGCGTGGAGAAGTTCGAATACTCGCCATGGCTGACGGCGAATCTGACAGTGGATCGTCCGCCGCGCGGAGCCGGCACGCTGGAACGCGCGTGGGACAACGTGGTGGCCCATTCGCCCACGCTGGGCTATGTGGACGCCACCCACCAGACGCTGCGCTCGCAAGTGGATCGCACCGTTTGGACTTTCTACTGGGCGCTGGCCGACGGATCGCCGGCGGCGAGTCGCGCGCTGCTTCTGCGGAAGGATTGGCGTTATTGGAGCGACGCTATTCTGAGCGACCTGGAGCGCGTCCATCCCGATATCCGAAGTTGCGTCTCGCGCATCGACATCATGCGCATGGGGCACGCCATGGCGCGGCCGGTGGTGGGATCGATTTTCGATGTGCAGCGGCGCGAGTTGGCGCGGGGCAAGGGAAGACTGTTGTTTGCGAACTCGGACGTCAGCGGGTTTTCAATTTTCGAAGAGGCGCAATTCCGGGGCGTGGAGGCGGCGGAGAGAATATTGCATCGCTTGGGAGCCGCGGGCGGCTAGGCGGCTTGGCGCGGCTTTACTTGCCGTTCTATAGTTCTGCCGGATCTCCGCTGCGTCATCCGCAGCTCATAGAACGTCTGGAGGTTGACCCAGAGCTCTGGGGTGGTGCCGAAGTAACGCGCCAGCCGCAACGCGGTGTCGGCGGTCACGCCGCGCCTGCCACGAACGATTTCGCTTAGGCGCGTAGTGCCGATGCCGAGTTCCCTTGCCAGGGCGTTGACGCTCATGCCCAGGGGAACCAGGAACTCCTCCTGAATCGTTTCGCCGGGGTGTGGGGGCTTCATTGTCACTGCGTTTCTCCTTTAATGATAGTCCACGATCTCGACGTTGGTGGCATTGCCCTCGTGCCATTCGAAGCAAATCCGATACCAGTCGTTGACCCGGATGCTGTGCTGGCCAACCCGGCTTCCCTTGAGAGCCTCCAAATGCAGGCCTGGACTTTTGAGGTCGTGAAGCCCGCCGGCTGAGTGCAGGAAGGCCAACTTTCGATAAGCGGTGTTTGCAATCGCTTCAAATCTGCGCGACCGGAGGCCGTGGAAAATCTTCTCCGTCTCAGCGTCTTTGAAACCGCTGATCATTTCTGTATCGATGCCACTCTCTCTTCGACATGCTCCAATTGGGCACGCGTCATGAACTCGCGGCCTTCCCCAGAGGGAATCTCTCGTAGATGGCCCACCTCTCTCGAGCGGTCAACACCCCAGCGAACGGAGTCGCCTGCCGGAGGGCGGTCATGTGCTCGCTCTCCTCCACCATCACGTCCAGCGTTTCCGGCAGAGGCCGGCTCAGTATCTCCCGCCACGCATCCCAATACGGCTGCGAGCGGCTCCCCGCGCGAGTCCATCGCTCGATATTCTCCAGAGCGATCGCGATCAGCGTGGGGCCCTCGCGCAGCTTGCCTGCTATCGCGCGATGCAGCGCCAGGCTGCGCTGGTCAATCCGCTGGTGCCCTCGAAGGGGAACGCCCATGTCTTACATTATCCCGCGCCGGCCAGTGCGTAATCGAAATCGTACGAATGCTTTCCATCCGCGATGGCGATCGTCAGCGTGCCGGTCAGCCCCGCCAGTTCCCCGGTCCCGGAGTCCGGCACCACGCTGACGATCAACTGCGGCGCCCCGCGCGTCATGGTGCCGCTATGCTGCAGGACGAATGCGCCGCTGCGGCCGTGCAAGGTGCCGGTGACCTGCTCGATGGCGACATAACCGGCCGATCCTTTGACGCTCGTGCCGGCGGTCAGCATCTGGCCCTTGCTGGAGCCTACCAGGTTGCCGTGAAACTGCTTGTCGATGGACATCCTGCCGACGGCTGGGGCTTCGCCTTCGGCCGGCTGAGGAGTCAGCTTGACTTCAAATGTTCCGCGCGCGTGCATTGTCATTGTCCCCCCACCAAAAATCGCACTGGTACGTCGTAATATTTAATCATGCATCCACTATCGCAGGATTTCCGCTACGCGCTTCGCATGCTGCGCAAGAACCCGGGCATGACTATGGTGATCGTGCTGTCCCTGGCGATCGGAATCGGCGCCAATTCGGCGGTCTTCAGCGTGGTGGATGCGCTGATGCTGCGCCCGTTGCCCTATCCCCAGCCCGAACGCCTGGCGGCCATCTGGCTGCATTCGCCCGGAATCGGCATCTATCGCGACTGGCCGTCGCCGGGCCAGTACATCGACATCCGGAACGAAAACCATTCGTTCGAGGAGATGTCTATTTCGCGGCTGACCAGCTTCACGCTCACCGGACTCGATCAACCCGAGCGCATCGACGGCATGCGCACCTCATCGGGCCTGTTGCACATGCTGGGCGCGCGGCCGCTGCTGGGGCGCGTGCTGCTTCCCGAGGAAGATAGGCCGGGCAAGCCGGCGGTGGCCATCCTCAGTTACAACCTCTGGAAAAGGCTGTTCAGCTCCGATGCGAAGATTGTCGGCCGGCCGATCACACTCGACGGCAGGCAATTCACTGTCGCCGGGGTGCTGCGGCCCGAGTTCCGGCTCAACTCGGAAGTGATGCCGGCGGAGGGTCCCATGGACAAAGTGGATATCTACCTCCCCTTGCCATTGGGCGCGGATGCCGTTCAAAAACGCGGGGACGAGAATTACAACCTGATGGTGAAGCTGAAGCCGGGCGTGACGGTGCGGCAGGCGCAAGCCGACATCGATATCATCGCCAGCCGGATCCGGCAGAAGGACAAGCGTGACCGTACGTTCGGCATGACGGTGACGGGCCTGCTGGACCAGGTGGTGGGCGACGTGCGGCGCGCCATGCTGGTGCTGCTGGGATCGGTGGCGCTTGTATTGCTGAGCGCCTGCGCCAACGTGGCCAATCTGCTGTTGACGCGCGCGGCCGGGCGCGAGAAGGAAGTGGCCATTCGCACGGCCTTGGGAGCCGGATGGCAGCGGCTGGCGCGGCAGTTGTTGACCGAAAGCCTGCTGCTGGCGCTCGCGGGAGGCGCGGCCGGCCTGGCGCTCGCCCAAGCCAGCCTTTATGCCATGCGGGCCATCAATCCCGGCAACATTCCCAGAATCGAGGACATCTCCATTAACGGCCCGGTGCTGCTGTTCACGTTCGGCGTCGCGACATTGGCTGGGCTTTTATTCGGGCTGGCCCCGGTCTGGCGCGCCATCAAGCTGGACTTGAATACGTCGCTGAAGGCGGGCGGACGCAGCGGGCAAACCGATGGCGGTTTGCTGATAGCGCGGCACGGGCTCCGTGGACTCCTGGTGGTTTGCGAACTGGCGTTTTCGCTGATGCTGCTCGTTGGCGCCGGATTGCTGGTCCGCAGCTTTGTGCGGTTGCAGAACGTGCCGCCGGGTTTCGCTGCCGATCATGTGCTTTCGATGCACGTGGCGGCCGGCGGACCCAAGTATCCCGATGGCAAAGCGGTGGTCGAATTCTACCGGGGCATTGGCGACCGGATCAGCCATCTGCCTGGGGTGATCGCGCAAGGCCAGGTTGGAGTGCTGCCTCTGACTGGCGCGGTAAGTTGGGGAGGCATCCATGTGGAGGGCTACGTGCCAGAGCCGGGCCACGAATTGCAAGTAGACCAGCGGGCGGCCAGCGCGGATTATTTTCGGGCCATGAAGATTCCCTTGGTAAAAGGCCGGTATTTCGACGATCACGATACCGGCGACGGACAGCCGGTGGTGATCGTCGACGAACAGTTTGCGCAACGCTTCTGGCCACGGGAGAATCCGATCGGCAAGCATCTCTGGTTCGATCCGAAGAAGCCGATGACGATCGTCGGCGTGGTGGGGATGGTGAAGCAGTATGGCCTGGACAGCGGAAGCAAAATCGTGGCCTACTTTCCGCACCAGCAGTCGACGGATGGTTGGATGTATCTGGTGGCGCGCACTTCGTCGAATCCGGCGGATCTGGCAAACGCCATCGTGCGCGAGATTCACGCCGTGGATCCGGGCGTACCTGTCTTCGACATCCGCACGATGCAGGGGCGGCTGTACGATTCGCTGGCCCGGCAGCGCTTCGCCACCGCCATGCTAGGCGCTTTCGCGGCCTTCGCCCTGCTGCTGGCGGCGGTGGGCGTATACGGCGTGATCTCATACCTGGTCACGCAAAGCACTCACGATATCGGCGTGCGCGTGGCTCTGGGGGCGCAGCCCGGCCACATCCTGGGCCTGGTGGTGCGGCAGGGCATGGCGCTTGCCGTGGTGGGCATCGTGGCGGGCTTGATCGGCGCGGCTGCCTTGACGCGCGTGATGGCCAGCCTGCTGTTCGGAGTCGGCGCCACCGACGCCCTTACGTTCGGGTCCGTGGCGGCGATCCTGGCGGCGGTGGTATGCGCGGCCACGGTAATTCCGGCGCGGCGCGCGACCGGCGTGGATCCCATGGTGGCTTTACGCGACGAGTAGGCGGGACGGGACCCCCGGCCGGCCGTGCTACCATCTCCAAAAGGAGGTTTTTTATGCGCAGGTTTACGACCAGGCTGACTACCAGGCTTTTTTCTTTGGCGCTCTTGACGTTGGCTGTGGGGCTGGTGCAGGCCCAGGCCAAGACGGATTTCAGCGGAACTTGGAAATTGAACGCGGGCAAGAGCGATTTCGGCCCGATGCCGCCACCCGACATTATGACGGAAAAGATCGCGCACCAGGATCCCAGCCTGAAGGCGAGCGTCGCCACCACCGGGGGAATGCAGGGCGACATGACTTACGACGTCGTCTACAGCACGGACGGCAAGGAATGCGTGAACCACGTAGGCGAAAATGAGTTCAAGAGCACGCTGCACTGGGACGGCGACGAGTTGGTCGTCGAAACCAAGGGGACGTTCAGCGGGAACGAATTCACCTCCAAGGACCGGTGGACCCTTTCCACCGATGGAAAGACTCTGAGTATCGCGCGGCACCTTTCGAGCGCGATGGGCGAAGCCGATATGAAGACGGTGTTTGAGAAGCAATAGGAGCGTTATTGTGCGTAACTCCACATTGAGACTTTTTTCTTTAGGGCTCGCGACCCTGGCGCTTGGACTGGTCCAGGCCCAGGCGAAGTCCGACTTCAGCGGCACATGGAAAATCAATGCGAGCAAGACCGATTTCGGCCCCATGCCGCCGCCCGACACCATGACCCAGAAGATCGTGCACGAAGATCCCAGCCTGAAGGTCAGCGTCGTCCAGACCGGAGGCAGTGGAGACATGAACTACGACATGGTCTACTCCACCGATGGCAAGGAGCAGGTGAATCACATGGGCGACAATGAGTTCAGAACGACCCTCAAATGGGAGGGTGACGATCTGGTCGGCGACACCAAAGGAGCCTTTGAAGGAAACGAGTTCACCGCCAAAGACCGCTGGTCGCTCTCCGATGGCGGAAAGACCATGACTCTGCAGCGGCACATAGCCACCGGCGGGGGCGATTTCGACATGAAGCTGGTATTCGACAAGCAATAGAAAATATGCGCAGCCATACCTTACGCACGGCACGAATGTGCGCCACGGCGCTTTTGGCCACCACGTTCGGGCTGCTTCAGGCGCAGGCCAAACCCAACTTCAGCGGCGCCTGGAAATTGAATACGGCCAAGAGCGATTTCGGAGCCATGCCGGCGCCCGACAGCCGCACCGACAATATTACTCACGAAGACCCCGACCTGAAGGACGCCTACACCCAGAGCGGCCAAATGGGCGAGATTACCGCGGAATTGAAGTACTCGACGGATGGCAAGGAGACCACTAACAGCGTCCGCGGCAACGAGATCAAGAGCACTGCCAAATGGGATGGCGATGAACTGGCGATCGCCGGCAAGGCATCGTTCAACGGCGCGGAAGTGACGCTAAACGATCGCTGGACGCTTTCGGCGGACGGCAAGACGCTTACCATCCAGCGGCACGTGAATAGCCCCATGGGCGAGACGAATCAGAAGATCGTATTGGAGAAGCAGTAGTTGTCATGGTTCCTGGCTACCTCGCAAAACGAATCGTGTTTCCTTTGATTATGGCCTGCGGATTGGCGCACAGCCAGACTAAACCGGACTTGAACGGCGTCTGGAAGATGGACCCGGCCAGAAGCGATTTCGGCTCGGGACCGGTGTCCGTCAGCCGGCTGGACAAAATCGGACTCGACGGTGTGGATCTGAAGGACACCATCACCCAGAAGCTCCAGCGCGGCGGCGAGAGCACCTACGACATGCTCTACACCATCGACGGCAAGGAGTGCACCAACCATGTGCGCGGCAATCTGGTGAAGAGCACCGCACGTTGGGAAGGCGTTGAGCTGGTGATCGACAGCAAGGTTTTTGCCTTGCGCGAGGCGGATATCCAAGATCGCTGGTCGGTTTCCGCGGACGGCAAGACCATCACGCTGCGGCGGCACATGACGGGCGCCGTGACGGCGGAACAGACGCTCATGCTCGACCGGCAGTAGACCAGTGGGGTTTACAACGCCTGGCCTCGCCGCCAGCGGTCTTCGAACAGGCCGGTCATCGCCTCGCCCATGCCCTCGTGATCGAAGACCACGGCGGTCCAGCTTGGCCTGGTGATGACGGGGTCGAGCAAGGCGATCATGCCCTGGCGCCCGTCGAATACGGCCAACTTCATGGGTAGAGAATCTACTTGCCGCACCTGGACGCCGGTGGCGGCATAGTCCTGCAGCCTTTGGCGGTGCGCGTCGTCCAGGGTGCCGGCTTCCAGCAGCAGCCGGCAGGTGACGCCGGAAAGACGCGCCTGCTTGACCAATCTCTCGTCCAGCGGATCGACTGCGTAGGGCGGACGGGAAAACTCCGCGTAATCCGCGCGCACTTCCGACAGCATCCGGCGATACTCGGCGGCGGTCTGGGCAGGATCGCTGACAATGCGCAGGAAATCCAGAGTGCCGCGGCCTCCCTGGCCCTCGGAATAGACCGACTTCAGGTCGTCGATCAGCGCCACGCTTAGCCGGCTGTGATCGGTCAGTTCCTGTTCGGCGACCTGCCGCTTGCGGGCCATGTAGGCAGGCAGGGCCAGGTTGGGTTCCACCGCCGAGAACAACTTGGTACGCTCCTGCACCACCTGCGCGAAGCCCTTCTCTACCAAGCTGTCGAGCACTTCGTAGATTTTTTGGCGGGGTACGTGCGCGCGCGCCGCCAACTCCAGCGCTTTGAATCGGGGATGGCCCAGCAGAACCAGGTATGAGCGCGATTCGTAAGCATTCAGCCCAAGCTGTTGAAGCCGCTTCCAAAAGCGTTGGAACTCTCCTTCAACCCAGTTTTCGGTCATAGTCCCTAACAATAGCAAAACCCAACTAAAGAAATCTGTTACTCGATTTCAGGCGCAATCGCGGATGGCCCAGCCGCCATCACCGAAAAGACCGATAAAGACCGAAAAGACCGAAAAGACGGAGAAAACTCACATTGAAATGGAGTGTAAAATGGGTTACGCTGGCGCCATGGGATTGACTTAGTACTATCGGGCCACCTAAAATGAAGCCTAGTACCCCAGTTTATGCCTGAAAATAATGGCACCCAGGAAGCGGCTCCCGTAGCGGAGCCGGTTGAGGCAGCGAAGATTCGCATCGTAGTAGCGGACGATCACCCCATATTCCGCGACGGCTTGTGCCGATTGCTGGCGTTGGAGGCGGATTTCGAAGTCGTAGCGCAGGCCCAGGATGGCCGGCAAGTGTTGGACGTGTTGCAACAGTATGAGCCCGATATCCTGCTGCTGGACCTTAAGATGCCCGGCATGGACGGTCTGGGCACGCTGCAGAAGCTGCAGAACAGCAAGCACAAGACGCGGGTCATCGTGCTGACTGCGTCGGAGGACAAGAACGAGTTCGTGCAGGCCATGAAGTTGGGCACTTCCGGCATCGTTTTAAAGCAGAGCGCCACGGACCTGCTGATCAAGAGCATCCGCAAAGTAAATGCCGGCGAGATATGGCTGGATTCGCACACTACCGCTGCGGTGATGCGCCAGTTCGCCACCGGCGCCGACGAAGCACCGGCCGTCGGGGCTCCTGTTTCCAGCAGCCGTGAGCGCGAGCGGTCCCTGCTGAGCGCAAGAGAGCGCGAGATCGTGGCATTGGTGGCGCAGGGTTTCAAGAACAAGGAAATGGCCGAGAAGATGTTCATCAGCGAGCAGACCGTGAAAAATCACCTGCACAACATCTTCGATAAACTGGGCGTTTCCGACCGGCTGGAACTCGCCTTGTACGCCATACACAACAATCTGCACATGGGCAAGTAGCTCTGGGTTGTTGGGTGCGCCATTTGTGTGTGCGCGTCGATTATGCCAAACCCATCAAGGTCTATGGCACGCCGCGCGAAGGCAGCAACGGTACTCGCCCGGCGAAGCGATCAGTATCGAGGTGGTCCCAGTCAGCGGCAATCCCGGCCCGTCGAGGATCTGCACTTCCCATGTCGGGCGGCAGAATCTTACGCTCCGCATGTCCATGCGCCGGTTCATCCGTCTGACGAACGGGTTTAGCAAAAAGTTTGAGAACCACCGTGCGGCCATTGCCCTGCACTTCGCCTAATTACAACTTCTGTTGCCGCCACCAGACACCCGCATGACCCCGGCAATGGCGGTGGGGATCACGGACCACACCTGTCAACCTGTATTTGATTAGCGTTATCAACAGCTTACCGGCCCAACCTCGAAGCCGCCTGGCATACGGTATATTGTCTTTAGAAGACCATGCCGATACTTGGGCTGGAGGCAAAGGAATGGCGCTGGAAACCGAACTGGACACGTACAAAACCAAACTGCCAGAATTGGCAGCCGACGAAGGCAAGTTCGTTTTGATACATGGCGATCAGGTCATCGACGTTTACGGAACGTATGAGGACGCGATAAAAGAGGGCTACGCCAAGTTTAGCTTGGAGCCTTTTCTCGTCAAGCAGATCCAGACCACCGAACAGGTGCATTTCATTTCGCGCTTTCAAGCTACGCCGTGCCATACTTCACACGCCAAGTAGCGCCTAACGGATACCTGATCGTGCTTGCGGTGGTTGGGGCGAGCCATGCCAGAAGAACGGCACTCATTGCCAGCAAACAGGCCATCCCCACGCCGGTTCAGGTACAAGCGCTGATCGATACAGGCGCGACCGGAACTTGTGTGGACCCATCCGTTTTAAATCAGTTAAATAAGTCCAACTGGCAACACATTAGTGCATACGCCATCAACGGCTGGCCAACCGGTAGCAGCCGATACCTACGATGTTAGCCTCACCGTCCACGCGAGAACTGGCCAGCTTCCCCTAATGCATCATACCGTTCCCGTCCTTGCATCTCACCTGCTGGCAGCACAAGGTTTTCACGTCATAATCGGGATAGATATCCTGAAGGGGTGCCTGCTCGCATACGACGGGGCTAATGGGCTCTTCTCTTTGGCCTATTGATAGGCTATCGGAGCGGCCAAGCACACACAAATGGCGCACTACCTGAGTTGTTGGGGTGCTACCCTTCCGAAGCCGGATTACGGCACCCATACGCGAAGCAAGCGCGCGCCATTGCGGGGAAGAATTGTGTATTCGTCGGCATGCGCGGGAACTACCCAAACATGGCCCGGCGCGAACGCCTCATCGCCAAGGCGCCCGTCGCCTTCCAGGCAGATCAGCAACTCCGCGTGCGGGCCGCCCCAGCAGGTGGACTCGCCATCGACGGCGGCCGACTCCGTCCGGAAGTAGGGGCACTCCACTAACAGCTGACGCCCATCGCCCAGATCCACAGGCACGCTGGCCCCGGGATGGCAACCCAGATCCGCCACCGCCAGAGCCGCGTCCAAATGCAACTCGCGCGGGCGGCCGTAGTCATAGAGCCTGTAAGTCACATCGCTAAACTGTTGGATCTCGCACAGTGCCAGTCCTGCGCCGATGGCGTGTACCGTGCCCGCCGGCACAAAAAAAGTATCTCCGGGATGCGCCGCGTACCAGCGCAGCAGTCCCTCGATTTCGCCCGAAAGCGCCGCCGCGCGCGCCTCGTCGCGATTGAGAGGCCGCCCGAATCCCAAAGCCGCTGACGCACCCGGCGCAGCCCGCAGTACGTGCCACATCTCCGTCTTGCCCGGAACCGTTTTGCCTGCACCGGTGGAATCCCCCGGATGCACCTGCACGGAGAGCTTCTCCGAAGTGAACAGGAACTTCACCAGCAGGCGCGGCTCCGCCGGCGCAACGAACCAGACTTCGCCGGTCTTGCCCGCGCCGCGCGGATACCACGGCTCCGTATCCGGAGTGCCCCAAACCTTTTCGAGCGCCGTGAAGTCCAGCCGCCGGACCTTCACTGTTCCACTATGAAGCGGTGCAGGCGCTCCAAGCCCCGCTCCAGCTCATGCATGGAAGTGGCGTAAGAAATCCGCACGTGCCGGTCCGTGCCGAACGCCTCGCCCGGAACCACCGCCACGGCTGCTTTGTCGAGCAGCCTTTCGGCGAATTGCACGCTGCTCGAGATGCCGTTCCGGAACGCCACTCCGATATCCGGATAGGCGTAGAACGCGCCAAGCGGTTCCGCGCAACGCACGCCGGGAATCGCCCGCAGCCGCCCGATCACGAAGTCGCGCCGCTTGGCGTATTCCGCAAGCATCGTACCTACCGAATCCTGCGGACCGCGCAGCGCTTCTACCGCGGCCTTCTGCGCAATGGAAGTCGGATTGGAAGTGGAGTGGCTTTGCAGCTTCAGCATAGCCCCGATCACCCGTGCGGGCGCCAGTGCGAAGCCGATGCGCCAGCCGGTCATGGCGTAGGTCTTCGAAACCGTCCCGGCCACCAGCACGTTCTCCTTGGCGCCAGCCAGCGATGCGATCGAAAACGGCTGGCTGTCGTAGAGGAAGTGGCAGTAGCACTCGTCGGTCATCAGGAAGATACCGCGCTCCGACGCCAACCGGTAGATCTTCTCGAACTCCTCGCGGTCGAGCACCGCGCCGCTGGGGTTCGACGGCGAATTGATCAGCACCATCTTGGTGCGTGAGGTCAGGTACGGCTCGATCATGTCCGCCGTCAGCGTGAATCCCCGGTCTTCATCCGTGCCCACGAATACGCACTTAGCGCCCGCATAGTTCACCACATCCTTGTAGGTGACCCAATACGGCACCGGGATCACCACCTCGTCGCCCGGATCGAGCAGCGCCTGCGTCAGATTGAAGATGGCGTGCTTGCCTCCCACCGTGATCAGGCACTCGCTCGGCTGGTAGTGCGTGCCGAAATCCGCAGCATGCCTCT
>Ga0302180_10001753_pt1 | contig 17297 bp, 10 predicted proteins | sample I_Palsa_E3_2_FD_200575 | JGI IMG/M metagenome (GOLD analysis project Ga0302180, IMG submission 200575) | Peat permafrost microbial communities from Stordalen Mire near Abisko, Sweden - I_Palsa_E3_2 | ecosystem: Environmental > Terrestrial > Soil > Palsa > Peat permafrost | place: Sweden... | reverse complement strand
GGTTGGATTTGTCAGGCAGACACCAGAGGTTTGCGTACGTTTCTCGCGGCCGCAACATTCGCAGCGACTATGTTTTCAGCGGCACAGGCGCAGACGCCGCCATTTCTGACTACGCTATACGATTTCTAGGCGAAGGACGGCAATCCCAATAACGGGTTTGTGGGCACGGTCGGGCTTTATACGGCACTACAGCGGACGCCGTGTTCGTCCTGGGGCCGGCCTCGCTCGGCGACCCTTGGAAGGAAATTGAGCTTCAGAACCTGGAATTGCCTACGGGTTTGGCCATTGGTCCAGACGGGCAGTTATATGGCATGACCCTCGAGGGCGGCCCGTCGCAGGTTTGTTCGTTCGGCTGCGGCACGGTGTTCGATTTGAAACCGCCCCCCGCACCGGGCGGTCCCTGGACCAGGAACGTGCTTTATTAGCTTCCGGGGCAACCTCGACGGAGCGTTTCCCACCGGAGCCCCGGCTGCACTGGAATTATGGCCGGCTGCGGCACAGTGTTCGCGCTAACGCCGCAGGCTTCGCCCGGCGAACCGTGGACCGAGACAATAGTATATAGTTTCCGGCGGGGATGATGACTGGCCAATCCCGGAGGGGGCCTGGTTATCGACGAAAACGGTGCGCTCTACGGCACCACTCCTATCGGTGGCCAGTATTTCAAAGGGTCGATCTTCAAGTTGAGCCCGCCGGCGGTCCCCGGCGGCGTCTGGACAAAGTCGGTGATTTACAGTTTCACCGACCATGACGGAGACGGATCTCAGCCTTCCAGCGGTCTCGTGGCGGGTCCGGGCGGCGTGCTCTACGGCACCACCGCTCTCGGCGGAGAGGCGGCCAGGGGCACGGTGTTCGGCTTGTATCCAAGCGTACCCGAAGGGCCTTGGATGGAAAAGGGTGCTCTATCGATTTGAAGTTCAAGACGGCCTTCTGCCTATCCCCAACGGCAACCCTCGATCCTGCTGGGTAACGGCGACGGGACCTTCCAACCGCCGGTGAACTACGCCGCGGGAGACGGTCCGGAATCCCTGGCCGCCGGTGATTTCAACGGCGATGGGAAACTGGACCTGGTGGTAGCGAACTGGGCTTCCGATAACGTCTCGATCCTGCTCGGCAACGGCGATGGGACCTTCCAGCCGGCCGTGAGTTACACGGTGGGAATCAACCCTGCCGCGGTTGCCGTCCGGGACTTCAATGGCGACGGGAGTCTGGATTTTGCCGTGGCCAGTTCGGGTTCGTATATGGTTTCGATTGTGCTGGGTAATGGCAATGGAACTTTCCAGCCGTCGGTGAACTACGCCGTCGAAACCAACCCTGATTCGATCGCGGTGGGGGACTTCAATGGCGATGGGAAGCCGGACCTGGCGGTGGGTAACTATACGTCCACCAATGTCTCGGTGCTGATGAACAATGGACGATAGTTCGCTGAAGCGATCCCAATCCGGCCCTTGGCGACGACATCGGATCATGGGGATGCACCTCAACGGCTTGGTGGCTTGCCGGCGACCAAATTCGGCGCGTAGCCGTACGCCGCTCGTTTCCAGTTCCGCCCCACCACAATATAGGTATAATTGTGGTTGAAACGGAGGGTAGTGTTGAGAAAACTACTGATTAGTTCTGCGTTTGGATTTCTTTTGACCACGGGAGCATTCTGTGCCGAGGTGGTGGTCAAGATTGCTCCCCCTGCGGCAATTGTCGAAACACGGCCAGTGGCACCCGGCGAGGGCTTTGTTTGGGTTCCGGGCTATCACCGTTGGGACGGAAATGCTTACGTGTGGGTGCCGGGCGCTTGGCAGCACCCTCCCCGCCCGCACGCCAAGTGGGTGGCACACCGCTGGGTCCACCGGCACGGTGGTTGGGTGTTAGTAGAAGGGCATTGGCGCTAACTCTCTAAAACGCTCCGCGCGCGCAACGCCATTTGCGCAGCGCGAAAGATGGCTAAGCAGGCAATCCGGGAAAGTAGGGCCGATCTCTATCCTGGGATGCACCGGCGGGATAGGACTAGCCCTGCGGCGGTAGGGTATTTGCGCTCAGGTCAGCCGGAACCGCGAGCTATTGCAGCGCACCCACAGGCAGAAGGCCACCTTGCACGAGTTGGGTGCGGTTCAACAGACGAGCGACCAGGGTCGTCAGATCCTGCACACTATAGGGCGCCAACAGCTGGCTTCCATTGCTCTGGAGTGTTTGCCAAAGCGCCAACAGCGCGGAAAAATCTTTATTCGCCGCACCCGATTCGGCCGTCGTCAGAAGCTTGGTAATTTGCTGTTGCGCAGCGGGCGAAGCAAATTTCCCCGAGGCCGCAAGCTGGAGCAAAAAGCCCGCTAGTATATCGAACGTGGTGGGCGGCGTGCTGGCGGGATAACTGACGTAGTTCGACGGCCCAGAAAGGTTGCCGTTTGCGTCTACCGACTTGACCTGGTAGGCGTAGTTGAAATTCGCACTAACCTTGCTGTCCGCATAATAGGTCGTGTTCGTCACTCCTATCTCCTGATACAGAACCGGGGCAGCCACCGGACCATCGGCTGGAGAGGACGGTGCTATGCCCGTGTTGGTATTGAACGTCCAGCGAAAAATCTGATAGTGCGCGGCGCCACGCAGCGGCGCATTCCAGGAAAGCAGGATCGGACCTTGACCGCCCTCCACTTGCAATTGCTGCGGCGGATCCGGTCCGGTCACATAAGAGGGGTGGCCTGGCGGTCCCAGTTTTAAGCCGCCAAGAGTGGCCGGGACGCCCTGATAAATTTTCAGTCCGTAATAGTCATTGGCGCTCCCCAGGAATAAGCCATAAGGAGTGTCCATCAAGGTTCGGGCGCCGAAGTTGAACGGGTCCGAGAAACCAGTTTGATCGACCAGGGTAAAGTAACTTCCGTCGGCTGTCCACCAGAGATCGAAGCCCATTTCGGGAGTTACATAGCTTACCGCAGATGGAATGTTCCGAAGTGTGGTAGCAGCATCAAATGTGCCGACATAGAGACGTCCATCGTAAATACGCATACGCCACATATGTTCGTTGAGTTGCCACCCAAGACCGATGCCCAAGCCGCTTAAGGCGTTCTTCTGGCCGGCGGGGGTGGAGCGCGACTCGCCGGAAACCAAATCCCAGCTGTCGTCCGGATTAACGCGAAACAGTTCGGCGCCCTGCGCCTGCAAGCCGGCGGTGCGCTGCACGCCATCCCCGCCTACGTACAGGTGCCCAAGAAACACCAGCATGCTAAGTGCTATCGGGTTGGGATCGGGGTTACGATAGCCGCCGTTTGGCAGTACTGTTGTGTAAGTATAGGGTGGCAGAGCGTTGGTCTTGGCCACACTGAATCCGTTCGTCTGATCGACGAACGTTACGTACAGGTAACCGTTATACGGGGCGAGTTCGTATACTAGCGGGCTGGCCGGGGAGATCTGCAGGAAAGAATTATCGCCTTGGCTGGGGTTGGCCGATTCCACCACTACGCCCATACCTTTCCACGACCCCGCCACCGTGACCAGTTGGTTGTTGAAGGTGTCGATGCCCCGGAAGCAGGCATTTCCCAGGCTGCCCAGGAATGTGCCGGGATCCTGCGGAATGGGCGTGAAATTCACGCCGTCCGTGCTGCGCAGCATGCGGGCTCCTGGCACGCCGGGATGAATGACTAAAGACGAGCATCCACTTACGTAGAGCGCCTGAGTGCCGTTCGGCTCCGTGAAGGTATTCATGCCGCGGAACCCAATATCCCGGGCCACATACTTGACGGGGTTGGTGCCGGGGATCGGAATATCCTGCGGCGATTGGAATACTCGCGTCCAACCGTTCGTGGCGGGATTCCAGGACCAGATTTCAGCCTGCAACGGCAGGTCATTCGGATTAGGCGTACAGGAGATATCGGGGTCCGTGGGTGGATAGACGCCAAGATTACCGAGCGCTTCGGCGGCCGATGTGACGCATTGCTCCGCACGGTTAGTCCCCACCAGCAGCTTTCCGTTAAACCAAGCCATAGACCAGGCCCAGGAGTTCTGGCGGTCGCCAAAGCCCTGGGGTGCGCTGAGCGTGAAATTACTGCTCTGGAGTGCCGGATATTGGCTCTGCGCGGACGCCGCATAGGCTCCCAGAAGCAGAGCGACGATGGCTGTGCCTGTCTTAGTAAGTATTTCTCCGAAGCTTCTCTCAGACATAACTGTTCTCAAAGAATTAGTGTAACGAACAGGCCTGAACTTAACCAATCGACCGAGTACTACTAGTATGTCTGACCATGCGCCAGGAGCGCTGTTTGGTAGCGGCAACTTGCCGCAATGTATAGAGAGCACTGCATGGTTAGGTAATAGTACTTCGTTTCATCGACCGGTTAGGCTTCAAGGTGCTGCAAAAGAGCAGGCAGGGAAAGCGAGAGAGCGCTGGTGGGGCACGGCCGGAGATCTACCTCCAGGTCGCCGGGTAGAGAAGGAGTATCCGTATTTGGTGGAGTAATACATCGTGCTAGTCTGGCTTGAGGTTATTTTCCCCTGATGGCGCGGCTATAGAATTCCCCCGTTGGCGTAAGCTTTTGACTCAGCATTGCGTACATCGCCACGCGAACGGACTGCTGCACGGTTCGGCTCGCGTCCCCAAGATTCTCGACCTGGTCGTAAGGCACGTATGACCAAAAGTAGCGGCTCCAGTAAGGAGAGCAGTAGAGCAGCTGCTTCCAATTGGCGTACTTGACGAGAGCACCCAGAAACTTCTGGTCCAGAGGAGCCCAGAAATTGTAGGCATCCCTCGAAAAAGCGGTGGGGTCGCTGGCGGCATTCATGCGGCCGAGCTCGCCATCCCCGACTTTGAGCAGCCAAGCCTCGCTTATGGCGGCCGGTTTGCCGGCCGCGTGAGCCATGCCGGCGTAGGTGATAGCGTTTTCCAGATAAGCGTGGTTGATCGGATAGATGTGGAGGTCCAGATAGTTGATCCCGGTTGAAAGCAAGGCTTTGACGAAGGCTGGTCCGTCTGGTTGCCAGGTGCCGATGCCAGCGCCGATGGGAAGGTTCCCGACACCGGACTGATGCAACTTGGTCAGAAAATAGCTGATGATTTCGGCGTAACCATCAGGTGTCTTGAATGATGGCTGCTTGCTCAGAGTTGCCTGAGTGTCCGGTTCCGAGCCGAGATTCAGGAAGTCTGGCCGGACCTCTCGCGCAATGGTGACGATGTTCTGCGCCCGGCCGTCGACCAACTGGTGGCCGCTCAGCGTAGGGTAATACCCGGCTAGCTTAAAACCCGAATCGGCCGAGTAGCTGCCCAGAAACAAGATGGAGCTTTCCACAATCAGCTTCAGACCGCGATGGTGGATCTCCATCGCCAGTTGCTGATAGAAGTTCAGGATCCGTTGATAATCCTGGGGATCGCCGTTAAAATCATAAAACGGCTGGTAAAGAATGGGGAAACCGATACACAGCGTGACCGCGTTTACGCCGAGCCCTTGCAGCCGGTCAAGCTCTCGAAGAATGCTTCTGTGAGCTTGCGGCCTCAGCAGACTGAGCCCGCGATTGCAGTTGGCAATGAGCAGCTCGGTACTCCAGACGACCGGGGATTTCTGGCCGCTCCACTGCGAGCTCACGGTGCGGTCGAAAGCGTCGATTTTCTGCTCGAGCGACGCATAGAGTTCGGTGAAGTTCGCCGGCACGGAAGCGGATTGGCCTAAGGCAACCAGTGCGGCCAAGAGTACTATCGCAGTTGCCCGCCAAAGCCTTCCGGTGTAGATGCTCATGTCATAACCGTATATCATTTGCGGCTACGTAGTGGCAAGGAAAACGAGAGGAGGGCTGTTAAGGCGCGAACGCACCGGAGGCCGCTTTATGAGCTTTTTCGGTCTTCGGCCTCGATCAAAGCCACGAACACGTCTTCCATGGACGCCTGGATCGGTTCCAGCCTGCGGATGTGAATACGATGCTTCTCCATCTCCTCCCGGATGACGAGCATGGCCTTGGCCGGGTCGCGCACTGTGACGTGCAGGCCCCCGCCGAAGACCGCTATATCCGCCACGTCCGGCTGGCCTTCCAGGGCGCGCATGGTTTCCAGCGGATCCGACGTGTCAAGCTGCAATATGCGGAACGCCCGCAGGTCCTGCTTGAGCGCCTCGGGCACCCCCAGCGCGATCAGCTTGCCGTGATACATGAGCCCCAGGCGATGGCAGTACTCGGCTTCGTCCATGTAATGCGTGGTGACAAAGATGGTCCGACCCGCCTCGGAGAGCTGGTAGATCAGATCCCAGAATCTGCGGCGTGCGATGGGATCCACGCCCGAGGTGGGCTCGTCCAGAAACAAGATGGGCGGTTCGTGCACGATGGCGCATCCCAACGCCAGCCGCTGCTTCCATCCTCCAGAGAGCAACCGCGTAATGGTCCGGCGCCGCTCTTCCAGGCCGGCAATGTGCAGTACATAGTCCTTGCGCTCCGCGCGTAGCTCTTTGGGCACGCTGTAAATGCCGCTGAAGAAATCAATGTTCTCCTCCACGCTCAAATCATCGTAGAGCGAAAATTTCTGCGACATGTAGCCGATCTGCAGGCGAATTTTCTCAGGGTCTTTTGTGACATCGTAGCCCGCCACCGAAGCCTTCCCGGAGCTGGGCTGCAACAACCCGCAGAGAACGCGGATGACTGTGGACTTGCCGGCTCCGTTGGGGCCCAGGAAGCCGAAGATCTCGCCTTTCTTCACATTAAAAGAGACCTGGTCCACGGCTACGAAGCTGCCGAATTTCTTCACCAGCTCCTGGACTTCCATGGCCCAAACAGTGTTCCCGTTGGCGGTCATGCCGCCCGTTCCGATTTGCGAATCAAGGCAATGAACACGTCCTCGAGCGATGGGGTGATGCGGCGGAAGGATGCCGGACCGAGGCTATTCTCGTCCAGCTTCTTCCCTAAGGTTTCCGGTGAATGGGTAGGCTCCAGGAACAGGTGCAGCGTGGCGCCGGAAGGCTCCGCGCTGAGGACACCGTCGCAGGTTTGCAGAAACTCACGGGCGGCGCGCAGATCGCGCGCCGCAAGTTCGTAGCAGTTCTCTTCCATCTGGCGCCGGAGGCTCTCCGGCGCATCGCAGCGGATCAGCCGGCCGCGGTCCATCAAACCGACCCGGTTGCAGCGCTCTGCCTCGTCCAGGTAGGCCGTGGTCACGAAGACCGTAACGCCGTCCTTCACCAATTGGTACAGGATGGCCCAGAAATCACGCCGCGAAACCGGATCGACACCATTGGTGGGCTCGTCCAGAAACAGGATTTCCGGGCGGTGCAGCAGGGTACACATCAGGCCGAGCTTCTGCTTCATGCCGCCGGAGAGTTTGCCGGCCAGGCGTTTACGGAAGGGCTCCATGCGGGTCATGTGCAGCAGGTCCGGCATAAGGCGCGTCCGCTGCGTGCCGCTGATGCCGAACAGGTCCGCGTAGAACTGCATGTTCTCGTCCACACTCAGATCGTGATATAGCCCGAAGCGCTGGGCCATGTAGCCGATGCGGTCCTTGACGGCCTGCGGGTCGCGCGCGACGTTATGGCCTGCCACCCAGGCCTCGCCTTCGCTCGGATCCAGCAGGCCGCACAACAGCCGCAGCGTGGTAGTCTTGCCGGCGCCATCGGGGCCTACCAGACCGAAGATCTCACCCCGCGCAATTTCCAGGTTCAGATGATCCACGGCGGTCAACGTGTCGAAGCGCCGGGTGAGGTCCCGGGTGCGGATAATCCCGTCCATCACTTCACCCGGAGTTCAGCATCCGCGGGCATGTTGGATTTGAGTTCGTGGCGCGAGTTGTCGATGTCGATCTTGATGCGATAGACCAGCTTCACCCGCTCTTCGGCAGTCTGGATCTGCTTGGGCGTGAATTCGGCTTCCGAGGAAATGAACGAAATGCGCCCTTCGTAGACCTTGCCGGGGAACGAATCTGTAGTGACTTGGGCCGTAGCACCCAGTTTGACGCGGCCCAGATCCTGCTCCTTAATATACGCGCGTAACCACGGGTGATCGATATCGCCCACGGTGACGACGCTGGTTCCGGGTGCCAGGATCTCGCCTACGTCGGCCGCCTTCACCAGCACTACGCCGCTGATCGGTGAGACAGCGATGGTATCGGCCAACTGGGAGTCAATCAGGGCGATCTGGGCGCGGGCGCGTTGGATATCGGAGCGGCGGGCATCGATTTCCTGCTCGCGGCGGGTGGTCTCGATGGAGTTGGCCTCCCCCATCTTGATGCTGGCGCGGGCCCGATCCACTTGCGAGGCGGCGTTTTCAATGGTTTCACTGCGCGGTCCCGCCAGCACCAGCCCGGCATGTTCCTTGACCTGCCGCAAATTGGCTTCGGCGCTGTCGAAGTGAGTCCGGAACTGGTCATATTGGGAAGTGGAGATGTCGTCATTTTTGTACAGTCTCTGGGCGCGCTCCCAATCCTTCTTGGAGCGGTCGAATTCTGCGTTGGCGGCTTCCACAGCGGCCGTGGCTTCCTGGATCTCCTGCGGCCGGGAGCCGTTTTTCAATTCGAGCAAGTGGGACTCGGCGGAACTCAGGTCAGCGTTGCGCAGTTGCAAGTCGGCTTGCATCGTCTGGCGCTGCCATTTCAGGGCGCTCTCAGCCTCGGCAAGCTCGGCTTGCACGGTCTCAAGCGAGGCTTGCGCGGTCTGCCGCTGGCGGATCAACTGATCCTGGTCCAGCCGCGCGATTACCATGCCTTTCTGCACAGTCCCGCCTTCGTCCACGTTGCGCTCGATGAGCCGGCCGGCCGTCTTAAAGGCGATGTCCACCTGGGTCAGTTCGATATTGCCGGATACGAGGATGCGGTCGCTGGTCTCCGGATGCAGGCTGCGATAAGCCAGCACGCCGGCGGTCCCCAGGACCGCAATCAGAAAAACCGCCAGAATCACTTTTTTCATACCGATGCACTCTTTCGTATTTACTGGATCATGCGGCGGACGCTACCCATCGCCTGCCCGAGATCGATGCGGGCTACATTGAAATTGAACAGCGCGTCAATCCGGTTGTCGCGGGCCCGCTCCAGGCGGGTCTGGGCGTCGGTGACTTCCAGGCTGCTGGCGAAGCCGGCTTCATACCGGCGCCGCGCCTGAGTAAGCTCGCTGTCGGAGAGCACCAGCCCTTCCTCGGCTACCTTTACCTGATCTTCGGCCGAGTGCAGGCTGTCGAGCGCCGTGCGGATATCCAGCTCGATCTGCTCGTGCAGATCGTTGGTGCGCACATGCTCCTGCCGGAACTGCGAGGCGGTTTCGGCGCGCCTGGCATCCCGGCGTCCGCCGTCAAAAACGGGCACGCGCAGAGCGAAGCCGTAGTCCCGCGTGGGGAGCAGCGAGGTAGTGTTGCCGGCGACTCCGGCAAAGGCGACGCCGGTGGTGCCATAGTCCGCAAAAGCGACCATCGAAGGCAGACGTTCCAGCTTGACGGAGCTGGCATTCAGACGGGCAGTGGCTTCCCGTTCTTCCTGGGCCTTGAGATCCGCGCGGGACTTCAGAGCGCCGGCTCTGGCCTGCTCCACGGTGAGCGCGTCCACCGGGGTGTAGGTCAGCGTATCGGTGAGCTCGAGCCGGGTCGCCAGGTTCAAACCCATGGCACGCAGCAACTGCAGATAGGCCTTGTTGCGCTCGTTCTGGACCACCAGCAGGCGCTGCTGCTCATTGGATAGCTCCACCTTGGAGCGGGTGACCTCGATGCCCGTGCCGGTGCCGGCGTTCTTCTGGTTTTGGGTCTGCTTCAGTACGGCTTCGGCTAGCGCCACGTTGGCTTGGTAGGCCTCCACGTCGGTGTTGGCGCGCAGCGCGGCCAGGTAGGCTTTGGCCACCGTGGCGGAGACCGCTTCGTCGGTATTGTTACGGTCGGCCTGGGCGGCGCGCACGGCGGCACGGGAAGATTGATACCGGCGGATGTTACCGAAGTCAAATATGCTCTGCGTGACCCGGACGCGCACATCCACCGCGTTGAGGGGACCCACCACGCGGGGGATTTTCGACGCGATGTCTGAAAGCAGAGGAGCCTCGGCGGTGGCCAGCACGCCGCATATAAGCGGGCTAGACGTACACGGGGGAGGGGTCTTGGCGGCTCCCAACAGGGTGTCGCTGGCGGCCAGGTCCAAGCCCAGGGCGGCGAGGCTGTGCATGGAGGTATTCTCGTCGGCTTGGGCTTCCACGTCGGGCAGCAGCGCGGAGCGCACCTCGGTCGAGCGGGATTTGGCCTGGCGCACGTTCTCATCAGAAAGCTGGATGTAGGTGTTGCCTTCCGGGGAAAGCGCCAGTTCGACGGCGCGTTTGAGACTGAGCTGCAAGGGCTCGCGTGGGGAAGGGGCTTCTCCAGCCCGGCCAGCGAAAGAAGCGGCCAGAAGCAGAATCAGGGGTAAGTAGCGGTGCAATTTATCTCTCCTGTATGGCATGAGCTTCTGTCGTACGCCTCACGACGGGCGCGCGGAATCCCGCACTCACAAAAGCAATGAGGCGGTCTAATGTAAGTTCCGCGCTGGAATCGCGCAACGGGCTATCGGTTATTTCCCAGTCGCGCCCGCCGCGCAGCGCCTGCGCAATCGCGCCGAAAGCGAAATGAATGCGCCAGAACAACTCATCGGGCGGCAGTTCCGGCAAGGCCTGCTGCAGGGCTCGTCCAAAACGCTCGAGCAAGGGCCGGAAATGGGTAGCGAGGATCTTGGGCATCACGTCGCTTTCCGCGTAGAGACGGCCGATCATGTGCCGGAAAACGGGGCCACCGCGGACGGGGTCGCGGGCCACCCGGAAAGCCGGCTCGACAAAAGCTTCAATCACTTTCTCCAAGGCCAGCGGCCGGCCGCCAGCCTCCTCCTCGAATCGCTCGAGCATCTCCAGGCGTTCCCGATTGGCCGGTTCGCCGCGGCGCAGAATGATGGCCTCCAGAAGAGCCTCTTTGGTGTGGAAATGGTAGTGAACGGCCGCCAGGTTCACGTCAGCCTCCGAGATGATGGCACGCAAGGACGTAGCGGCGTAGCCATGTTCCGCAAACAGCCTTTCGGCGGTATCGAGTATGCGCTCTTTGGTTTCAGCCATCTGCGTTTAAATCAAACGAATGATTTAATTATACGCTCGATCCATACGGAAGCAAGAGTCTTCTTGGTTCCGAACAGCACCGGCCAGGAGCTTTAGCACTAGAACCCCCAGGACTAATTGTGCGGTCGAGCTGCACGGGGGGCGCCGCCAGCCGACACCGCTACAGGGTGGGGATGCAATATCCGCGCCACGCGCTGGAAAGCGGCGGAGTTGGCGGGTGCGGACATCGTAGACATTGCGGTACGCGCAAAGCGGCTTGAAGATTCACCTCACCCGGCAACATACACCGGGCACTGTGACGCCCGAATTAGTGAGAATTGATCCAGCGAGCTAGGCAACAACTTGTAAAGCGATTTCGCTCCATGGTAGGGTGACTTATAGGTCAATAAGAAGTCTTTCGGGGAAACGTGAAGGCCCTGGAAGAAGAGGGAGACGAAACCAGTTCTCGACCTTGCAATCATAGGCACCGGCAGCCGGGTTGAGCATTACGACGGGTATCTCACTGCGATTAGTCGGCGGCGTGCATGAGAGGCCGGCGATGTAAGTAACACTTCCGCAGCAGTTCCTGGGTGAAGAACAAGAACGCAGCAAAGAAACTGCCTAAGATCGGCGCAGGCCGGATAAAACGCCTTGTCGACCGAAGCTTAAATCATTGTGTCGCCGTGTCCCGCCGTGTCCCGCCATCGATCCCAAGCCGATCTTCTTCTCGAACAGCACGGCGTATCTCATCACGAATCATTGCGATGGAACGAGCGCGGAGAGTAGTTTCGGGAAGCGGGCCCGCCTTGCGCGGGCAATGCCGTTTCAATGAAGAGGCGCAATAGTAACCGAGCTCATGGAACGCTCTAACGCTCTCTCCGCCTCATCCAGCCGATTTCCCTTACTTGCCTCTGTGGTCTTAATAGCGGCCCTCTATTTTGCAAAAGAGGTACTTATGCCGCTGGCTCTGGCGGTGCTGTTTGCCTTTCTGCTTACTCCGTTGGTAATCCGTTTGGAGCGTCTGAAGTTAGGTCGCATACCCTCGGTGATGCTGGTGTTGGTGGTGTCGCTCTCTTTGTTTGCCGGAGTCGGCTGGATTGTCGCCAACCAATTGATCGAGATCATTAACCAGTTACCGAGTTATACGAGCAACATCCGCGAGAAAATGGAATCCTTGCATGGACCCCTCGGCGGAAGTCTGGCGAAAGCGACCGATAGTGTACAGAAGCTGACTAAAGAGCTATCTACGTCCGCGCCAAACCAACCGCCGCCACCTGCCGCGATGCGGCCGGTCAAAACAAAGACACGGAAATCGGCGGCTGCCCTTCCCGCCGATGAGCGGCCGCTTCAAGTGGAGGTTGTAGAGCCTCAGCCGGGCGCCCTGCAAGCTCTGCGGAAGGTGCTCGGCCCACTGCTTGCCCCGCTCAGCACCGCCGGGGTGGTGGTCGTTTTTTCCATCGTGATGTTGATCGGGCGTGAAGACCTGCGGAATCGACTGCTCCGGCTTTTAGGCCAGAGACAGCTCAATCTCGCTACACAGGCCTTCGATGACGCTACTCAGCGTGTAAGCCGATACCTGCGTATGCAATTCGTGGTGAATGCGACGTATGGCTCGCTGGTGACCATAGGGCTTTATTTTATCGGCATCCCGACCGCGCTGCTGTGGGGAGTTCTGGCGGGTATCTTGCGCTTTGTTCCTTATGTTGGTCCGATCGTGGGAGGCGGCTTACCGCTCATTATGGCCCTGGCCGCTTTCAAGAGCTGGCTTCCGCCGATATTGTGTCTGGGCCTTTTCCTGGTCATAGAACTGCCCGTCGCGTATATCGTTGAGCCATGGCTCTACGGAGCTCACACCGGGATTTCGTCTTTGGCTATTCTGGTCGCCGCCGCATTCTGGACCGTGCTTTGGGGGCCGGTAGGACTGGTGCTCTCTACGCCACTGACCGTGTGTCTGGTGGTAATAGGCAGATACGTGCCACAGTTCGAGTTTCTATACGTCATACTCGGCGACGAACCTGTCTTCTCGCCGGACGTGCAGTTGTATCAGCGCCTCCTGGCGATGGACCAACGAGAGGCGCACACGGTAATCGAGCTATTTCTAAAGGATCGATCGCTGGTCGAGCTTTATGACGCGGTCATAATTCCGGCCTTAAGCATGGCGGAGGAGGAGCGGCACAGGGGAGCACTGGATGAAGCGCGAGAGAACTTCTTTATCCAGAGTATCAACGAAGTGATTGCGGAGCTCGCGGACCACGACACACAAAAGAGTGCCCCGGGCGATCAAAACGGGGATGGCGTCCTGATTGAATCCAGGAACCCGGCGGCAAGCCCGGAGATTCGCGTGGTGTGCATCCCGGCCAGTGACAGAGCGGACGAGACTACCGCGGGAATGTTAGCACAACTTCTCGAACTGGCTGGATACGCGACTGTGTCTTTCCCCGTCATGACCTCGCCCACCGACGTGTTAGAGGACCTTACCATACAGGAGAGCGATATCGTGTGCATCTCGGCATTGCCCCCCTTTGCACTCATGAATGCGCGATCGTTAAGCAAACGGTTGCGGGCGACCTTTCCGAAGCTGCGGATCGTGGTGGGTCTGTGGAACTTCTCCGGGGGCGGAGTCAAAGCCGATCAACGGCTGGAAGCGGCATTTGCCGTTGAAGTAGTGACAACCCTCGCGCAGGCCGTTGAGCGAGTTCGGGCGCCGGTCGAATCCATGTCTCTGCCCGGGATCTCGACGTGAATCTCCGAAGCGGACCGCGTGAAATGCTATGTCGCGACATAGTCAGAATGTCAGGCGGCTGCCGAGCTGAAAGGCCCGTGGGCCGCCCGTGCCGAAGATGTTCGGCGTTCTTTGCGTGGCCTGGCCGAAGTTCGGAGCGTTCAGCACGGAGTTATAGTCGGTGAGGTTGGCCATGTTAAATACATTGAAACATTCGCCAAAAACCGACAGCTTCACGCGCTCCGTATGCAGCCGGAAATTCCTGGTCACGCGAAGGTCCTGGGAATTAAAGCTGCGCGGGAACGAGAAATTGGCGGGCAGCGCGATCGCTGGGATCGGGTGCCCCAAGGGATCTGTCGTTCCAGCGTAGGTCCGATTGAACTGGTTCACCAGTTGAATCAGGTCGCCCTTCCCTTCGCTGACGCCGAACTGATTGAAACCACCGCCGGGCAGAGGGGGTCCGGGATACGGACTTTCGCCGGCGACGCTGAATACGCCGTTGCCGTTCAAATCGACACCCGTCAGGAACGGCTGGAATGGCATGGCGCTTTGAAACGAGGTGATACCCGATACCTGGAGATTCCAGGGCAGAACCACCACGATCGAGCCACTGAGCGTCTGACGACCGGCCTGCGGACCCCAACTCGCGAAGTAATTGCTGTTATCCACCAGGCCGTTATAGCCGACCTGATCGGCATAGGCGTAGGCCAGCGTTCCGGAGGTGCGGTGCGAAAAACGCTTGTCGAGTTTGACCAGCAGGCCTTTGTAGTGCGAGCGCCCCCCGTCGAGGTCGGTTTCCATGGGGCCCGTCGAGCATTCGAGCGGTACCATGAGGGCTGCTTGCCCCGACACGCATTTGGGGATGACCGGGCCGGCGGCGCTGTTGTAGTGGTTCAGGTCCGCATCGTCAATCAATTGGTGTATGTATTGCCGGAACACAAAATCCGCGCTGAGCACTATGTCGGCGCGGATCTCCCGCTGCACGCCGATACTGGCATGCTCGGAATAGGGCAGGCGGAAATTTTGGGGGATTAAACCCTGGCCGGTTTTAAACAAATCCACGTTAGGAACCGCCAGGCCGGAATTGAGTTCCTGCTCGGCTTGGGACACGAACAGGGGGAGTAGGGTCTCGAGCTCGGTCCCGGTAAAATTGGTGGGCTCGCTGCTGAAGCTGACGGGCTGGATGGAGGCCGGCAGGTTGCCGAAGCCATTGATCCCGGCAACGGCCCCGAAGAAAGCACTGTCCGGCAGCGGAATGCGCCCGACGCCGACCGGCGACAGGATGACACGCTCAATCAGCCGGTTCTGTATGTCCCAGGTGTCGTAGTAAATCGCGGAACCGCCGCGCACCACGGTCTTGTTGTCTTTCGTCACCGACCAGGCGAAGCCCAGCATGGGGCTGAAATTGTGAGGAGAGTGCTGTTCATACCCCAGCCCATTGGCGCCGAAGATGGGCTCCAGATAGCTCGGTTTGGTCAGATCCTGATTCAGCGCGTTACTCTCATACGACCAGGCCAGGCCGTAGTTGAGACTGAAGCGCGGGCGAATTTTCCAGGTATCCTCGGCGTAGAAATGGAACAGATTGTCATGGTTGGCATTGCCCCGCTGGAACAAAGGCGGCTGGGTAGGATTGCCGACGCCGATGGTAAACTCGGCCGCCGGCAGCCGCAGAAGGCTGGCAATGGTATTGAACGTGGAAGGGAGCGCGATCTGATCGGCTCCATATCCCTCGCCGGTGATTTTCTGGTTGAAGCTCTGTACCAGCTCCGGCGACCAGAGCTCCACCGCGGCTGGATCGGCGTAGGCATAGCTTCCGGTCCCCTTTTGATACTCCCAGTAGCCGCCCAACTTGATCGAGTGAGTACCCTTTTGCGAGCTTACGTTGTCGGCAAAGATGTGCCGCCGCAACAAGCGGCTCTGCGGCGCGTTGGCGGCCTCCCCAAGAGCAAAGTCATTCACCCCGAGGACCGTGATCAGGGGACCGTCACTGTTAGTGGCATAGTCCCACCCCAGACAGGGCGCGGGACACTGCGCCAGGGTGGGAGGAAGGTTGACGTTAGACCAGAAGGTGTACGAATAGCGGAACTCGTTGGTGGTGGCCGGCGTCAGTACGCTGATCAGCGAAAAGACTCCCGAATCGGCCCAGTTAGTATTCTCGTTCCAGTCCGACGGCAGGTCGCCGATGCCAGGCGGCGCAAAGGAATTGTTGCCGTCGTGCGAATAACGGAGAAAGGCGTTGTTCCTGGCATTGATGCGCCAGTCCAGCCGCTCGGTGAGTTCGTTGGCGTGATAGGGACTGGGGGTGTTGGTGCCGAACGCCTGGAATGCCGGATCGCTGGGGAAGGCGCTGAACAGCGCGGTCTGGTCGATATGCTCCAGGCTGGTAAAGAAGAACAGCTTGTCTTTCTTGATGGGCCCGCCGAAGAAGAAGCCATACTGCTTGCGGCCGAAGTAGGGGCTGGACGGCTCGCCCGGCTCGTGCGCCAGGGTTGGAAATGCCGACATGTTGTGATCGCGATAAAAGAAAAACAGGCTGCCGTGGAAGCCGTTGCCGCCGGAGCGAGTGACGATATTGATGGCCCCGCCCGCTCCTATGCCCGTGGAGAGGTCGAAATTGGTGGAGGAAAGCTGGAACTCCTGTATCACTTCCTGTGAGAAGTTCTGCTGGGTGCCTCCGGTGATGGAATCCTGTACGGTGGCGCCGTCCACGGTGATGCGTACCGAGTTGTTGGCGGAGCTGGCGCCCAGGATCGATACGTCAAACTGCTTGTTATACTGGCCCACGCTGTTGGGCGTCACGGTCACACCCGGCTCCAGCATGGACAACTGCAGGAAGCTGCGGCCGTTCAGCGGCAGGTTTTGAATGGTTTCGTGCGTGATCACGCCCGAGATCTCGTGACTGTCGTAATTGATCTGGGCCCCCTCGGCCTGGACGTTGATGACTTCCGCCTCGGCCCCCACCTGCATCTCCAGGTCCAGCGAGGTGACTTGGCCGGTCTGTACGGTGGCGCTCTGTTCGAGCGTGCGGAAACCAGTCGCTACGGCCTTAATGCGGTAGTCGCCGGCCGGCAGGGATGCGGCGCTGAAGATGCCTTCGGTGGAGGTAGCCATCTTCCGCTCGAGGCCGGTATCCTTGTTGGTGACGGTGACGGCCACGCCCGGCATTACAGCGCCGGTGGAGTCGTGCAGAGTGCCCGTAAGCGAACCCACCGGCGCTTGCGCCAGGCCGGCAATGGCGCTCAGGACCGCCAGGCTGAAAAGCGACACACCTGGTCGCAGCCGATCGAACATTTTCTTCCTCGTACCAGCAACTAGCATAGGCCAGTTTGAGGGTTGAATTGCATGATCGGCCTTTGTGACAGGCGGTGACAGGCGGCTGGCAATCTTGACTGGCGGGCTTTAATCCAGCTCCACGATGTTCATAGATGGCACGGTGCAATTGAACCCACAGTCTAAGACCGAATGCATCAAAGGACGGCATGAGGCCGAATTCCAGTTGTGGCAGTTGGGGCGACCACGGAAACCTCTCCGGTCTCCGCGGTCCCCCCACTGCACCAACTGTGCCTGCAATCCGGCATTATGCCGCCAGAGGTTGCACGTGGGTGGGT
>Ga0302180_10001746_pt1 | contig 17348 bp, 12 predicted proteins | sample I_Palsa_E3_2_FD_200575 | JGI IMG/M metagenome (GOLD analysis project Ga0302180, IMG submission 200575) | Peat permafrost microbial communities from Stordalen Mire near Abisko, Sweden - I_Palsa_E3_2 | ecosystem: Environmental > Terrestrial > Soil > Palsa > Peat permafrost | place: Sweden... | reverse complement strand
GAATCCTTCGGCATATAAGTCGACGTCCGTCACCGCGTGGCCGCCGTCCGCCAGCGCCTGAAGCACGCGAGCATGGGCGGCAGCGGAGAAGCTCTCGGCCACCGGATGGCAATAGACCACCAGAACACGCATGAACGGCTCCCACATCAATAAACTCCGGCGGATTTGAGACGCGCGCCGAGCGGAGGCAGTGAACGTTCCGTGACCTGCATATGTCCTGAGTGGACTCAGTCGCGGTAGGGACGCGCATTACTGCGCGCCCCCCGCACAGAACCGTACGTGCGGCATTCCCGCATACGGCTCCCACCTTGGGTGTTTGACGCGGAAGCGTTGAGCGGGCCAAGGGTGGGATATCCGGGGCTTGGGCAGCCAGCGATTGGCCAGTCTGTCCATGTCGGTCCATGACGTCTTGTCCTTCTGGCTGCGCCGGCACAGGGCGCGTCGCCAAAGGTCGATGACATGGTGGCGGAACGCCGAGAGGGCACGCGCGTTGGTGGGCACCGCGTGGTAGGCGAAGTAGCCGCGCACCACCGCCCCCAGCCAACGTCCCTGCTCTGCGGTATCCTGGTGCCAGCGCCGCCGGAGGTCTTCAGTTATCTCCAGCAGCTTCGCCATCTTTCGGTCACGTCGCGTATGGCGGGCCAGCAGGAAGCCGCCCCGCTGCGATCGTGTGCAGATGTGCGTGAACCCCAGGAAGTCGAAGGTCCCCGGTTTGCCCTCCCCACGCGCCGCTCGCGCAGTCGCGGCCCGTCGACCAAACTCGATCAGACGGGTCTTGTCGGGGTGCAGTTCCAGGGCGAACTCCGCCATCCGGTTGCGTAACTCCGCCAGGAACCGCTCGGCATCAGCGCGGTGCTCAAAGCCAACGACCGTGTCGTCAGCGTATCGCACCACGACCATGGCGCCTTGCGCGTGGCGTCGCCGCCATTGCTCGACCCATTGATCGTAAGCGTAATGGAGATAGATGTTCGCAAGCAGCGGCGAGATGACCGCCCCTTGTGGGGTGCCCTTCGTCGCCGGTTGCCGGACGCCATCCTCCACCACGCCAGCCGTCAGCCATTTGCGAAGCAGGCGTAGCACGCGCCGGTCGCCAACCCGGTGTTCGACGAACCGCATCAGCCATTCGTGGCTGATGTTGTCGAAGAATCCTCTGATGTCGGCGTCCAGTATCCAGTTCACCGCCTGGCTCTCGATGCCAACCGCGAGCGCATCCAACGCATCGTGCTGTCCCCGTCCAGGCCGAAACCCATGGGAGAAGCCGAGGAAGTCCGTCTCGTAGATCGCATTGAGAACCTCTACCACCGCGCGCTGGACAACCTTGTCTTCCAGCGCCGCGATGCCGAGCGGTCGTTGCCGGCCGTCCGGTTTCGGGATGTAGGCACGTAGGCTGGGCTGTGCCCGGTAGCTGCCCCGGTGGATGCGGCTCTCGAGGTCGCGTAGTCGTGCCTCCAGACCCTCCCCGTAGGCGTCCCATGTCATCCCATCCACACCGGGCGCCGCCTCGCGCTTCAGCCAGTGATAGGCTTGGTGCAGCAGCTTTGCGTCGATGTGGTGCAGCAGGGTGGTGAACCTTTCCCCTTTCCTCTCTCGTGCCGCTTTGCGTACGCGATCGATCCCCGGTGACGGGGCAGCCCGTTCCTGTGCTCGGACCCCGTGTGGACCTGCCGTTGGTCCGCTCTTCGCGGCCCAACCCCCATTGGCCCCCGCCCTTGGCTCAACCCGCTCCTCACCCGGTCGCCCAGGCTCGTTCGCGGGTTTCGCAGCTACTATGGCGAGGTCCGACTTCTCGTTGCCGTTCATCACGGGCTTCGGCCTTGTGGCCTTCCCCGCGCGGACCGCCGGTGCGCTCCTCCGACGGCCAGCAACGAGATCTCCCGGTTCCCGCGCAAGGAGCGTCCGTGCATGCTGGGGTCTCTGACCACGCCGGGTCGGGGCGCCACTTGCGATAACACGGCGACCCGTGTTGCCTTCCGATTTGGTAACATCGTCGGCACCCGGGATAACGCCCTTTCGCGGCTCAATGGCCAGCCTGCACGCTCCCCTGCCGACGCTTCGCCTAACCCCTCGCGGGGCACGGCACACGGCTCGGGGCCAGTGTGGATCGCTACTCCTTCACCGTAGAGGACTTGCACCTCTTACTCCTTGCCGGTCTCCCGGCGCATCTACCAGCCGCCCTAAAGATTGACCCATGCCCAGGAGCGACGGGCGATGGAATTGATGCGCTCTGGATCTCCGATGAGGAAGTGCCAAGCATCCCTGCAGGCCGCGACGATTGCCTCATAGCTGTCCCAGACAAGTCTACTGAGCTTGTTGCCGCGGAGGTAGTCCCAAATGTTCTCCATCGCGTTGAGTTCCGGCGAGTAGGGCGGTAGCCGAAGGAGCGTGATGTTGTCCGGCGTGCGCAGGCGCTTTCCCTGCTGATGCCAGCCGGCACCGTCACAGACCAGGACAGCATGTGCTGATGGCGAGACCTGTGCGCTGATCTCCTTCAGGTGCTCATTCATCGCCTCGGTATTGATGGTCGGCATGATGATTGCCGCGCCGACACCACGTGCATGACCAATCGCGCCGAACAGATAGACCGAGTCATGGCGATTGTCGCGCACCATGGGCGGACGCGTGCCGACGGGCGCCCAGATATACTCCAATGACCCCTTCTGCCCGACCCTGGCTTCGTCTGGAACCATACCCCGATCTGCTTGCCTGCGGCCGAAGCCGGCAGCGCATCGGCTACCAGGCCGGCGAAGTTTTTTTAATAGCCGCCTGGGCTGCGGCATCCTTCTTCGGGCGATGCGGCCGCGGTTGCAGCCGGGTCATGCGAAGCCGGCGCAGCAGCTTGCCGACTGTTCGGTCCTCGGCACCGGCTGCACGGTGACCACGCTGACTGCAGGTGTCTATTCCTTTTCGTCGTCGGCGCAGTTGACGGGAGCGCTCACCCTCAACTTCGCCAGCGATCCCAGCGGGTCCTTCGTGTTCCAGATCGCGAGCACGCTCACCACCGCGAGTGCCTCGGCCATTGACGTCGTCGGTGGCGATGCGAACAGCTCCATATACTGGGAGGTCGGAAGTTCCGCGACCCTTGGTACGACCACCGATTTCGCCGGAAACATCCTCGCCGAAGATAGCATCAGCCTAAATACCGGCGCGGAAATCCTCTGCGGCCGAGCCATCGCGCTGACTTCCGCGGTCACGTTGCAAGGCAACACCATCTCAAACAATTGCAATGCATATAACGCCGGCAGCAGCCGCGCCGACTTCGGCAGCAGCGCCTTCAGCGATGTCAGCAGTTCGACGTCGTCCGTTCCGGAACCCGCATCGCTGCTTCTCCTCGCCACGGGCCTGATCAGCCTAGCGGTATTGAGGCGGGCGAAGGCGCGGTAAGACGGCCACTGATCGAAGGCCGGCGCCAGGCGGCCTCGTCAGCGGCTGCCAACTCGCGTTTTCACACGGCCTCCAACACATCTGCATTGAGCGCCGACCGGCGGTCGGTCAACTCCCCGATTTGCGCGCGATATCCGGTTTATCGGGCGCTGGGTTCGTGCTACCTTGCGGGCCATATTCTGTGGACGGAAAATCGACTGGCCGGCGAAGGCATCCATAGGACGGACAGTTTCGGGACACGCAAGTCATCCGCGGTCCGGCGCAGTCGCACGTGATTTCACCGCACGGGCGATTACCGACGAACCAGCAAATCCAGACGATACCCGGCTTCGCGGACGTGCCGGCGTGACTCCATCCGTCCCCGCGTGCGTTCGATGAACAAACACGCCGCCGCCTCCCCAGTGCACGGATCACCGGACTGCCCTTGCCAATTGACAAGCAACACAACGCCATCGGGCGCAAGGCTACGGGCGGTCCGGTCTGCCACCGATACGATATCGGTTGGCGAAAGAAAATACAGGATCTCGGACAGCATAATGAGATCGAAAGTCCCGTCGGGCCACTCCTGCGGCACTTGCATGCGCTCGAACCGGACCCAAGTCTGATCCGCACAAGCCTCCCGCGCTTCCGCCAGCGGCCGCTCGATAAGATCGACCGCCAGGATTGCGTCGCAGCGTGGTGCCAGCATTCGGGTCAATACCCCGATCGAACAGCCCACCTCGAACGCGGAGCTGAAGGACCGGTCATCCAAGGCCGCAATCGTCTGGCGATATTTCGCCTGCTCATACGTGCTGTCGCGAAACCGCCAGGGGTCCGCGTTGGCATCGTACAACCGCCGGAAATGCGCCGGGCCGAGAGAACGTCGCGACGCGTTCATGGCAACAGGAATGTCTCCCACGGGCGATCCACCGCCCGCAGTAGCTCCACCGGCAATTGAAACCCATCCGGAACATCGTCGATCACCCGGCCATATTGTGAGGCATGCGCGGCGATGGCGGATCGCTTGGCGGCCAACTGCGCTGCGACGCCAACGCGCCAACCACGGACCGCCGCCTCATCAACCACAGTATCGTCCGGCAGCATCCACCCCCAAACCGGGTACGACACATGCCGCACCCGAGCGACCCGCGCGGCTTCGGCCGCGATCCGGGCAGCCGCGGCATGGTCGCAATGCGGATCGAGGCGCCAGGGTGCAACGATCGCCGAGCAATCGAATTCCCGCAGGCTTGCGACCATTCTCGCAACAATCCGATAGAATGCCGGGCCGGTATGCGGCGCCAGCGTATCCGGCTCGCGCAGGAAGATCAACCGCTCCGCGGGCAACCCAAGCGCCTGAACGGCACGCGCCGCCTCGCGTTCTCGCACGGCAGCCAATCGCGCCGGCGGATAACGTCGGGAGCCGGGATGCGATGCAGCGCCATCGGTCAGGATCACCACGACGGGTGGCCTCAATTCGGCACAACACCGCGCAATCAAGCCGCCGCAGCCGAGGCTCTCGTCATCAGGATGCGGGGCCAAAACAAGACAATTGCCAGCGCCGATCACGTCGCCAAGATCACTCAGGGGCAGCGTCTGCCAAAGTCGCTGCAATTGGCCTGCGGTCATAGGGCCCGGCGGCTTTATCACGGCCCCGTCCATCATCGACCCGTCATCATCGTCGTCATTGCAGCATCCGCGCGCGCAAAATAGGCCTGTGCGGCTGAGCGGAACAGAAAACCGGCATAAGGCTGTTCAAAAGTCCCATGCGGAAGTAGGGTTCCTGAGCGGCCTGAGACCGCCGTTCATAACGGTGTCGGGCAGCGAGAAGTCGTATCGCCCGAGGAAGTTGAGATGGCGCCAGATCAGCGGGGAGAGGTGGGCGATGTTGTCGTTGCTGACGTCCATGCCGTCCGACCTGACCTGGCGGATGGCCTCCTGCATGTAGATGGCGTTCCAATGCACGACGGCATTGAGAGCGAGGCCAAGGGTGCCGAGCTGCTCTTCCTGTCCCTGCTGGAGCGGACTCCTGATTTCGCCGCGTTCGCCGTGATGAATGCGCCGGCCGAGGCGATGGCGCAGTTCCGTGTGGTTGAGCTGGGTCAGGATGCGCCGGCGGAACGCCGCGTCGTCGACGTAGTGAAGGATGTGGATCGTCTTGGCGATCCTGCCGATTTCGGAGAGCGCGCGCGCCAGGGTGGTCGGCTTGTCCCTGACCTGGAGCGTCCGCATGATGCCGGCGGCCTTGAGATGCCCGAGTTTCAGGGAGCCGGCGAGGCGGATGGCATCCGGCCAGTTCTCCCGGATCAGCGGCAGATTGATGGTGCCTTTGCTGACGCTGTTGAACGGGCCGTAGTCGGCTTTCCGGTCGATCCGCCACAGCCTGGCATCGCCGAGATCGGCCAGGCGCGGGCTGAACTGGTAGCCGAGCAGCCAGAACAGGCCAAACACCGCATCGGAGTACGCGGCGGTGTCGGTCATGAATTCGACCGGCTCCAGCTCGGTCTCCTGTTCGAGGAGAAGGGCGAGCAGCACCAGGCTGTCGCGCAGGGTGCCGGGAACGACGATGCCGTTCAGGCCGCTGAACTGGTTGGACAGCAGGTTGTACCAGGTCACCCCGCGGGACTGGCCGAAATACTTCGGGTTCGGCCCGGCATGGATGGCGCTCGACGGGGCGGTGAAGCGCATGCCGTCCGCCGAGGCGACATCGCCGGCACCCCAGATTTTGACGAGCGGCAGCGCCGCATGGGCGGACACGATCCGCGCACTGGCGGCAGCGATGGTTTCCGGCCGGATAAAGTTCTGGCTGACCCAGGCCAGGCGCTCCCGCCGGAGCGCGGGAACATCCTGCCGACTGACCGCCTCGATGCCGATATTGCAGGCTTCCGCGACCAGGGCGGCGCACAGGCTGGTGTCGAAATGCTCTACCCTGGCCTGCCGCTCGCTGAGATGGGTGAAGGCCTTGGCAAAGCCGGTGCGTTGCATGGTTTCCAGGAACAGGTCTGGCATGCCGGCCTTCGGCATGCGCCCCTGAACGGCCGGCCGCAGGGCGCGCAGGCCTTCCGTATCCTCCAGCCGGTCGAGCGGCGTGACGACAATGCGGGTTTTGCCGTCCACGGTCTCGAAGCGCAGATCGGGGTTGCTCGCCGCCCGATCGGCGACGGTGCGGTAGGCACCATCGAGCAGCTTCGCCAAGGCTTCGATCTCGGTCTCGGCATCCAGCGAGCGGTTGAGCGCCCGGCAAACCACCAACTTGGACGCCTGCCATGTCACGCCGTCCAGCATTCCGCGTCTGGGATCGCCGTACCGGGTGCCCGGACTGGCGAAAATATCGCGGCGCTTCACGGCAGCTCGCCATGCGTCGATGATGGCGAACACATAGGCCCTCGGATCGGCCACACGGCCTTCCGCGTCCAGCACATGCGGCTGCCAGGCTTTCGGGACCGCCGCTGTCGGCGCATCGCGCATCTTTGCGTTGGACCAGTCGGCAATTTTCGCGAGGTAGCGGATTGCCTCCTGCACGGCCTTGCCGCCGGGCGCGGCGTCCATTTCCAGCCTGGTGGCGATGTTGAAGAACAGGCGGCGTGCCCTGCGCCAGCGGGCAAGAAGCTCCGCATAAGGCTTGGCGTCACGAGGCTTGGCAATCGCATCGACCTCGGCCATCGCGGCCACGAGATCGTCGCGGGGAAGCCGCTCGAACAAGGCGTCGCGCCATTGATCCAGCGGCAGGGCGTTCTCTTCAAAGACCAGCTTGGCCATCTCACGCAGCAGGATGGCGGCATCATCGAGATCGCGCAGGCTTCTCAGCCTGGCCTTTTTGTCGGCGGCTTCGGCATCCTTGACGAGATCGGTGATCAGCGCCTCGGCCAGTTCGGCGGCGTCATCCTGCGCTGCCGCTTCGAGCGTATGGAACAGCGCCGCCACGGTTGCCGTCCGGCGCGGTTCCTGAAGGGCGGCGATCGCGGACGGCTTTCCCGCCCGTGCAACCCGCGCCAGCCGCTCAAGGCTCGCGGCCGGAACGCCCCTTGGCGGCGATGGCCGCAGGTCGAACGCGCGAATGGCTTCGAGCCGATCGAGGTGGTGCAGGAATTCGCCGGAGGACCGCTGGGTCGGCACGGTTCGCAGGGCGTCCAACGCAGCGAAGCCGCTTTCGCTGCCCTCATCGAACAGCTTGGCAATGCGCTCGCGCTGTTTGTCGTCGAGAGCCGCGACAAGCCGTTTCCAAAGACGCTTTTGCGCGCGGTCTCGGATGCGGCCCACAAAGCGTTCGAGAACGCTGACGCCCGGCAGCAGCACCTTGTTGACGACGAGCCACGACGCGGCGCGCTCGACCAGAGGGCCGGGGTGGTCGTCGCCGCTCCAGCACAAAGCATAAAGCCATCGGGTCAGGCGAAACCGGGCCGGTCCGTTGTCTGCGAATTCCGTGAAGCCGTAACGCTCGCGGATCAGGGCGAGATGGCGGAAGCGCTGACCGTTCTTAAGGTCAAAATAGCCATCGAGGCCGGGGGATTTCTTCAAACCGAGCTGATCGACCAGGAAAGCCGTGACAGGACCGGGGATTTCGACATCGGCGCCAGGAAAGACGCCGATGCATCGTGCCGATCCCAGCATGAGCGCAAAGCCGAGGCGGTTGTGGTCGCCGCGCAGCCCGTCGGTGATCTCCCGGTCGCTTCGGTCCAAGTGGAAGTACCGCGCCAGCTGATTCGGCGAGGGAGCGGCGGCAAAATTGGCATAGCGTTGCCGCTGCTCGTCGGACAGGTGGCGGGTGGGCATATCGTGCGGAACTTTAGACTTTTGCGAAGGGTCAACGAGACACGGAAAACACGGGATATTTTCCTTGCAAAACACCTATGCGAAAGTCACTATATTTGCAATATGTTTTGCAACGCTCGGGAGGCACGCGCATGAGGCTGGGGTATGCCAGGGTCTCGACCGGGGATCAAAGCCTCGACGGCCAGTGCCAGCGCCTCTCCACAGCCGGGTGCGACAAGCTGTTCGAGGAGAAAATCTCCGGCGCCACGCGCAACCGCCCGCAGCTCGAGAAGCTGATCGAGCACCTGCGCAAGGATGACATCCTGGTGGTGACACGCCTCGACCGCCTGGCCCGCTCGACCTCCGACCTCTTGCGGATAGCCGAGCGCCTCACCGAAAAAGGCGCTGGTTTACAGTCGCTTGATGAGCCTTGGGCCGACACGACAAGCCCTTCAGGCCGGATGGTCATGACGGTCTTCGCAGGCATTGCCGAGTTCGAGCGCACCCTCATTATCAGCCGGACGAACGACGGCAGGATAGCCGCCAAGGCGCGCGGCGTCGCCTTCGGCCGGCCGAAGAAAATGCGCCCCGACCAGCAGCAACTGGCCAGGGAACTCGTCCGCGACGGGAAGTCGATCAGTGCCGTTGCCAGGACCTTCGACGTTCACCCGGCGACGATTTACCGCGTCATCGAGCCGTAGGTCGCCTTATGCCGGTTTTCTGTTCCGCTCAGCCGCACAGGCCGAGAAGGCCGCGCTGTTGGCTGAGATCGATGCCGAAGGCGGCAAGGTGCGGTTGGCGGGCTCTCTTGCCCAGCGTTTGGGCAAGAGAGGAGAATCCCACCTGAGCAATTAAGGCCGAAGCCTCACTGCGCCGGCACGTTCAATCGGTGATTGTGTAGGTGGTTAATGTGCAGATATCGACACTGTGCCGAACGATCGCGCTGCCGTCATCCAGCACCGTCCTGAAGTCGAACTTGCAGTAGCCGGAACCGTCATCGAGATCGAGGCGGACATATTGGCCCGGGCGGACAACGTAGTCACCGAGGACGTCGTCACTCCAAAAGTCGTCGTCGCGGTTGGACGCTTGGAACTCTGTGATCGTCGCGTGCGAATTGTTGACGAGCAGGACGTGTCGGTCGTAGCGATCCGCCTTAGCGATGGACGCCGAGCCCACCCCGGCTAGCAAAGTGGCAACGGCGGCGATGACCCGAATACGTTCGAACATTTAGTTCCTCCTCTCATTCGGCGGCTTTGGGAACCATTTCCCGTAGCTCCGTCCAAGGCGAAGGACACCACGATCCCAGTACGACGCATCTGAAACGTTTCACAAGGCGTAAGCGCCTTCCCGTCTCGATCAGCCCAATACCCGATGGTGGCGCCGAGCTGCGCTGAACGCCGGTCGACGCCAGCCAAGAGCATCTGCCTCGGCTGCAAGCCCGTGGCGAGGCTGTCGTGCTTCCGGCGGGACCTCTGATGCCCTCCCGCGCGGGCAAGTCGGGGGCGCAACCGCATTGCCACTTGAGGCGTCGCCACAGACCTTCTGACCGGGGGGTTAGCCGACTATCTCGGCGTGGCATTTGCGATGGTCCAACGATGCGCGAACGGGCAGCGGCCGATCCCCGATCATGTGGCGGTCTGGCTTGAACATCTGGCCGCGGTGCACGTGGCGCAACCGTTCCCGGACGGGTGGGACCACGGCGCGCATGGTGCCGGTGGGACTGTCGAAGGCCGCCAGGGCTCAGCGCTCGAGCACCGTCTTCTCAGCATCCGTCAGCCCATAAGCAGCATCAAGTGCGACCTCTGCTTGATTGCGGACAATAAGCCAGATCGCAGGCAAAACCAGGCTGACCGACGTCCTCGGCTTGACGACGAAGCTCGGTGTTATACTAGGTTATACTAGGCGCTGAAATGATTGACCCACCGGCGATATGTCCGACGCTTGCTGCCTCCTCGAACAAACCTGCTCCAGTGCTCGCCGCGGCAGATCGACGCCATCGCTCGACAATGCAACAATACCCCGCGCAAGTGCCTCGGCTTCAAAACCCCAGCTGAGCTATTCTACAATCACCTGTTGCATTTCAAATGTGAATCTACCTACCGGCCTTCGCTGGCAATGACGACGGGGGGCACCATCAAAGGGTCGACCATTCGGGCCGCTGGCATTATCGGTCCGGCGCAGCTTCTATTGTGTGTCCCAGCTCTATTTTGTGCAGGACGCGGCTATCGCAGGGTTGATGTCCGATAGTCGCTCGCCAACGACATCGTCGGGGCAGAATTGGTTCGGATTCATGCGCACTCCGGCCTCGAAGGGGAGCTGCTTCGCTGCGAAGTCCCAGAGCCTCTTATCGTCCGTAAAATAGAGCCACGCCCTGGTTTCACCCGCGGCCGAGGTCGCCGCCACGCGACCCTCGCCTGCCGTCGCGTCAGGGCCCGATTTGAAGGCAACGCTTTGCCAAGTCGACTCGTTCTTCCCGAACCAAGCGACGGGCCGATTTGAATGCTTCAGATCGAATAGTAAAACCCGACCCTTCCGCGGCGCCCAGGCTACATATCCATCTGGCGAGATTGCGACGAATTGTGGCACCTCACCGTGCACGCCGGGCTCGTTCTCGGGGATAATCAAGACATTCCGCCCGTCGCCGAATGCCCGCGGATCCCCCAACCAATGGCCCGTCATGGTGTCATAACGCATGGGCGCGCTGCTTCCGGGATAGGTTGTGCCGACGGCAGAGCCGCCTTCTACGGATACGTCAAGCGCCGACGCCAGATTCCACGTCCACACGACGCCGGGGGGACCCGCCGCCGCCGCTCGATCTACCGATCCCGCGGAGTCCGGCGAAGCCCCACCAGGCTGCGCGATGGTATTCTTCACCCGACTCTCGAACCCACCGCTGGCCACACGATAAGGCTTCTCGTGACTGAAGGTGGGTTGGCTCGCAAAGGTGTGGATTCCCTGCAATTCGATCGGTGCCCGCTCAAGGTGGTTCGTCTCCCATACAAAAATTTGGCCGCTAAAGGAACTCGACGCTATTAGAGTGCCGTCGGGGCTGAACGCGCCCCCGAAGAACAAGACTTCGCACGCCCCGGTAAGTGTTTTGCGGGTTCTCGCCGCGACGTCCCAAAGAACGGGCCTGCCGTTCATAACCGCAAGCAGCAAATTGTTGTTCGCCGGATTTATCTCGAGAGCGTTGATCGCGCCGCGGGGCGTGTCGCAATTGTCCCGTGGCGCCGGCGCAGCGCCCCCATCAACGTTCTGCACGCTGTTGGACGGCAGAAGTGTCCCAATCAGCGACGTGCTCGATGGTTTCTCAGGATCGAACTGATAGAGATACAAATCACCGTTGCCGCCGCCGACCGCAAAAAAGCCGTCACCGAAGGCGACCGCCGTTGCGTATCTGAGATGCGGCTCGACTGTCTGTAAGTCGATCAGCCGCAGATATTTGTGTTCGGAATCTTCCGCCCAAAGCATCGCCGACGAGTCTCGGCTCGTGGTCAAGATGAATCGGCTATCCGCACTCAATGCGCCGTACCCCACTTTCAAGCTTGGGTCGCTGAGCGACGTCTCCACGCCGGTCGCGGTGTCGATGACGTGGTAGCTGTTGTCGCCGTAGATCCAGACCAGTACCTTCCGACCGTCGCGGCTCACGCGCAACTGGGAGAAGTTGCCCGTGATTTCCCCCCTCCATATATTGGCCTCTTGTATCGGTTTGCCATCGTCGGAATTCCAGGACTTGAGCCCATCCGCGTATACGAACAGCGTCCCGTTGGTTCCGAATCCCACCGCCGGGGGCGCCTTCGCTCCGTCGCCGGTATGGATGATGCTTCTTTCCCGAAGCTGAGCGAGGCCCGAATAGATGAGGCCCTCGAGTTCGGGAACGTAGGGTAGCCGCTTCGCTGGCTCCAAGGCGTTGAGCGCCAGCTCGATCCCGCGGCTCGCGCTGTCGCGCGCGAGTGAACTGGTGCCAAGCTCGGCTGCAAATACCGCACTCGCCTTCGATGCGTCCAACGCCCGCTGTTGCGCGGCCTCCGCCTTCTGACGTTGGTCGTACGCGACCGCAGCCCCGATGCAGGCCAGGACGAAGACGGCGGCGGCGGCGATCGAGGCCACATTTCGCCGTTTGCGTTGCTTTGCACGCTTGATCTCGGAGCGGCTGAGCAGCAGGACCGATTCTGCTTCGGCGAGGCGCTCGGCGCCGTCGCGGTTGTAGCGCTTCGCCCAAAACTTGTTCGGGCGGCGGTCGGCCCACCAGTTCTCCATCTCGGGGAGCCGACTGGGCGGCAGCAACACGCCTTCGCGTGCGAGGCCCAGGAGTGTATTGAAGTGGTCCCCGTCCAGTTGCTCCAGCCGCACCCAGTTGGTCTCGCCGATGGCGCCCAATTTGTCCCAACAGCGAATGAGCGCCTCATGGCCGATATCGACGACCGCGGTTTCGTCGATCTCCTGATCCTCGGGCACGCGCAGGAAGCTGCACGACTTATCGGCGAAACGCCGGGTCACGTCTTCGACGGCGCGTACGGCAACGCGCCGCACGTTGCTTGCAGCGCCGTCCGGAATTAACACGGCCGCAAGCTCGCCCAGGCGCTGCGGACGGCGGATGGTGCGGTTGAGCGCGTCGGTCTCGGTGAGCGACTGGAAGACGCGCTTTGCCACGTTTCGGTAGTCGAGATAGGGGAGATCGGACACCGGCGGCTCGTCCGCGAGCGCGTTCAGGATCTCGTTCGCGTGCAGCGAGATCGCTTGCCCAACGCCGCCCGCCGCCTCGTAGTCCTCGCGACGGATCGCCGGCACCGCCTCCTGGTCGCGCATGACCGACATCTGCCACGTCCGTAGCATCGCGTGCTGCAGCACTGGGAGCAGGTCCGGATCCTCGTTCGTGTCGTTCAATACGCGCTGCACGAGCTCAGGTTCAATCGTGGCGCGACTCCGCTCGATCGGCATACGGATCACCTCGGCGCGTTGGTCGCGGGTGAGCGCGGGAACGAGATACTGCGTGTCGGTCACCGCGACCGTAAGGCCGTGGAAGCGCGCGCACTCGCCGATGAAATCGGAGCGCATCGTAAGGATGATGCGGCCCGGAAAGCTTTCATCCTCGCAGGCGTTGAGCAGGAGCTGAATGAAGAACGTCGCCTCATCGCGCTGCTCGTTCGCGCGCAGTGCGTCGGTCGTCATCTGGGCCCTCAGGTCGGCGAACCGGAATATCTCCTCGAACTGGTCGATGAGCAGAACGATCTTCTCGTTCTGGACGTTGATCAACGGAAACGCTTCCTTGATGCCGAAGCTCGATTCGCGGAGCTTCAGTTCGATGGCATCGGTTCGGCCCTCTATGACGGGATCGTAGGGCAGACCTTCGATCTCCTCGTTGGGCCGCGCCATCGCCTCCGCGAGCGCGCGAACCGGCGTGTCGCCCGGCCGCATGGTCACCCAGTTCCACTTCTCCGCGGGATCGCTGCTGGCTGACGCAAGCCGCGGCAGGAGGCCCGCGCGGATCAAGGAGGATTTGCCGCTTCCGGAGCTGCCGATGACCGAGATTAGCCGCTTGCGGGCCACCATGCTCTCGAGCGTCGCGATCTGGTCGTCGCGGCCGAAGAAGGCATCGCGGTCGTCGTAGCCGAATGGCCGTAGGCCGACGAAGGGGCAATCCCTGAACAGTTTGCGGTCGAAGTTCATTTCCGCATTATCAGTGTGCGAAGCTGCGTCTCGAAATCGTCCGCGTCGCGGTCGAGGACGCAGTCCGCGGTGCTCCAGCTTCCGATCTCAATCGCACTCGATTTTGTCTCCGATTCCGGAGAATGAACGACGAGGCAAAGGCATCCGGCGGGATGGTTCTTCTGCCACATCTCGATCGCCGGCGAGGCGAGGGCGTCGAACATGCTCGTCTCATCGCCCCGCCCCCAGCAATAGATGATATGGTCGGCCCGCTCTAGCAGCGTGGTTGGGCCGAACACCGGGGCGGCGCCCATCGACTTGACGTGCAGCGCCATTGCGTTGCCGAGCGCGCGATCGACCGTCAGCGCGCCGACGTACACGCAAGCCTTCCTCCCCGGCGGGGGAGCAATGGCGCGGCTCTTCAGCCGCTGCAGCACGAAATCGTTGAACCGGGAGGCGGTGTCGCTTTCGACCGTATCCGCCCCCTTGCCGTCTGCCCAACCCCTGAAGTATCCGCCGAACCCTTCCAGCACGTCGAACGGCGCGCGCGGCTCGTTGCTTGCCTGCTCCACCATCGGCGGCAATTTCGGAATCCAGATGAGACGCTCGAAGCCGCTTCTTTGGGCGGCTTCGGTCTTTGCCTCGATCAATTGCAGCGGGACGATGCCATCGCGAAGCTCGTCCGGAATGAAGCCCTGCCGCGTGCCCACGAGATGAATGGATGTTTCGGCGGCCGCAAGCGCCTGGCGGATCACGCTGACTGCGTTTTCGCCGTCGCGGGGAAGATCCGATTCCGGGTCGGGCACGACGTTGTAGCCTCGCCCGCTAAGCTCCTTCACGAGGGTCCGATATTCGTTGTACATGTCGGAGCCCGGTTTGGCGATATAGACTGTCCGTTTCGGTGAATGCGGGCCGTTCTCGACTTCAGGATAGGGCTCTGGCGGCTCCTCGCCGCCGCCGGACTCCGGCGGCGGGGTCACGATTATTTTCTGCAGCCTCGCGTAAATGGCATAGGCCAGGTCCCTGATCGCCTCGTCGTACTTCTTTTTGTCGATGATGGCCGGCGATCTGCCGGGGCTATACAGGGTTTCATCCCGGCCTTTCTCATCCTTCAGAAAGAATTCCGCAGCTTGGACCTCGCGAAGTCTCTCCGGGATCTTGTCCACGGGAACGATGTGCTTGTCGACCCGGAAGATGCGGCGCACTTGCTCGGTCTCCGGAAGTCTGTCCAGCCGCTCAAGGAACGTCGCGAGCTCGAGAGTGCAGTAGTCACTCTGGATGTAATTGTTCGAAACGATCGCAAGGAACAGGTCGCTGTTCGTCACCGCATCCCGAATGACGGCGTTGAATTGATCGGCTTGATCGAGCCGTATTCGGTCGAGCCACGGGCTCGGCAGACCGCGTTGCTGAAGTTGGAACCTCAAGTCATCGTGCAGTTTCTTGACGAACCCCTTCGCCTTCTTGCTGCCGTCCGGCGTGTCATCATCGACCCGTCGATAGCTTATGAAGACCTGTGGCGGTCTTTCGCCGACGATCTCAGCGTCCGAGGCCATCCGAGTTCAATCCCCCCGCTGTCGTTTTCTATTCAAATCTAGCCTATCAGAAGGCAACCCGGAAAGTCCAGCGTCGGACGACGATCGCAACGTCTTCGGACGACGGCACGGTGCGTGTCTAGCCCGCATATCTCACACAAATTAGGTGCATCGGGGCTCTGAATCGGCGAAAGTTCTTCTGCAACAAAGCCTTACGGCGACGCAGAGGAGTTCCCCGATGCCGACAGAGTGTAGCCCGAAGCTGTTTGAATTTGCACCTGTCGCAGGTCGGCAGGTTGTGGCGGCGTTCGACGGTGGCGCGATCACCTCGGATGCTGGTGCGCTGCTGCTGGGCGAGACGGACCGTGCGATCCGCCTGACAGAGCGTTTTGCATCGTGCTTCACCGATGCACGGGTTTCGGAGTTGGTAGAACACAGCGTCAGCACGATGGTGCTGCAGCGTGTGGTCGGCATCGCACTTGGCTATGAGGACCTGATCGACCATGACGAGTTGCGGCACGATCCGGTGCTGGCGGTGCTGGCCGGCAAGCTGGAGGCACGGCGAAGCGACTGCGCACCGCTGGCGGGTAAGTCGACGCTGAACCGGCTGGAACTGAGCCGACCGGAGCCAACGCGGTATCACAAAGTAAGCCATGACGCAGCGATGATCGAGACGCTGTTCGTTGACGTGTTCCTGGAGGCGCACTTGCGTGCTCCGGAACAGATCATTCTCGATCTGGATGCGACGGATGACCCGCTGCACGGCGATCAGGAAGGCCGGTTCTTCAACGGCTACTATGACTGCTACTGTTACCTGCCGCTCTACATCTTCTGCGGCCGGCATCTGCTGGCGGCGAAGCTGCGGCGGTCAAACATTGACGGCTCGGCCGGCGCGGTCGAGGAGGTCGCGCGCATTGTCGCGCAACTCCGTCGGCGCTGGCCACGGGCTCGTATCCTGCTGCGCGGCGATTCCGGCTTCGCCCGCGAGACGCTGATGGCATGGTGCGAGGCGAACCGCGTCGACTTCCTGTTCGGCCTGGCGCGCAACGAACGCCTGGAAGCGGCGATCAATGGCGAACTGACGATGGCGGCAGCGGAGAGCATCAGGACCGGCAAGTCGGCACGTCGCTTCAAGGACTTCACTTACTCAACGCTGGACAGTTGGAGCCGCAGCCGCCGCGTCATCGGCAAGGCCGAGGTGATCGGCGGAGATGCCAACCCGCGATTTGTGGTTACCTCGCTGAAGCTGGTCGAGGTCGGTGGGCAGTATCTGTACGAGAAAATCTACTGCGCCCGCGGCGACATGGAGAACCGGATCAAGGAGTGTCAGCTCGACCTGTTCGCCGACCGAACGTCGACCGCGACCATGCGGGCCAACCAGCTTCGCCTGTGGTTCGCGTACATGGCCTATGTGTTGCTGTGTGCCTTGCGCCGCATCGGGCTGGCATACACGCAGTTCGCCGAGGCGACGTGCGGCACGATCCGGCTCAAGCTGCTGAAGTTTGGTGCACTGGTGCGCATCAGCGTCCGGCGAATCAAGCTGGCGATGGCGTCAGCCTGCCCCTACCAGCACGAGTTCAGCCTTGCTCACGCACGCCTTAGAAACGCCGCGGCCTGAACACGAAACGGACAGCGCGCAGGCATCATCCTATCCAACGATCACGTCATCAAACGATGGCGTAGGTCGCACTTGGCCTGTTTGGCGGACTGCACCTCCAGTGTACCAAGCCGACACTTCCAGCAATCAGATCGCCACCAAACAAGCAGCCGACGCAGTGTGGTGTGAGATATGCGGGCTAGCGCTACCACAGAATATCTGCGCGGATCGCCCTTTCGTCTTGCGGTCAAACCCCGGACTGTCCGACCAGATGAAGCACCAGAACGGTATTAATTCAATCTGTACTGATACCGCCCTGGCGCTCGTTCGGGAATGCGGGAGGCGGTTAACCTGAATTTCTCGCCTCGTCAAAAGAATCTGTGGGCGACATCAGGTTCGGGCAATTTGCCAAGTGCATGATACAAGGCGATTTCGGTGACGTGGAAGGTGCGGAACCCATA
>Ga0302180_10001743_pt1 | contig 17355 bp, 12 predicted proteins | sample I_Palsa_E3_2_FD_200575 | JGI IMG/M metagenome (GOLD analysis project Ga0302180, IMG submission 200575) | Peat permafrost microbial communities from Stordalen Mire near Abisko, Sweden - I_Palsa_E3_2 | ecosystem: Environmental > Terrestrial > Soil > Palsa > Peat permafrost | place: Sweden... | reverse complement strand
CAGTCCTTCCACGGGACAGGATTCCTGACCAACGAAGCTAACCAGGAAGACGTCCTCAACGCCCTCGGGACGGGTGTGCTTGGCGGCACACTCGACAAGCTTCTAATCATCGCGGTGCTCACCTCGGCGTCGGCCTCGACGCAGACGACGATCCTGCCGACGGCCCGTACGACGCTCTCCATGGCGCACTGGAAAGCCGTCACCAACCTGCTCTCCCGCGTCCACAAGCGCTACCTGACCCCGACCGTCTCGACGCTTGGCTTCGGCCTGCTCTCGATCGTCGTCACGGTCGTCCTGCTGCTGCTCTCCTCGAGCGTGCTCGAAGACTCGCTCACGGCGATCGGCTTTCCGATCTGCTTCTACTACGGCTTCACGGGCGTCGCCTGCGGGTTCTACTACCGCCACGACCTGCTGAAAAGTGCGCGCCACTTCCTGCTGCTCGGACTCGGTCCGATGATCGGGGGGCTGATCCTGTTCGGGATCGGGGTCAAGGCGGCGTTCTATTACGGGCACGCGGAAAACGTCGGATCGAAGCCTATCCTCGGCATCACGCTGCCGCTGTGGATGGGCATCGGCGGCATGGTTCTCGGCGCGATCATCATGGTTGTCTCGCGGCCCTACTTCAAAGAGTTCTTCTCGCGCAAGACCGAAACCGCGCCCCCAGGCGTGCTCGACCAGCCCCCGCCGACCGAGCCGACACCGGCACGCGTGGACTTCTAACCCAACTCCATCTGCCCGTGCGGTGAGCCGTACTCCGCCAGCAACTCGAGGAATGGCTTTGGTGGGAAGGCCTCTGGACCGAGCACGCCGACACCCCGCCACTCCCCCCGGTCCAACAGCTCCAACGCGACGACCGGGTTGATCGCCGTCTGCCAGACCACGGCCTGATTGCCGTACTCGCGCATCGTCACCTCATTGTCGACCACGTGGTACAGGTAGGTCGAGCGCGGCTGGGAGTCCTTGCCGAGACCCGTCACCCACGTCCCCGCGCAGGTGCGCCCCGACATCCGCTCGCCGAGTGTCGCCGGATCCGGCAGTGCGGCGGCGACAACGTCACGCGGGGACACCGGCACGCCGCGTACGGACACCGGCTCGGTGGAGTCCAGACCCAGTTTGTGGAGCGTGGAGAGCACGTCGATGAACTCCTCGCCGAGCCCATACTTGAACGTGACGCGCTCGCACTCGACCCAGCGCGGGATCAGCACGACCTCCTCGTGCTCGACGTTCACGCACTCGACCGCGCCGATCCCCTCGGGGAACTCGAACACCTCAGGCTCGGAGAACGGCGGCGTCGTGTAGAAGCCGCGCCCCCGCTCCCAGACAAGCGGCGGGTTCAAACACTCCTCGATCGTCGTCCAGATCGAGAACGTCGGCGCGAAGTCATAGCCCTCGACGACGAGGTCGGCGCCGTCGCGCACGCCGGCTTCCTCGATCTTCGAGAACAGCTCGTTGGCGGCGTAGCGGGCGAAGATGTCCGACAGGCCAGGCTCGACGCCGATCCCGACGAGCGCGAGCAGGTCCGCCTGCTCCCACGCCTCGTTGCGCGCGAGCTGGTACTCCCCGAGCATCGTCCCCGGCAGCTCATACGGGCGTTCCGGATGCGGACGGGAGAGCGTCATCGCCATGTCCAGGTAGGTGACCCGCGCCCGCAGCGCGGCGTCGAAGATCGGCTCGTTGAAGCGCGGGTCGCAGGCGTTCAGCACGGCGTCAGGCCGCACGCGGTCGATCAGCTCGACCAGCTCCGCCTCGCTCGAGGCGTCGACGCGCTCGGCGCTGAAGCGATCGGGCTCGCCCAGCCGCTGCGCCACCGCCCGCGCACGCTCGAGCGCGACGTCGGCCAACACGACGTGCGTGAACGCCGCACGCCGCTGCGCGATCGCCGCAAACGCCGCCCCAACGCCTCCAGACCCCACCACCAAGACTCGCATTGCACCAGTGTGACGCAGATCCACATCCCGGAACGGCCTAAGAAGACGCCGGCGATACTCCGCAGAGGACATATCCCTGACCGCGCCTGACAGCGGACGGCTCCCGTATGCTGCGCCGATCGGCGCGGTTTCGAACACGAGCAGATGAGCACCGGCCTCCCCAGCCCTCCGCGCACGCCACCCGGATCGCCCCAGCCAGCGGGCACCGGCGCGGCGTCGCGCGAGCACGGCAGCGGGCCATCGTCCGCCACCCCGCGAACGCGCTGGGCCGCTTCCCCCACGATTGGACGCGCGGAGATCCTCTGGGTGATCCTCGCCGGAGTCCTGCTCGCGGTGGTGACGAGCTGGCCGCTCGTGCTGCACCTGCCGAGCCGGATCGCGCCGGACCTCGGCGACCCGGTCCGCACAGCCTGGCAGATCGCCTGGGTCGGGCACGCGATGCTCCACGACCCGCTGCACCTGTTCGACTCCAACGCCTTCTACCCCCACCCCCTGAGCCTCGCCTTCTCCGATTCGCTGCTCGGCTACGGCCCCACCGCTTTCTTCGGCTCGGGCACCGTGGCCGCGCTGGTCCGCTACAACCTCCTGTTCCTGTGGATATGGTCACTCTGCTTCGTCGGGGCCTACCTGCTCGCCCGCGAGCTGGGACTGCGCTGGATCGGCGCCGCCGTCACCGCCGCCGCCTTCGCCTACGCGGACTACCGCGTGACCGAGGCCGGTCATTTTCAGGTGATCTCCTCCGGTGGTCTCGCGCTGGGGATGTTCCTTCTCCTGCGCGGTTACCGCCGCGACTCGCGCAAGCTCGTGCTCGCCGGCTGGCTCGTCTCCGCCTGGCAGGTCTCACTCGGCTTCACGCTCGGCCTGCAATACACCTATCTGCTGCTCCTACTCGCCCTGCTCGTGCTCGTGCACTGGTGGTTCGGGCGCCTGACCCCGGGCCCGGCATGGCAAAGCCCTGGGCGGCGCGTCGCCGGCGGCTCCGCGGGCGCGTCGCCGCCAGGCACGACCCCCGCCTCGTCACCGGACGAACCGTCCGCAAACGGGGCCGCTACCACGCCGACGGCCCGGCACTCCACCCGCGGCCCGCTGATACCGCGCCGGCTGCTGGCGGTGACGTTGATCGGCGTCGCGGTGCTCGGCGCCGTCGCGGTCTACCAAGCGCGGCCCTACCTCAAGGTCGCCGCGGAGTACCCGACGGCGAAGCGCACGATCAAGGAAGTCGAAACGTACTCCGCCGGCCCTGCGGCCTGGTTCGCCGCCTCCTCCGAGAACCGCGTCTGGGGCAGCATCACCTCGGGCGCGCGCGCGAAAGTACATTCCAAGAACGAGAGTGTCTTCTTCCCCGGCGGCCTCGTGCTCGTGCTGGCGTTGATCGGCCTGGTCGGCGGCTCGATCTACACGCGCCGATTACGCCTCGCGCTCGCCTTCGGAATCCTCACCTGCTCGATCCTCGCGCTCGGCTTCGGTTTGACGGGCGCCGGCTACCCATACCGCCTGCTGTTCGACTACGCCCCCGGCTGGGACGGCGTGCGCGTGCCGGGCCGGATCTTCACGCTGGCAACGCTGTTCTACGCGTTGCTCGCGGGCGCGGGCGCGCAACTGCTGGCAACAATCGCGGGCGCCTGGGGAGCCAGACACTCCGTGCGCGCGCTGCCCGGGATCGTCGGCTTGGTGCTCGTGATCGGGCTCGTCGGGGAAGGCGCCGGGCACCTCGGGCACCCCATCGTGCCGCAGCCGGCAAAGGCCGAGATCGGCCTGCCCGGGCCGGTGCTGGACCTGCCCACCGACGGAGCGCTCGACCGTATCTGGCAGTACTTCTCGACGAATGGCTTCTACAAGATCCCGATCGGCGAGAGCACCTTCGACATCCCCGCCGTCGATGACCTGCGCGGCGGCATGAACGGCTTCCCGGACAGGGCGAGCATCGAGAAGCTGCGCTATTACGGGATCAAGACGGTCGTGCTGCACACCGTGATCCCGAAGGGTCTGCCACCCGAGCAGGGCTGGGTGTTCGCCGAGCCGCCGGACCCGGCGGCCGCCGCGAAGAAGCCGGTCGCGGGGCTGGGCATCACCAAGCGGCAGGTGGGCTCGGTCGTGATCTACGAGATCGGCCCAGGGCCGAGCGCGCTGCACGGATCGGATTGATGATCACCAAGAAACGCCTCGCGCTGGCGGCGATCCTGCTCGTCGGGGTGGCCAACGCGACGATGATCCAGAGCTTCTCCTGGAATCAGACCTCCCACTACGACCTGACCCGCGCGCTGAACAACGACCAGACGACGATCGACGCCTACGCCTCGAACACCGGCGACAAGGTCGAATACAAGGGCCACACCTACTCCGCGCGCGCGCCCGGCCTGGCACTGTTCGTGCTGCCCTTCTACAACGCGCTCAACCTGGTGGGAGCCGAATCGTGGACGGACTCGCATGTGGCGCCGCCGGATCACCCGGGCGACGAGATGATCTACCTGATCGGCCTGTGGGGCAACGTGCTGCCGGGGCTGCTGCTACTGGTGCTCGTGTGGCGCATAGCCGAGCGCTTCCAGCCCGGCTACGGCGCCGCGACGGCGGTGATACTCGGCCTGGGCACGATCGTACTGCCGTTCTCGCAGATGCTGTTCAGCCACGTGTTCACCACGTTCCTCAGCTTCGCCGCCTTCTGGCTGATGCTGCGCGAGCGCGAGGGGCCGCCCAGCCCGATGCTGCTGGGGCTCGCCGGCTTGGCGATGGGCTACGCGTTCTCCTCGGAGTACCCGACGTTCTTCGCCGCGATCGTGCTCGGCGGGTTCCTGCTCTCGCGCAAGGACTCGCTCAACCCGCTCGGGGTCCTGCGGCGCGGCGGCGCATACGTGGCCGGCGGCCTGGTGGGCATCGTCCCGCTGCTGCTCTACAACCACTACGCGTTCAACTCATGGACGCACCTGGCCTACTCCGACGTGCCCCGCCAGCAGAAAGGCTTCTTCGGGATCGGCGCGCCGAGCCTGCGGGTGCTCTCCACGCTGCTGCTGGACTCACGCGGCCTACTGACGCTCTCCCCCGTGCTGCTGATGGGCGCGATCGGCACGGTGATGCTCTACCGGCGCGGCAGGCGCGCCGAGGCGCTCACGATCGGCGGCATCTGCCTTTGCTTCCTGGGCTACAACTCGGGCTACTACCTGCCCTTCGGCGGCGGCTCCGTGGGCCCGCGCTTCCTCGACACGATGCTGCCGTTCTTAGCCTTCCCGATCGCGCTGACGCTCAAGCGCTTCCCCGGCCCGACGATTGCGCTTGCGGCGATCTCGATCACGACGATGACGATCGCCACCGTCACACACCCTTTGGTCGGCTATGAGAACGAGACCGTCACCTGGATGCGCTACCTGTCCAAAGGCCTGTTCCAGCCGACGATCGCCTCCGCCTACGGCCTGGGACGTGGCTGGGGCGGGATCTGGCCGTTCTTCCTCTTCGCCGGCGCGGCGGTGCTGGCGGCGGTGTGGGCGACGCCGCGGCTGCGGCTCTCGACGGCGACGTTGGGGTGGGGCCTGGTAGCGGTCGTCGGCTGGGCGCTGTTCGCGGCGCTCGCGCCGACCGTGCTCGGGATCGACCACGCCGGCCTGCAAAGCATCTATAAAGCCGGCGACCACACCGCCTTCAACCTGACCCTGCACTCGGGCAGCAGATACCCGCTGAAGACGCTCGCCCTGGTCGCCGCGGTCGCGGGTCTGCTCGCGCTGGTGGTTGCGTGGGTGTGCAGCGAGTGGGGCCGCTACGCCCCCGGCTCCTCCGCGCCCGCGGCGTCCTCGTCGACCGCTTCCCCGGCGGCCTCCCCGGCACGGTGACGGCTGTGATCGCCTGTCGGTCGATCGCACAGGCCGCTTCCGGAGCTTGCGCCGCGAGAGTGTCAGCGACGCAGAATCGGCTCGAGCCGCTTGAACACGTCGAAGTAGTGCACGGGCGCGACCCGCGTGAGCAGCGAGATGAAGGCGGCGTCCGGCCCGATCAGGATGCGATCGCTCCCGCGCTGGATGCCGGCGTGGATCGTCTCGGCGGCGCGCTCGGGCGAGGTGCGTGCAAGCGCGGCGAAGTCCTTGACGAACGCGTCCTTGTCGGTTCCGCCCTGGTCGTCGACGTGGAAGCGGGCGTTCTCGACGATCTTCGTCGCGATGCCGCCGGGATGCACGGCGATCGCGCGCACGCCGGTCCCGCGCAGCTCGTGACGCAGCGACTCGGTGTAGCCACGCACGGCGAACTTCGATGCGCAGTAGGCGCTCTGCGTGGGGTAGCCGATCAGGCCGAACACGCTCGACGTGTTGACGATCGCGCCGGTGCCCTCCTCGATCAGGATCGGCAGGTAGGCCCGAGTGCCGTGGACGACGCCCCAGAAGTTGACGTCGATGACCCACTCATCGTCCTCGGGAGAGGCGGCCGCGGCGGTCTGCGCGACCGTCACGCCGGCGTTGTTGAAGACCAGCCCGATCGGCGCCGGCGCCCACTCGCGCACCTGGGCCGCAAAGGCCATCTGCCCCTGGCGGTCGCGCACGTCGAGCTTCTGAGACAGTACGGGACCGATGATGGTGGCCGCCGTCTCGGCGAGACCGTCCTCGTCCCAGTCGCAGATCGCCACCGGTGAGCCGTGGGCGCCGAGACGCTGGGCCAGCGCCCGGCCGATTCCCGAGCCGGCACCGGTGATCACCGCCGTGCGGCCGTCGAGGTTGGGATGGCGGCGACGCGCCATCGACTACGCTTCCACGACGAGCGACAGCTTGACACCCGGAGGCATACTCGGGGAATATACCGGCATGAAAGGTCTTTGATGTCCTTCGAACACTTTGACGTGCTGATCGTCGGAGGGGGCCTGTCCGGCATCGGCGCCGGCTACCACCTGCAGGCCAACTGCCCGGAGAAGACCTACGCGATCCTCGAGGCGCGGGACCGCATTGGCGGGACGTGGGACCTGTTCAAATACCCCGGGATCCGCTCGGACTCCGACATGTACACGCTCGGCTACTCCTTCAAGCCGTGGACGCAGGCGAAGGCGATCGCCGACGGGCCGTCGATCCTCGACTACGTCCACGAGACAGCGAGCGAGCACGGCATCGAGGAGAAGATCCGCTTTCACCACCGCGTCGTGCGCGCCGAGTGGTCCACCGCCGATGCTCGATGGACGGTGCAGGCGCGGCGCAGCGACACGGAAGAGACCGTGCACCTGACTTGCGGCTTCCTGCTGATGTGCAGCGGCTACTACCGCTACGACGAGGGCTACACGCCGGACTTCCAGGGCACCGAGCGCTTCGCCGGGCAGATCGTGCATCCACAGCAGTGGACCGATGACATCGACTATGCCGGCAAGCAGGTCGTGGTGATCGGCAGCGGCGCGACCGCCGTCACGCTCGTCCCCTCGATGGCCCAGACGGCGGCGCATGTCACGATGCTGCAGCGCTCGCCGAGCTACGTCGTGGCGTTGCCGGCGCAGGACGCGATCGCCGATGCGCTGCGCCGCAGGCTCCCGGCGCGCGTGGCCTATTCGATCGTGCGCTGGAAGAACGTGCTGCGCACGATGTTCAGTTTCCAGCTCAGCCGTCGCCGGCCGGGAGCGATGAAGGCGCTGCTGCGCAAAGGCCTGGTGAAACAGCTTCCCCCCGGCTACGACATCGACACGCATTTCAAGCCCCAGTACAACCCGTGGGATCAGCGCATGTGCCTCGTTCCCGACGGCGACCTGTTCAAAGCGATCAGCGACGGATCCGCGTCGATCATCACCGACCGCATCGACACGTTCACCGAGCAGGGCCTGCGGCTCGAGTCCGGAGCCGAGCTGCAGGCCGATCTGATCGTCACCGCCACCGGCCTGAACATGCTCGCCTTGGGCGGGATGGAGATCGCCGTCGACGGCCGCGAGGTCGAGCTGTCTGAGACGATGAGCTACAAGGGCATGATGCTCAGCGGCGTGCCCAACATGGCGCTGGTGATCGGCTACACCAACGCCTCGTGGACGCTCAAGTGCGACCTGACCTGCGAATACGTATGCCGGCTGATCAAGCACATGGACGAGCACGGATACAGTCAGTGCGTGCCCGAGAACCGAGACCCGTCGGTCGCCGCGCTCCCGTTCATCGACTTCTCCTCGGGCTACGTGCAGCGCGCGATCGACAAATTCCCCAGACAGGGGTCCAAGGCACCCTGGCGGCTCTATCAGAACTATGCGCTTGACATCCTGAGCCTGAAATACGGCAATGTCGAAGACGACGCGATGCAGTTCTCCAAGGCCGCGTCGCCGTCAGTCGATGCTCCCGAGCTGATCACCGCCTAACTCAACCGAGCGCTCCTACTCAGCGTCATCTGCGCGGGCCGGCTACTCCACCTCATCTGACTCTCCGGGCGCCGTGGACTCCTCCCCGCCTGGCTCACCGCGCAGCGCCGGGTCGGCGATGATGCGAATGTCCACGCCCGGCAGCCCACGCAACAGACGCATCGGCAGCGCGCGGTCGGAGGATGCAGCGCCGAAGCGACGCAGCCCCTTCGGCAACGAGGGCGTCCCGAGCAAAACGTAGGTGCTCCCCAGCGAGCGCGCCAGGCGGATCGCCACGGCGGCGATGTCGTCGCCCTCCTCGACGTGAAGCCGCGCCCCGAGCATCGCGCACAGCCGCCGCAGCGCCTCCAGCCGCTTGCGGTCATCCTCGCTGGGCGCTCGCCCGGAGGGACGCACGACGAGCACGTCGAGCTCCCCGTCCAACCGCTGGGCCGAGCGCCACGCCCGGCGTACCACCCGCTCCGAGTGCGGCTCGAGCGTCGCCAGCGCGAGCAGCCGTTCGGCGATCGCCTGAGGCCCCGCCTCCGGCTTGGCGGGCAGCCCTTCATCGTCGCGCCGCAGCGCCGAGACGGGCCGCTCGAGAGCCGGCGCGCGCACGAGCCGCTTGACCTCGACGTCCTCCGCCACCTGGCGCAGCGCCGTCTCGCGCAGCGCGGCGAGGTTCTCGATCTTGAAGAAGTTGTTCAGCGCCGCCTGCACGCGCTCGGGCCGGTAGACCTTGCCCGCTTTCAACCGTGCGATCAGCGCCTCCGGAGTGAGGTCGATCAGCACCACCTCATCGGCCATCGACAGCACCTCGTCGGGGATCGTCTCGCGCGTGATCGACCCGGTCAGCTGGGTCACCTGGTCGTTGAGGCTCTCCAAGTGCTGCACGTTGACGGTCGAGAACACGTCGATCCCCGCCTCCAGCACATCCCGCACATCCTCATACCGCTTCTCGTGCTCAACCCCGGGCGCGTTCGTGTGCGCGAGCTCGTCGATCAAGCACAGCTCGGGTTTCCGAGCGAGCACAGCCGGCAAATCCATCTCCTCCAGCGGCGTTCCCCGATAGACGACGCTCCTGCGAGGAACTACCTCCAGTCCCTCAGCCTGCGCGACGGTCTCCGCCCGCCCGTGGGACTCGAGGTAGCCGACGACCACATCACGCCCGTTCTCGGCCTCGGCGTCGCCCTCCTGCAACATCCGGTAGGTCTTCCCCACCCCTGGGGCCATCCCAATAAAGACCTTCAGATGCCCGCGTTCAGAAACCACCCGTGCATTGTCGTCGACGCTCGTCCACGGCGGCGTTCGGGGGCAGCCGAGCAGGTCCGGACTTCATCACGGCCGGGCTTTTGCCGGCCGGGAGGAAGGCCGGACCTGGCTCAGGCCCCCAGCAAGTTATGGACGACGAGATCGATCAGCTTGATCCCGATGAACGGCGCCACGATCCCGCCCAGCCCGTAGATCCAGAGGTTGCGCCGCAACAGCGCACTGGCACCGATCGGCCGGTAGCGAACCCCGCGCAGCGACAGCGGGATCAGCAGCGGGATCACGAGCGCGTTGAAGATGATTGCCGAGATGATCGCGCTTTCGGGTGTGCCCAGGTTCATGATGTTCAACACGTGCAAGGGACCCTTCCCGCCCGCGGTTGTCGCGTACGTCCCTATGAACACGGCGGGCAGGATCGCGAAGTACTTGGCGACGTCGTTCGCGATCGAGAACGTCGTCAGCGCGCCACGGGTGATCAAGAGCTGCTTGCCGACCTCGACGATCTCGATCAGCTTCGTCGGGTTGGAGTCGAGGTCGACCATGTTCCCCGCCTCGCGCGCGGCCTGGGTGCCCGTGTTCATCGCCACGCCGACGTCGGCCTGTGCCAGCGCGGGCGCATCGTTGGTGCCGTCGCCGGTCATCGCGACGAGCCGCCCGTCGGCCTGCTGCTCGCGGATCAGCGCCAGCTTGCGCTCGGGCGTCGCTTCGGCGAGGAAGTCGTCGACGCCCGCCTCCTCCGCGATCTTCGCTGCGGTCAGGCGGTTATCGCCGGTCACCATCACGGTTTTGATGCCCATCGCGCGCAGCTGGTCAAAGCGCGCCTTCATGCCCTCCTTGATCGTGTCCTTCAGATAAACGACCCCCAGCACCTGGTTGTCGCGCGAGACGGCCAGCGGAGTTCCGCCCTCATTGGCGATCCTGTCGAGCTGCGCCTGCAACTCGGGGGGCGGGGAGCCCCCTTCGCTCTTGACGAGCTCGATGATCGAATCGCCGGCGCCCTTGCGCAGCCGGCGGCCGTCGATGTCGACGCCGCTCATCCTGGTCTGCGCGGTGAACGGCACGAACTCGGCCTGCAGCGTGTTCATATCGTGCTCGCGGATGCCGTACTGCTTGGCCAGCACCACGATCGAGCGGCCCTCGGGCGTCTCGTCCGCGAGGGAAGCCAGCTGCGCGACCTCGGCCAGCTCGGACTCGGGCACCCCGGGCATCGGCACGAATTCCGACGCGAGCCGGTTGCCGATTGTGATCGTCCCGGTCTTGTCGAGCAGCAGCACGTCCACGTCCCCGGACGCCTCGACCGCGCGGCCGGAGAGGGCGAGCACGTTGCGGCGCACCAAGCGGTCCATCCCGGCGATCCCGATCGCCGACAGCAGCGCGCCGATCGTCGTGGGTATGAGCGCCACGAGCAACGCGATCAAGGTCGTCTCGGAGATTGCGGTTCCGGCGAACAGGCCGAACGGGCGCAGCGTCGCGACGACGATCACGAAGATCAGCGTCAGCGCCGCGAGCAGGATGTTCAGGGCGATCTCGTTCGGCGTCTTGCGCCGCTGCGCCCCCTCGACGAGCGCGATCATCCGGTCCAGGAACGACTGCCCCGGCTCCTGGGTGATTTCCACGACGATCTCATCCGAGGTCACGCGTGTGCCGCCCGTGACCGCGCTGCGATCGCCGCCGGACTCGCGGATCACCGGCGCGGACTCGCCCGTGATCGCCGACTCGTCGACGGTGGCGATGCCCTCGATCACGGTGCCGTCGCCGGGGATCAGCTCGCCCGCCGGCACGACCACGACGTCGCCGCGCGTGAGCTCGGCCGCGGCCTTCGTGGAGCCGTCGCGCATCACAGCGACGGTCTCCTTGCGCATATTGCGAAGCGTGTCCGCCTGGGCGCGCCCGCGACCCTCGGCGAACGCCTCGGCCATGTTCGCGAACACGACCGTCAGCCACAGCCACACGGAGATCGTGAACGTGTACCACGCCGGCTCGCTGCCGCCGAGCGACTGGCCGCCGCCGAGCTGGATGAACCACGTCACGGTCGTGATCAGCGCGCCGATCTCCACCACGAACATCACCGGGTTGCGGATCTGGATGCGCGGGTCGAGCTTCTTGAAGCTGTCGATCAGCGCGCGGGTGACGATCTCGCGCTGGAACAGGGAGACGGCCTGACGTTCGGTGTGCGCGGGAATGGTTGACATCAGCCTGCTCCTCCTGTGAGTCGGTCAAGCGCGAGGTTGAGCTCGAGGACGTTCACGCCCTCCTCGCCGGAGAAGCCGAGCCCGCGTCCCGAGGTGTACTTCGCGATCAGACCGTCGACGGTCGCGAGCGAGAGCCGGCGGACCGCCGCGATGCGATGGGCCTGGATCCAGGCGTTCGCCGGGGAGATTTCGGGGTCGAGCCCCGAGGCTGAGCTGTTGACGGCGTCGACGGGAATCTTCGCCACGGTCAGCCCCGGGTCGTATTCGGATTTGGTGGTTGGGTTCATGTTCAGTTCGAGGTAGGCCTTGATGTTTTCTTCGTCGGCTTCCTTGGTCTTGACGCTGTTCGGCCCATGGTTTGAGAACGTGCTCGCGGCGGCGTTGTCCGCCCCGCCTTCGGTCGCCGAGGGACGCGACTGGAAGTAGCGCGAGTCCGGTTCGGTCACAACCGCGCCTTTGACTTCCTTGACCTTGCCGTTCTTTTCGAGCACCGGTGTCCCGAAGTTCTGGCCGATCAGCTTCGACCCGACGAGCTTGCCGTCCAGGTGGATCTGCTGCCCGTTTGAATCACCCGGGAACGCGACCTGACTGACGCCGGTGATCGCCAGCGGATACACGATCCCCAACAGGACCGTGAACACCACGATGCCGATGATTGATGTGACGATGTTGTTTTTCATGTCAGTACAGGTGTCCGGTCAGGCCCTGGACGATCGGGCCGAGCAGCAGGGCGGGGAAGAAGGTGAGCGCGCCAACGAGGATGATCACGCCGATCAGCAAGACGACGAACGTGCCGTTGTCGGTGCGCATCGTGCCGAGGCCCGCGGGGGTGACCCGCTTGCCGGCCAGTGCGCCCGCGACCGCGAGCGCGAACAGGATCGGCGCGTAGCGGGCGAGGAGCATGTCGAAGCCCCCGAGCAGGTCGGCGAAGCTGATGCCGTGCGAGCCTAGGCTGCCAGCGTTCGGCTGGATGAAGCCGGTGTAGCCCGCAAACGCGGAGCCGTTGTTGTTCGCCTGGGAGAGATAGGCGTAGAAGCTCTCTGAGAAGGCCTGCGGCGTATGGATACCCAGCTTGCCGGCGGACGTCGCGACTTCGGAGATCGATGCGCGCCCGGCTTTGCTCGCGACCGCCAGCGCCGTACAGAACAGCGCCGCCAGCGGCGTGATCAGGATGCCGAGGCCGGCGAGCTTGATCTCCCTTGCCTCGAGCTTCTTGCCGAGCCACTCCGGCGTGCGCCCGACCATCAGGCCGCCGATGAACACCGCCAGCAGCACATACAGCAGGATCGAATAGAGCCCCGTACCGACGCCGCCGAAGATCACCTCGCTGGCTGACAGGTTGGCGAACGGCACAGCTCCGCCGATGCCCGTGAAGGACTCGATCGCGCTGTTGACGGCGCCGCAGGAGGTGACGGTGGTGATCACGTCGAACAGCGCCGAGCCGGCGATCCCAAAGCGCTGCTCCTTGCCTTCCATGTTGCCGCCGGTCGAGCCATTGATCACGCCGGTGTGAAGTCCCGCGGCGTGCTGGGCGGGCGAGCCGTGCGCCTCGGCGATGTAGGCAACGACGACCGCGCCGAGGAACATCACCATCATCGTCGCGTAGATCGCGTAGCCCTGACGGCGGTTGCCGGTCATCCGCCCGTAGAAGAACACGAGCGCCGCGGGGATGATCAGCACCATCAGCATCTCAAAGAAGTTGGTGAACTGACTCGGGTTTTCGAACGGGTGTGCCGAGTTCGTGTTGAAGAACCCGCCCCCGTTGGTGCCGAGCAGCATGATCGAGTGCTGGGAGGCGACAGGCCCCATCGCGATCGACTGGGTCAGGCCGGTGATCGTATGCACGGTGAGGTAGGTGGTGAAGTTCGCGATCACGCCTTGGGAGGCGAGCACGATCGCCGTGATCACCGACAGCGGCGCGAGCACATAGAGGATCGTTCGAATCAGGTCCTGCCAGAAGTTGCCGATGCTCTTGCCGCTGCGCCCGATGATCCCGCGCACGAGCGCGACCGCCACGACAATCCCCACGCCCGCCGACAGCCAGTTCTGGACGGTCAACCCGATCATCTGGGTGAGGTAGCTCATCGTCGTCTCGCCGGAGTAGAACTGCCAGTTCGTGTTCGTCATGAACGACGAGGCGATGTTGAACGAGACGTTCCACGGCGGCGAGTGATAGCCGAGTGGGTTGAGCGCGTGCGGCACGAAGAACGCGTCCTGCGTACGCAGGATCGCGTATAGGACGAGCCAGCCCGCGAGCGAGAAGATGATCAGGCTCTTCGCGTAGGACTTCCAGTCCTGCCCGCGCTCGGGGTCGACCCGCAGAAGCCTGTACAAGAACCGCTCGGGAACGCCGAAGACAGGCGAGAGAAATACTCGCTTGCCGGTGTACACCTTCGCCATGTAGCTACCGAGTGGCAAGGCAAGCGCGGTGAGGATCACCGCGAACAGCACGATCGTCAGCCAGCCGGCAAACGTCACTACAACTTCTCCCCGCGGATCAGCGCGTAGAACAGGTACGCGATCACCAGCACCGACACGACCAGGCCGAAGAAGTCCGCGCCGCTCATGTGCGCGACGAAGAAGCCGATCGGGAGATCAACCGTCATACGCGGTCGATCCCCTCGATCATCAACAGCAGGATCAGGAACATCACGATCCCGAGGGCGATGGCTAGAACATCCATGCCTCCACTATCGATGCCACGACATCACGGCCGCGTGACGAATCCACCCACGCGCATAACGATTTTGTGACGGCTACATCGAGAACCTGTATCCGATACCCGGGTCGGTGACGATAAAACGAGGCCCACCCGCTCCCGCCTCCCCCTCCGGCTCGATCTTTGCTCGCAGGCGCGCGATGTGCGTGCGCAGCGGCTGGATGTCGTCGACGTACCCCGGTCCCCAGACCTCGGCGAGCAGCGCCCGGTGCGTCATCAGCCGCCCGCGGTTGCGCACGAGCGTTCGCAGCAGCTCGAACTCGATCGGGGTGAGGTGCACGGACTCGCCGTCGCGTAGGACGATGCGCGCGGCGAGATCGATCTCCAACCCCTCGACCACGATCGTCGGCTCGCCCTCGACGGGCGTCGTGCGGCGCAGCGCAGCCTGCAGGCGGGCCACCAGCTCGCGTGTGCCGAACGGCTTGGTGATGTAGTCGTCGGCGCCGGCCTCCAGGGCCCTGACCTTCTGCTCCTCCTCGCCCACCGCCGATAACACGAGGATCGGCATCTCGCTCCATTCGCGCAGCCTGCGCGTCACCTCCACCCCGTCGCCGTCCGGCAGCACCAGATCGACGATCGCCGCTTGCGGCGGGTGCACCGCGGCGAGGTCGAGCGCCTGTGAGGCCGTTTCGGCGGCGAGCGCCTCGAAGCCCGCCTCGCGCAGCACTACTTTCAGCGCACGCACGATCTGCGGCTCGTCGTCCACCACGAGTATCCGTTGCCGCTGCTCGGGAGCCTCAGCCATTGCGCTCGCTCACCTCTAGCGGCAGCTCGAACACGAATGTCGTTCCCTGCTCGGGCAGCGACTCGGCGCGCAGCTCACCGCCGTTGGCCTCGGTGAACCCGCGCGCGATCGCCAGGCCGAGACCCGAGCCGCGATGGCCCGTCTGGGCCGTGCCGGCGCGGTAGAACGGCTCGAACACGCGCTCCAGCTGCGCCGGGGGAATGCCGGGGCCGCGGTCGACCACGCGCACGATCAACTTGCCCCCCTCGCCGGCGAGCGGACGCACCGCCCGCGCCCTGACAGATACGGGATGCCCGGCGGAGTGCCGGCGGGCGTTCTCCAGCACGTTCACGAACGCGCGCTCCAGCTGCGCCGAATCGGCCCGCACGAGCGGCAGGTCGCGGTCGATCGAGGGCACAAAGTCGTCCGCTTTCGGGTTCAGCTCTCCCAGAGCGGCGCCGAGCACCTCCTCGACCGACATCCACTCGCGCCGCGGCTCGGCCGCGCCCGCCTCCAGACGCGAGAGGTCGAGCAGGTTGTCGACCAGCCGCGAGAGCCGCCGCGCCTCCTCCACGATCACGGCCGCCATCTCCTTACGCTCATCCTGGAGGAGCGAGTCCGACCCAACCGCCTCGCCCGCGGCCGAGATCGCGGTCAAGGGCGAGCGCAGGTCGTGGGAGACCGCGCGCAGAAGCGCGGTCTTTACGACATCGGCGCGGCGCAGCGACGCCGTCTCCACCACCCCGCCCAGCAGCTCCTCGCGCTCGAGCGCCGCGCTGAGCAGCGCCTCCAGCGCCGGCACCACCCGCTCCTGCAGCCTGCGCAGGCTCTGCTCGGAAGCGTCAGCCCCGACCAGCAGCGTCCCCAGCCGCCTGGTGCCCTCGCGCAGCGGGAACGCGACGCTGCGCTCGTCGCCCTCGACGGCCTCCATCTCGATCGCGGCCGAGCTCAGCTGCAGCGTCTGCGCGAGGCGCGCCGCGGCCGTCGGGAGCGCCTCGGCGAGGTTCTCTCCGCGTAGCAGCAGCCTGGCCATCTCCGCGGCGAGATCGGCCTCACGCCGGCGCTCCTCTGCGTCGCGAGCCCGCGCGCGAGTCACCTCCGCCACCGAGCTCGCGAGCGCCGCCGCGACGAGGAACGCGACCAGCGCCACCCAGTTGCTCGAGCTTTGGATCGTGAACTGACCGACGGGCGGCAGGTGAAAGAAGTTGAACGCCGCCGCGCTCAGCACCGCCGTGCCAAAGCCCAGCAACGCTCCCCAGAGCACCGACACGACGAGCACCGCGAGCATGTACACCACGCCCAGCGACACCGCCGGGGCGATTTCCTGCAGCGGATACAGGATCAGCGTGCATAGCGCCACCGCGCCCACCGCCGCGATCACGCCGGTCCGCCGCGACGGCGGCTCCGCGCTGAGCAGGAATCCGAAGGGGCTTGGCACGCGCCCCAGCGTAGGGAAAAAACGAAGCGGGGCGAGACTCCTTGTCTCACCCCGCCCCGTGCGCCCTGCTCGGCGATGCCCGGTTGTCAGCCGAGCTCCATCACCGTCTTGTTTTTAGAGATGCACCACGCTGGAGACACTCGTCTCGCCGGGGATCTCCACGAACAAGGTGTAGCGACCGCGCAGTGATCCCCTGTGCTCGAGCTTGATCTTCGAGCCGAGGCGACCGCTACCGTGCGCCACCACCTTGTGATCGCGAGCGAGCGAGGCCAACGCGCGCACACTCGAGGCGACGCCCTTGTCGGTGCAGGTCACCGTGATCGTCGATCCGTCGCCGGTCACCCTGCAGGTGATGATCGGCGTCGAGCCGGGGGGACCCTGCGGACCGGCCGGGCCGGTCTTGCCCGCGGGTCCGGCAGGACCGACAGAACCAGTTGCGCCAGTGGCACCGGTCGGGCCGGCCGAGCCGGTGCCTCCGGTTGCGCCGGCGGGACCTTCTTTGCCTTCCTTCCCTTCCTTCCCTTCCCGGCCTTCTCTGCCTTCGGACCCAGCGGTCGATTCACCGGACGCCACTTCGCTCTCGATCTCGCCCGTTTCGTCGTTCAGCAGGATCGCCGGCGAACGCGGGTCGCTCCTGGTGAAGTCGAACATATTCTCGAGCGTGCCCGAGGTCGCGTCGAGCGAACCGGTCCCGATTTTGCCGAGGTTCCAGTTTTCCTCGATGAATTTCGTGATCGAGGACTGCTCGGTGAACGTGCCGTCGACGTAGTTGCGACGCGCCCAGGGCGAGATCACGAGCAGCGGCAGCCGCGGGCCG
>Ga0302180_10001741_pt1 | contig 17364 bp, 19 predicted proteins | sample I_Palsa_E3_2_FD_200575 | JGI IMG/M metagenome (GOLD analysis project Ga0302180, IMG submission 200575) | Peat permafrost microbial communities from Stordalen Mire near Abisko, Sweden - I_Palsa_E3_2 | ecosystem: Environmental > Terrestrial > Soil > Palsa > Peat permafrost | place: Sweden... | reverse complement strand
GGAAATTCGACCGCAGCTATAACGGCGCCCCCACGCGGCAAGTTCCCGTCGTGCGCCTGGCGGACGGCCAGCGCGAGGGCCTCATGATGGGCTGGGGATTGGTGCCGTTCCTCGCCAAGGGCGCCCCACCCAAGTACTCAACCATCAACGCCACCATTGAGAAGCTCGCCGACGGCCCCACCTGGCGCGGCCCCTGGAAGCGATGCCAGCGCTGCATCCTGCCGGCCGCCGGCTTCTTTGAGTGGCACCTGAATGCCGATGGCAGTAAGACGCCGTTCTACATCACGATGCCGCCCAGCGCGCTGATGGCCGAGATTCACAACGCCAAGCAGCGCATGCCGGCGATCCTGGCGGCCGAGGACATCGAGGGCTGGCTTTCGGGCTCAGCCGAGGACGCGCGCACGGCGCTCAAGCCCTATCCTGACGATCTGATGCATGCACAGAAAGTCAGCACGCGGGTAAATAGTCCCAAGAACAATGATGAGCAGCTGATCGCAACTGCTTGACTGCACACGAGGGTATCCCTTCGCTGCTGACGCAGGCGCGGTGCGGCTGTTATCCCGAGGGCGGCAGCTGTAACTCCGCACGCTGTCGTGTACGTGCGTCATACCAGCGTCGTTACTTTGTCTTTCTTACGGATTGGATACCGATCGTCGGGGACCATGGCTCCGGAATGTGCCCTGCGGCCGCTCGGTCGGTTGATCCAGTCGTCGGCCTATTAGCAACCGGCGTGGCGCGCCCGACGACTGTCAAAACATCAACTCGAAGCGCCAATAGATTGCTAGGATTATCTTCGGGCTAGAAGCGAGCACGGCTCAACTGCAATTCAAAGAACAGGCGCTCGCCTTCGGATGGGAGTAAGCGTCATGACGAAAGGCCGGTTGCTGCCGCAATTCGTGGCGGCCTCACTTTGCTCACTGCTGCTGGGTTTCAGCCCGAGCAGCTTTGCCGCGACCGCGACGGATCTCGTCACTATTTGCACGTCCGCTACAACGACGATCCAAGCCTCGAAGTGCACGGCGTGGCAGTACAACTACTACTCCCCGACGGTTTACATCGAAAGCTATCCGCAAGTCAGTCCCGGACCGACTGGCTATTACGACCCAAACTACGAGTACCGACTCGGCTCGACACTGACCCCGACTAATGGGGTCAAGGTGTGCCCGACAGCACTGACCCCGGGCGTGAGTTTCACAAGCACAGCGGCAGATCCGTGTCCGAATAACAAACTGGTCGCTGCCTCGACGGTACTGCCGACCAGTAGCTACGCGGTAACCACAATCCCCAACGGGATCGTGGTGTATCAAATAAACGCGTCCGGTGTCAGCGAGGTCGCGGGCGGTCCATTTGTGGAATCGCCGGTTCTGAAAAATTTTACGGGGACAGGCACCGTCATTTCGCCAAGCCTCATCGCATCGGACCCTTCAGGAGAATACTTGTACGCCATGTATAACACTGGCTTTTATGGTCCCGATTGGGTTTACACGTATAAAATGATTAATGGAGTGCCCAATCAACTAGCAGATGCTGAAATTATTACCAGCAACGGCGACAGTAACCCAATAGTTGCCCAAATACTTGCATCGACACAGCATCTGTTCGCGGTGCTCGCACCTGGTAACGCGCCGCCGTCTGTTGGCGTTTGGAAGACAGCAAACGGTATTTTATCGTTACCATCTTATGGCTCAGCGTTGTACGCTAATGTGGATTATGCTTTGGTTGGAACATTGATCAACATCGCCGTAGATCCGCAGGAGCAGTTCCTCTACTGGTACTATTCTAGTACCTCCGGTTCTGTGGCTGACACCGTCGCAATATTCAGTCTCTCAGAATTTGATAGTGCGCCGGGCGCTATACCGAACTCACTGCGTTACATTCAATCCGTTCCAATTCAGGGAGCGCTGGTGGTAGACGCCCAGTAGTCGTCACCATGTCCATGAATCCAACGTCGGCGCGTAGCTCGGTTTTGAAAGAGATCGTCGCGATATCGCTCCATGTGGGCTGACCGATCAAGTCTTGGAACGCGAGCACCACTGTCTTGGGGTTCTGCGTGGCGTCCGTGGCATAGATTTGCTTTCCGCGGACGCCGATCTGAACACCCGGGTAGCTGCCCTTTCCCGTGAGCGCGACACCCATCGGCTGCGTCATCTGCCCCATGTAACCGGCCAGTTGGCCCAGGTTCTGATAGCAACCAACTATCGGCGACTGCGACCGCGCCTGCACTAGCCCGGTAGGGTCTTGATCGTCGAGCTGCCATCTGCGTTTGTCAGCTGCAGGTCCGGAAAGACCACCGTCAAGGCGTGCGCCAGTGCATCCGGATCGCCCGAAGGCGTTCCAGATCCGCTGCCGGCTGTCCACGGCGACCGGATAGGTGATTTCCATCTCCTTTGTGGCACGACGGACATTATCGGGATCTCTCCCCAAGCCGAAAAAGGGACCTGCGTAAAGTCGAGGAGTGGCTCAAGGCCAAACGGCGAGCTGAGCAACTCAAGCGCGAGGAAATCGGCCGACTGACTGAACACATGCAACGCGTCCCGCCAGCAGTCCGCACCGCAGCAAGCTCTATGGAGCTTTCTCGCCTCGAAGCTGGCTAATTTTCCGGCGCGGGCGCAATGTGAGTGAGTGTATCTACGGCGCCTCTCCCCTGGCGCTGTCGGCGCCGGGGATTTTTCCCATGTCTGCCACGCGCTGATGGCGGCGTCCGATGCCAGTACATCGGGCCCGGCCCCTTAGAGCACATCGATGTCACCCAATCCGGGCTCCGATGCGGCACTGAATCGGCTTCTATCGGTACTGCCGGGCGCGCAGCTCTCCGCCTGGCTACCGCAGCTCGAGCTCATTGATATGCCACTGGGCAAAGTACTTTACGAGTCGGGGAGCAAGCTGACGCACGTATACTTTCCAACTACTTCGATCGTGTCCCTGCTCTATGTATTGGAGAATGGAGCCTCCGCCGAGATTGCAATCGTAGGTAACGAGGGCGTCGTGGGCGTGGCATTGTTCATGGGAGGTGTTTCGACGCCAAACCGCGCCGTGGTGCAAAGCGCCGGGCGAGGACTGCGACTAAGGGCGCTCGCGCTAATGGATGAATTCAACCGGGCTGGCCCAGTGTTGCACTTGCTGCTGCGCTACACCCAGGCCCTGATAACACAAATGTCCCAAACCGCAGTGTGCAACCGTCATCATTCTGTCGACCAGCAACTGTGCCGATGGCTATTGTTGAGTCTGGACCGACTGCAGTCCAACCAGCTTGTAATGACCCAGGAGTTAATCGCAAACATGCTCGGCGTTCGCCGTGAGGGCGTGACAGAGGCAGCCGGACAGCTGCACCGCGCCAAGCTCATTGACTACAGTCGCGGTCGCATCACCGTTTTGGACCGCGAAGCGCTTGAACGGCGAAGTTGTGAGTGCTATGCCGTGGTAAAGAAGGAATACGATCGACTGCTCCCCGCGCGGATGGAAGTCTAGCTGCAATCTCGTTGAGGGACTCGAGCGTCAGGACGCGGCGCTTGATGCGAAACCAGATCGCCGATAATCGAAATTTGGACGAGACGCTGAACCTCTGGTAAAAAGGTGGCGTTTCCGCTTGGGATCAGGGATAGGTCTCACTAAAGCCGCCGATGGGCGGCTTTTTGTTTTCACCGAGCAGGTCGTGGTCGCGATGACCGCGCCGGCTCCGTCAAGTCCGATATGGGACTACGCCAGGAAATCAATTCTTGATTTCCGTGACGCTGTGGCCGTACAGGACCCCGAAAGCGCCTAAGCCGGTTAGCGCTGCTTCGGCCTGACCATCTCTTCCAACGCCGTAATCTCATCGCGTAGTCGTTCGGCATGCTGAAAGGTCTCAAGCGCGATATTCAGATCACCGGCGTCCCGCTGCTTAACGCATAGCTGGATCAGTTCCGAGAGTCGTCCCCACGACCCGATATGGATCTTCAGCAGATCGTGGATGTCGCGTTTCTCGGCCGTGGCCATGACGGCGAGTATGGGCGCGAAGCGCGGCGCGGTCGGCAGGACTTCACATAACTGGATTCAACAACTGATTTACTCGAGCGAGGTGTTTCGAGACCTCCGTGTCGGCTTCCAGGTATTTGAGGTCGTAGATCGATGACTGCTGGAGCAGGGTGCTAGCGCGCATGATTGCGACGGACAACGCATCAAACAATTGATTGCACTCGGCCCCGTCGCTCGATAGCAGATGACTTGACATACGGGGTTAGTAAGCTACGCGCCGACCCCAGTCTGTGCGCTGGTGCACATGGCGTCTTGCGCTGGTTGATGAGGTAGTAGCGCTAAGTGTCAGATATTGCAGTGGAAATCTCGCGCAGAGACAGATGGAAGGAATTGGCGCCGATGGCCCGCCAGCGCACCCTTAGCGCTGCTTCGGATTCAGCTTCTCCTCCAAGATCGCAATCTCATCAAGTACCCGCTGAGCCCGGACGAGCGACTGCTGGTGCCCCTTCAGCTCGCCGGCGTCTCGCTGTTTCGCACAGACCTCGATTAGCTCGGTGAGTCTGAACCGCGCCTGCGTCAAAAGGTCGTGGATGCTGGGCGGTGTCGCCGTAGTGCGCCATCGTTTTGTCTTCCTGATTGGCATAGCCGCGAATTCGATGTCGTTCGCTCGCAGATCGCTCCGCCTGGGCCTCTCGTGCGAACTGGGGCTTGATTCCCATTATGTACGTTAGCGTACATTGTGCCTCACTCGCGAGATTAGCTAGTGCTTCGAGTGATTCAGCAGCCAATAACTGAGCGGCAACACGTACTGGCCTATCTCGAAGAGCACAACTTAAATGCGTACTCGCCGGTGAATGGGGCAGTCGATGCGCTGAGGGCCGCGCTGCTGACGTGGCTCGCGATGGGCGAGGCAGCCAATCAGCCAGGTATTTCCACGTTGGTAGCGGGGGGAGGATTTGATCTTTATATCTTTCATGCCATCGCGATGCCGATCGTGCCAGCAAGTCTGGCTGGGCTCAATGAGCCGCAGTGAGCACGAGCGTAGCTGTTACTCGCGCGCCGATCGGTGCGAAGCAAACACCCGGCGTAATACGCGAGCTATTCGATCAACAAACCCGGGAACTCGACAAGATTGGGTGTGCCCCAGCCGCTCGCGGGATCCCATCCCAACTTCGCGGAGTATCCCGGCACACCGGGGATGAAAGCATTATTGCCTGTCTTGATGTCGCGCCCGATCCGGCTGAACTTGCCGGCCCCGCCCAGCGCGTACAGTACTGGATTGAGTAATCCGAGCGGCCTGCCCGCATACTGGTTCAGGTCCGCGACAATACCGGCCCATGACGGCGCCCCTTCGCTGGTTCCACAAGCATAGTACCAGCCAGGCTCACCACCCCCTGGATAACTGGAGTAGGTAATAATCGTCGTGAAACAGCCGCCGTTATACGAAATGTCGGGGACGCCTCGCATGCCGCCGAGTTCTTTTTGAACCGCCGCGGGAAGCGAAAGCCGCTGGTATTCGGGCTCCGGAAATAGCTGGCTGATGCCGCCACCACCGGCGCCAATACTGTCGTTCCACACGGTTTCCGACTGATATTTGCCGGAGGTGTTCAAGTAGAGACTCGTGCCGCCAACCGAGGTCACGAACGGCGACGTGCAGGGATAGTCCACCACGGGAAACGAATAAAATGTCACGCCGTCGGTTTCCACATCAGCGCTGCCGGTATCGCCCTCGGCACACAGCACCGTGACGTGTTCCTGGACCGCGCGCGCATAAAACGCTTCAAAGTCGGCGATCACTTGGGGTCCCTGGGGACCGGCCGCGTCAAGAAACAGCGTGTTCTCGGTCGCACTCCAACTTTGGCTGATGATATTGCCAAGGTGATGATCGAGGGCATACTGCTCCAGCGCCAGAAACTCCGGCAGACCCTGCACGCCCTCCGTCTCATCAACCGGGCTCGTCATCAAGACAATGGCCGCGCCCGGAGCCATCGCGTGTGCCCATTCCACATCAAGTGTCACCTCCCCCGCCCAACCGGGCTCATCGGGGTACTTGGTAGGGTCCCAGGGTACGGTGCCGAGTGGCGCGAGCACCGTGAATGATGGCGGGTCCGGAAGTCCGTAACCCTGATCGAAGACGCTTAGGTCCTCGCGAATCGTCGGGCTGCCGTAAGAGTCGATGATGACGATTGTCTGTCCTGCACCAACTACACCGGCATCGATTAGTCCGTCCAAACCATAGCCGCGTCGCATCTCCTGCGGCGAGTAACACGTACTCGTACCCTGATCCCCTATGCTTAAGCCCACTGTTCGGCAGAACTCATCGGTGGGTGCGGGACCGGCCCCCGCGCGTACCAACCCCAGAATCCGCGAATGCGGTGCAGCCGAAACATATCCCGAACAGAGCATGCAACACATCGCCATGACTGCCGCAGACCTGAGCGTCGTCGGGGCTCGTCTTCCGTTCATGACTTCTCCCTGTGGAACTATTGAGAGTCACGCAGATCGGCACTGGCGACTCGCGTTGGTGTTGAAGAGAAGCAATTACGCCGGCCCAAAAGGGGAGTCAAGCACACGTTTTGCACGAAAGACCTCAAACAGACATCAAACCGAGATCGACGACTGAGATGAAGTGACTATTTGCTGCAAAGCTGCTGGCGATGATATTCGGAGCACCATCAGATAGATGGTAGAGCGAGTGCCGCCAGCTTCCCCGGTCCGCTTGACGGCAAATCGCTAGCCCTAATCCGGAACTAGCCCGCGCTACAAAGACCAAATTCTGCCTTGAAGCCGCTTGGCATGAACCATCCAATTCCAGAGGAATCAGACAGCTATTACAAAAAGGGATTTTGTTGCTAGCAGGGCATGCTGTAGACCCGAGCAAGTGCGATATGTCAAATCGCAGTCCCGAGGCGATCACCGCTCACGCGGGAAGAGTTCGCTTGCTGGGTTGTGCTACATGTAGCACAATGCGTCTATGAAAGAGGCAGGCATACGAGAAGCCAGGCAGAACCTGACCGCCCTCATTGAAGAGGTACGAAAGGGCCACGAGGTGACTATTACTGATCGTGGCAAGCCAGTTGCGCGGCTCGTGCCGCCCCGGCCCGAGCGAGCCGAGCCCTTTGCGGGCCGCGCCGATTTTCGGCTCAGGATGCCGGTGCTGCCCGTGTCCCTTGCCGAGTCCATAATCGATGAGCGAGTCGAGCGCGGTTGAGAGCGTGATTGGTCTGGAAACCGGCGGCGCCGACACCGGCATTTATCTCGATTCCAGCGCACTGGCAAAGCTATATGTGCCGGAACCAGAAAGCGACAGTCTCGACACCTTTCTCCGTGGCAGACGGGATCTGTTGATATCGGAACTCGCCATTACCGAAGTGTTGTCCGCGGTTGCGCGCAAACGCCGCGACGGCATGCTCACTGCGGCTCAGTCATTCGAGATACGCGACGCAGTATTGGCCGACGCCGATTCAGGTTCGTTCTACCGGCTCGACTTGAGTCCATTGGTTCACCGACAGGCCGAACGCCTACTGCTCAATGTCGAATCGGTGGCATTGCGGACGCTCGATGCGTTGCATGTTGCACTGGCGCTTCACGGTTCCGCCACGTACATCGTGACTTTCGACGCGCGCATGCGCGCCGTCGCTTTGCACGCGGGTCTCAAGGCGGTAGATGTGTAGGTACGAGCCCCAGGCATGCGTGCGCGCAGTTGGAAGTGGCGCGCCGGCATTCTGGGTATATAGGTCTATGTGATCGGAATAGACAAGGTTCAAGTTGGTAGCGGGGGGGGAGGATTTGATCTTTACATCACTCATGCCCTCGCACTCCCCATCGTGCCAGCGAGTCTTCGTTGGATCACGCCTTTCTAACGCTCCACGTGGTCCAGCGAAGACGCTCAGTCCCACGTAACAAACTGCAAATTGGAAAGCAGGCCGCCCTGATGATCGATCAGCAGCATCCCCGCATTCGCGAGGTCTAGCATCGGCTTGGCGCCGTTGCAGTTCGCGGGGGCGCTCATAAACTCTACTCCCTCGTAGTGCAGTGTATAGATCACCGCGGAGAAAAGCGCGGCTCCGGTTTCGGACTCCGGAGCCGCGGGTCTCAGTTCGCTCCAGGCCTGGTAGGTGGAGCGATTCGGCCGAAGCGACCGGCATTGAAGTCCTCGACGGCTGCCGCAATTTGGGCTTCGCTGTTCATCACGAAAGGCCCATAGCCGACAATGGGGTCGTTCAGCGGCTCCCCACTTAGGACCAGTACCGCGGCATCGCTATTCGCTTCGAGCAGCACTTCCCCGGCTTCGCAATCCAGCAATGCCCACTGTGCTTCTCGGGTGATTTCACTGCCGTTGATCTGCGCCGCGCCGCGCAGGATCACCAGGGCTGCGGTGCGCCCGGCGCTAAAAGGCAGGCTGACGCTGCGACCTCGCCGCAGGCGCAGATCCCATACGTCCATCGCGCTGAAGGTACGGGCCGGGCCGGGTTGTCCGGCATACTCGCCGGCGATCACGCGCAGGCTGCCGGAATCCTTTGGCAGCTCGAGCACCGGAATGTGCTGGCGCAGCAGGGTCTGGTAAGAGGGAATGGTCATCTTGTCCTTGGCCGGCAAGTTTACCCATAGCTGCACCATGTCCAGCGTACCGCCGGATTTGGCGAAAGCCTGTGAGTGGAATTCTTCGTGCAGGATCCCGGCGCCGGCCGTCATCCATTGCACGTCGCCTGCGCCGATCGTGCCGCCGGCGCCCGTGGAGTCGCGGTGCTGCACCTCACCCTGGTAGACAATGGTGACAGTTTCGAAGCCCCGATGCGGATGCTCTCCGACGCCGCGTCGATCGGCGCTCGGCGTGAAAGAGGCGGGACCGGCGTGGTCCAGCAACAGAAACGGGCTAAGCTGCCGGCCGTGGCTGTTGTACGAAAACAAGGAACGCACCGGAAAGCCATCGCCTACCCAGTACCGGCCAGGAGCTGTGTAGACCCCGAGAATCTCCTTCATCGCCTTTCTCCTGATGGGCCGCCCTGGGTGAGCCTCTATGTGTCAGATAGCGTCGACGCACAAGTGACATCGAATGCATGCCGAGACCTTACAGTTCCCCGGTGAGGAACTGCGCTGGTCCGTGTCCGAAGGTCCAGTCGGCGTCGGAGTTCGCAACGAGGGAGACGACGACATCGATTTGCATGGCGAGCCGAGGTCTACGGCCTGACCGCCGAGTACAAGTTCTGATGCAGCATGCGCAGGTGGTAACTGTGATTTTGGCTAGGCCCTCGCCTCTTCTCGAGCCCGCGGCGTACTCCAAGCCGATGCGGTGTCGCGGGCAAAGCTCTGGAAATCCCGCGGCTCACGCCCCAACAAGTCCCGTTGGCGCTTGATGTCGGATTCAGAGCCCTTGAACCCACGCTCATGGAATATATCGAACAGTAAGCGCAGGTCGTAGGCCGTCAGCGCCGGCATAAACTGCCGCACTGAAGCCTCCCATTCATCGAGATTATCGGCACCGCAACCAATTGGCTTACCCAACGCGCTACCCCACATGGTGGCCACGTCTTGCGTTGTCAGGCTCTGCGGTCCGACTAGGTTACACGTCAGCCCGTCGTACGCAGGATTCGTCAGTGCTATTGCCGCCGCCTCCGCAATGTCACGAACGTCTACTCGGGAAACGCCAACGTTCCCCAGAGGCTGCGGATAGACGCTGAAGCGCAGCAAAGCTTCCTGATACCAGTAGTCATTCTGGAAAAAGTTATTCGGACGCAGGATGACATGAGGGATGCGCGATGTCCTCAAGGCTGACTCGATAATGGTCTTGGCTGCAATGATGGGGATATAGGGCTCCTCCGCGCCGAACACCGATTGATACACGAATCGGTCTACGCCGGCCTTCCGAGCTCCCTCCACCGCGTGCAGTCCCTCATGCGCCTCGGATGGGCTCGATGCATTGGACATGTAAACCGCACCCACCCCTCTGAACACGGTCCGGATGGTATCGGGCTCGAGAAGATCGCCGACGACGCCCTCAACGCCTGCTGGCAGCTCTTTTACCTTCTCCTGGCTGCGTGTGAGCACCTTCACGTGTTGACTGCGAGCCAGAAGCTCGCGCACCAGCTCCGATCCTACTGTTCCCGTACCGCCGATGACCAGAATCATAGTCACTCCGATCGTAGCTGCGCTTTCTCAACCGCCATGAAGTTTCTTTAGCCCGGAAAATCCGGTCGCGTAGACCGCGCTCACGAAATCCCGCGTGACGTTCTCCGGCACTCCGTCGGGGGGCTCAATGAGCGCAGTCCATTGCAACTCACATTTGCGCTCCCCCAATCTCCTGAGCTGCATGGTTCCGACGTAGCCGTCTTTCATGGGAAATCCAGTCGCGTCAGGAATCGAGTACGAGAGTCGTCTCGATTGCTCGTCAAGCTCATCCAGCCGCTCGGTCACCATCACCTCCTTACCGTCAGGCGTTCGCAGGGTGACAATTCGTCGAGCGCCGACCCCCTGGCCTTCGAGCCTGCAGTGGACGACCGGATCAAAATAGCGGCCGAGTCCGCCGAAGTCGCGGATCGTTGCCCACACGTTGTCCACGGAATCGTTGAGTGATTCTGCCAGCACAACCTTCATTGCTCAGCTCCGTTGCAGCGTAATGACTTTAGTGGCGTTAGGGACTTCAAGGTCCGGCTGCCTGCGTCTCAATGCACCGCCCAGGATTCCTGAAAAGACTTGGCGATTTCATTCATCACTGATATCTGACCTACGTGGCCATGTGTGCCTTGCGCGGGCCGCTTTCCGCAGGAGGCGCCGATCGCGGCGCGATCACATTTTCCTCCGTCAGCACGGAGATCAAGCTGCCACTATCAACAAAATTATCGTGATCCGCCACGAGCACCCTAACTGTTTCCTCGCCCGAGAATGCGGCATTCATCTCGGCCGCGTTATCGAACCAAAGCTCAACTACCCCATCCCACGGCTTATCAGCAGAGACGCCGACGGCAGCAGGGAGGCCGACATCCGGTAAACAGTAATTTTGCGTATAGCCTCTTACGCGACTCCAAAAGCTCGCATCTTGACGAGCTAAAGACGCGTGAACGTTTTTCCAATGCGAAATAAATTCCTCGCGAGACAATCCCGTCTTTCGCTTGCACATTATGATTAGCTTGACCATCCGATTCTCAACGACCCCTTATGCTTAGTATGAGGGTGACTCATGAGAGCGCTGCAGTTAATCTCACCGCATCACTTGATCAATTCGAACCGCGACAGATGGCGGTAACCGACTAATAAAATACCGGCAACACGGCAAGGGACGCGGGCAACGCTCACTTGTCAAAAACAATGTGTTCGCGCGAGAGGAATGCTGTGACCTTTGACATCTCGACAAAAACCGCTTCGTCCTCTCGCAGCACAGCGCTGGCCTCTTGTCCTTCAGGCGTGGCGAATGCCGCTTCGAGGTCTTCCGCACTGTCCCACCACACCTCTGTGACGCCGTCACACGGTCGTGCCCACCCGCGGCCCTTTGCAAACGCATCGATGGCTTTAGACGGTACAGCATGACTCTGCACATATCGCCGCATCCGTAGCGTATCCGCGTATTTGGAGACAAGCGCTGCATGCTCGTTTCGCCAGCGATCCACGAACTTCTCCGGCGTAAATTCTGGTCGTCGCCACACGCTCACGATCATTTTCACCATTTCTGGCTCCTAAAGCCGAAGGGCGGATGGCTTTGGAACATCGATCGCCGCCGCTTCATCCGCGCGACAAGCAACTCAGCCCCATCCAAACATCAGGCGTTCGCACTCTTAAACCATTTTTCGAGTGCTGCCGACGCAACATCGCAATTGATCAATCCCTCCAGGGACGGTTTGTGCCATGTCACCTCAACGACATCACCATCGGGATCCGTCAGGTAAAGTGAATAGAAATCATCGTGATCAACTATGAAATGCGCAATACCCTGCTGATCAGCTTTTACTGCGAATTCGTCGACCGTGCTTTTGTGGTCGACGCGCAGAGCCATGTGTCTCTCGTACGGATCACTACTGTGCGGCGGTCCTTCGTCCCGGTAGCCCTTCTCAAATTGGAAAAACGCGATTGCGCTGCCATCAGATAGTTGAAAGAAGCAATGGACATAGTTCGAGGGGGCTTTAGTCACCACGTCGAAATCGGCGATCATGGTCGTGACCATTGGCAATCCGAGGAAATCCTCGTAGAACCTACGCGTAGCCCTCATGTCACGCACGCGTGTTGCGGAGTGAGAGAGTTGCCTTATCGATACTTCCTTAATCGGACGGCTCGACGATACGTCGGACAAACGTGCACTATTCATTTCTGCCATACCCCCGGGATGATGTCGCAGTACCGATTGCGCTATCGATAGCATAACATAGCGAACTCACGGCTGACCTGTCAAGTTGAAGTGAACAGATGCCCTTTTAGGCGAGTAGACGCGACCTCACGCGATCCGCGACCTCGCCTGCGGTCAAGACTTCGAGCCTTGGATCGCTGGTCGCCATCAGCAGCAACCTCTCAATCACCGCAAGGCGGCTGGGATCGACTCCTGATACAGAGGCATGAATAATGAATGTGACCAGTGTGCGATCTTCAGCCGCGCGCACTAACTGCTCAGACCATAGCGTTTCTAGCTGCTCGGGGGTTCTCGCGCCTTTCGGGTGCATATAGTACTGATAGTAGTCAATCAACGGCCACTGCCATGGGATGTTCGGAATGCCACCCTCGAGCAGTCGGGGACTCATAGTGGTCGCACTTTCGTCGACGCTAGAGTCATATTGGAGAGCGAGCTTGCCGAGGATTGCCGCCGTGTGTGGCCCTCTGATACCCCCTGGTGCTCGAAATCCGCGCGGCTCGATGCCGATTAATCGAAACGCCGCCTGTGCATCGACGAGTACTCTCTCAGCGTCGATGGCAGTCAGGGAATGAAATACCTCATGAACCCAGCCATGCAGCCCAATCTCGTGACCGTGCTCTGCCAGAGATTTCACGGCCTCTGGGTGATGCAACGCATTCCACCCTTCGATGAAAAAAGTCGCCTTCAAACCCAAGGCATCTAACAGGCAAAGCACCTTCGGATAGCCGACTGTCAGGTCTACTTCCTCATTGTCCGGCCCGGCACGCTTGCCCTGTCCGACACTTAATGCATGTCCCATATTGTCAAATGTGAGGCAAAGAATTCCATGATCAAATGTCATCAATTTTCTCCTTGCTCGGACTATCCGAATCCTTCAGGAGTGCAACTGACACATATCCTGGAACCACCTATTTTGGACTGGCTGCACGTCGCACTGACGCGTTCTCAAATCGCTTCGTGCTCGCCCGTAGAATTAGGTTGGAATTGACAACGGCGCTATGGCCTTCCCACGTACGCGGATCAACCTTGGTGCGCAGGCGGTGGAGAAACCACAATCCGCAGGTGGTGGCGAGCTCCTTTACCGGCGGACGGATTGTTGTGAGGCCGCCGCGCCACCATTGATACCATGCAGGATCACCAAATCCAACCACCGAGATTCGCTCAGGCACAGGAACATGGAGTTTCTCTACAGCCTCAATCAATCCCAAGGTGATATGTACCGAGGCGGTCACGATTGCTGTCGGGCCCTTGGGCGACGCAAGTAATCGCTCTGTTGCCGCGAAACCAAATGCTGATGTTGTCGGTCCGAGCGATATGACCGCTTTATCAAGTGACAACCCTAAAGTCTTAAATGCCCGCCGAAATCCACTCAATCGAGAGGCTCCGGTTGAATGTGACTCCTCGCCACCAATATAGGCAATGCGTCGATGCCCGAGCTCGATCAGATGCTTGGTAGCTTCAAACAGCGCAACCTCATCGTCAATGCCAAACCATACATCCCCAAGGGACGGCGAGCGTCGCAGCAATTGCACGTGGGCGAGGCCTTGCAGCATTCTTACGCTGTCCCGTCGCGGAGACGCCGTCGGGACAATAATCACCCCAGAAACTCTGGCGCTCGTCAATTCACGAATGTGACGCGCTTCAATGTCGCGGTCATCGGCTGTGATCGCAAGTACCAACCGTTGGCCCTCTCGATCGCAACTTTCGGATAGTGCCTGGGCTATTTGCGCATAGAAGTCATTGCGCACATCCGGCAAGACTAATCCAACGAGATTACTTGTGCCGCCGCGCATCATCCGAGCGGGCGTATTACCAACGTATCCGGCGCGTTCCGCCGCCTTTAGCACCCTCGCCTTCGTTTCTGCGCTGATGCGTGGATCATTCGCCAACGCTCGACCGATTGTGGAAATCGAAACTCCAAGCTCCACCGCGAGATCACTGGCTCTAATCAACTTGGCCCCGTAGCTTCAATGCAGGCGCGAATGCTCTTGCCCAAGTATTATGCTACCTGTCCGACAAAAATGGCAGCGATGGCTGACTCCTGTGCCTGCACGCGACACAAAATGCGGCGTTCAAATACGTTGACGACCCGATGTACGCCGAGTCGTAGTACCGCCTCTCCCGCCGGCTAATTAGTGACGCTGCCCCGCCCAGCCGCGGAGCGAGCTGTGGAGCGAATATACATAAAAATGTCTGCGCGCTGCTCGTGTGAAAGCGCGGGGTAAGGCGGCATTCCGCGCTGCTTAAGACCGCCATCGAGTACAGTCTCAATACCCGCCAGACTGGCGGCGATTTGAGATTCCCGTAGATCAGGAGCGACGTCTCCGGCAGACGCGAGCGCCACGCCATGGCATACGATGCATGCGTGGTTCCAGACGGCTTCGCCTCGCTCCGCCGCGGCCTGATCAATTTTGAGATTTGGGTCGTCGATAGGATGCACCGAAAAGTCCGGTGGCGGTGTCGCTGGAACAGTAGCGCTACCATCAAGTGCGAACGTCAATACACGGGGTATGTGCTTTCCATATCTCCACCCTGGGTCCATCAGAGCACCCCCCACAGGCGTCGCACCACCGTAGCCGACCAGGAGAGTTAGATACTGTCGGCCTTTAACAGCGTAGGTTACCGGTGGGGCGATAATTCCGTTTCTCGCATTGAAGCTCCATAGCTGCTTTCCGGTCTCGGCATCGTAGCCATAAATCCATCCCATCGCCGTCCCCTGAATCACCAGGTTACCGGCGGTAGCTAACGTCCCACCGTTCCACATGCGGGGATACTTCACCGACCACCGAGCTCGCTTGGCGACGGGATCCCAAGCCAGAAGCGTAGCTTTCCCGTCGTTCGGGTCGTCGGATTTCGCTATAGCCAAGGACGCCCCGAGCGGAAACCGCGTGAACTGGCTATCCATGGTCGCCTTATCCGCAAATGCTCGGTCTTCGGGAGTTGACCAAAAGGTTGCGCCGAGCTGATCGGTGGATACGTAGACGAGTCGTGTCAAGGGACTAAAAGCCATGGCTTGCCAGTCATGGGTTCCCCACGGGCTTGGCCAGATCGTAAATGGCTGGTCGGTTTCGTAGCGGATATTTGGGGTCTCAACCGGTCTGCCAGTGGACAGATTGACACTGCTCGCCCAGGTCACCTTGCCAACTTTATCCGCCGAGATCAATTTACCGGATTCTCGATCAATGACGTAGAAAAAGCCATTGGTCGGCTGCTGCATAAGTACCTTGCGCCGCTTGCCATCGATGGTCAGCTCCGCCAGTACAATATCGGCCGTAGCTTTATAGTCCCAGGCCTCCCGTGGATTGACCTGATAGTGCCAAATGTACTTTCCAGTATCCGCATCTACCGCCACTATGGATGCCAAAAAAAGATTATCGCCCCCGCCTGGGCTGCGTTGCTCGGGATTGTAGTTTGCAGAGTTTCCAGTGCCGATATAGATCCTATTGAGCTCGTGGTCGAACGTGATCGCGTTCCACGCCGTGCCGCCGCCGCCCCATTTCCACCAATGGCCACCCCAGGTCTTCGCCGCCATCTTCATGGCGTCGTCCTCGAAACCATCTGCGGGATTGCCGGGCACCGTGTAGAAACGCCACGCCTGCTTGCCTGTCTTGGCATCGTACGCCGTGACGTAGCCGCGAGTGCCGAAATCCGCCCCACCATTGCCGATGATGACCTTATGGTTGAAGAACCTCGGCGCTCCGGTAATAGTTTTGCGCGAATTGTGAGCCTCGACTGTGTTAGTAATCCAGCGTTCTGCGCCGGTGCCGGCATCCAGCGCTATTAGACGGCCATCATAAGCACCGACGTAGATCATGCCGTCGCCGGCCGCCACGCCCCGGTTATAGCCCTGAGAATATTGCATCTTCTCTGGATTGTGTTCCCACACTTTTGGATCGTAGGTCCATTCGATTTTCCCGGTTGTGGCCTCGACCGCATAGACGACGCTGAGTGCGGACGTGAAATACAAGGTCCCGGCTATCTCCAGCGGCGTCGCCTCCAGACTACGTGCGGAGCGATCTAGATCCAAGCTCCACACAAGTCCCAAACGACCGATGGTCCTGTCGTTGATCTGTTGTAGCGCGCTAAACCTCTGTTCGTCGGAATTGAGCCCGTAAACCGGCCAGTCGACGTTCTCAGCCTCGCTAGCGAGCACTGCTGTACCCGCTGCGGCGGCCGCAACAAGACAGGCGATCCCTACGGCACCATATCGTGAGTACGACTTACGCATTACCGAGAGTCCTCCGGAGCCACATTTGACTGCCACCTGCCTATAGATGTGTGTGCAGTTTGATGCCGAATGTTCGCGGTGGATCGATGTAAGATCCGTCGGGACCTGGTAGACCGCCGACGGCGGCGGCCGCAAGTGTGGCAACGTTCTCGGCATTTCTCACCCACGCGCCTACGTCCCACTTACCATTCGCAGACTTAAAGGTTAGCGACGCCGTCGTCTTGGTATACGCCTTTTGGTACAAGTACTGATTGTCCTCTGTAAATACCCCCCAGTACCCGTCGGAGAGCAGTGAGTCGACTCGCAGCACCAAAGATGAACCTGAATTCAGCTCAAAGGTATGTTGTAAACCGAGATTAAAGGTCGTGTACGGGGAGTTGGGCAAACGCGAGTCGGCGAAATTTCGGCCGCTGCCGTCTACAAACTGAGTTATCTTCGCGTCTAGCAATCCCACACTTACGCTCAGGAGATCGTATCGCGTCAAGAGATATTTGATGTCCAGTTCGTCTCCTTTGCTTTCGGCGCGCGGTGCGTTGGTCGTCACCGATCCGCCGGTCGCCCCGTTAAAGGCCGACAGCAGGAAATCGTGATAGATGTAATAGTAAAGCTCGTCATTGATCTCGAGCCGGCCATCGAGGAATCGGTTTTTTGCACCGAGTGTGAAGCCCAACAAACTCGTCGGCTTGACTAGGTTGGTCAACTGCGCCGTGCCCGGAAATGCGTTGTAGGTGCCCTCGTTGTAACCAGTTTGAACGTTGCCGTAAATCAGTGAATGGCTTCCGGCGTCAGCCTCCAGTCCGGCCTTCCAATCGAGGCGGTCCCACGCGTGATCAAATACGAAAGGTGT
>Ga0302180_10001739_pt1 | contig 17381 bp, 12 predicted proteins | sample I_Palsa_E3_2_FD_200575 | JGI IMG/M metagenome (GOLD analysis project Ga0302180, IMG submission 200575) | Peat permafrost microbial communities from Stordalen Mire near Abisko, Sweden - I_Palsa_E3_2 | ecosystem: Environmental > Terrestrial > Soil > Palsa > Peat permafrost | place: Sweden... | reverse complement strand
TTGATCGATCTGGAACGATTCAAGACTATCAACGACAGCTTAGGAAGGCCGGCGGGAGACGCGCTGCTGTGCCAGGTGGCCGACTGGCTGATCGCACACGTGGGCGATGCGAATCTGGTGGCGCGCGTCGGCGCGGATCTTTTTGGCGCGGTGTTGCCGGACATTCAGCGGGTCGAGGGAGTGGCGCGGGCACTCGATAAGACCTTACAGGCGTTTCTGGGACATGCATTCATTGTTGAAGAGTCGGTGCTGCGGATTGCCGCCAAAGTGGGTGTGGCGTTGTATCCCGAAGATGGGACGGACGCGGACACGTTGTTCAAGAATGCGGAGTCGGCGTTGAAGGGCGCCAAGAGTACCGGTGCGCGCTATCTATGCTACGCGGAGGAGATGACGGCCTCGATGGCCGGACGGCTGTCTTTGGAGAATCGATTGCGCCAGGCATTGGAACGCGGCGAGTTCGTGCTGCACTATCAGCCCAAGGTGAATCTGGCGAGCGGAGCATTGACGGGTGCGGAAGCGCTGCTGCGCTGGAATGATCCTCTGACCGGACTGGTGCCGCCGAACCGGTTTATTCCGATCTTGGAGGAAACCGGCCTGATTCATGAGGTCGGTCAGTGGGCTCTCCAAGAGGCGGTCGCAGATTATCGACGCTGGCGCGAGACCGCGTTGCGCGCCGTGCGAATCTCGGTGAACGTCTCGCCGCCGCAACTGCGCAATCAGGGCTTCGTGTCGGAGATCGAGCAGGCCTTGGGCGGCGACCCCGCAGCGGCGGCTGGACTGGAATTGGAAATCACAGAAAGCGTCATCATGGAGGATGTGAGATTCAGCATTGCGAGTTTGCGAGCGATTCGCGCCCTGGGGGTGGGCATTGCCGTCGACGACTTCGGCACCGGATTCTCGTCCTTGAGTTATTTGGCAAGGCTGCCGGTGCACACCTTGAAAATAGACCGCTCCTTTGTCATCGACATGACGTTGAGTGCTGAGGGCTTGGCTCTGGTATCCGCCATCATCAATCTAGCGCATTCGCTCAAGCTCAATGTAGTGGCGGAGGGAGTCGAGACCGAGGAGCAGGCTCGGCTGCTTCGGGTGCTCAATTGCGATGAGATGCAAGGTTACTTGTTCAGTAGGCCGCTGCCGCGTGAGATTTTCGAGTACAGGTATCTCGGTGGCAACGCCGCCGCCAGCCACGACGCGTGATCAAGGTGTTTAATCGTCTAATCCACCGATTGACCGAACCGCAGGTGCTGTTCCCGCTCACGACGCTGCTGCTGTTGGGCGGAATTTGGGCGATGACCTTGAGTATTGCCCGGGTAAGGCACGCAGCAGCGGAACAGGCGGCCGCGGCTTCCAACGCCGCTCTGCTTGATACGTATGAAGCTCAGGTCGTGCGGGCTTTGCGTGATATCGATCAGACCACGACTCTGGTCAAGTTTTGGCATGAGCGCGAGGCTGGGCGGCGCGGGCTCGCGGAGCTCAAGGATCACGGATTATTGCCCTCGGATCTTGTGTTCGTGGTGAGCGTAAGTGATGCCGCGGGACTCATCGTGGACAGCACGCGGCCGCTGCATCACGAGAACGTTGCCAATGAGGATTACTTTCTGCAGCAGCGCGGCGACGACTCGTTCTTCATCGGGCAAATCGGACGTAATGCGGGAGCGGTAGAGCATTTCAGCCGCCGATTGAACAGTCCGACGGGAGCCTTTGATGGCATCGTTGTCGTGGCCGTGGATGCGGCCTATTTCGTCAGTGGTTACGAGACAGCGACCTTGGGGGAGGATGGGTTGCTCGGTTTGTTGGATGATGATGGAATCTTCAGGGTCAGGCGCACCGGGGACAAAGTGACCTACGGTGAGATTGCGGACCATGCGGCGATGATTGAAGCGACGCATACCGGCGCGGCGCAGCTGGTGATGCCGGACAACGGCACGAAGCAGGTGCGACGCTGGGTGCAGGCGCGCGAGCTGTACGGCTTTCCGGTGGCCGCGGTGGTCGGCCTGGGGGTGGATGAGCAACTAGCCGGGGCCGCGCGCGACACTCGAACGTATGTCTGGCGGGCTGCATTTGCGAGTTTGCTGGTCGTGACCCTGTCGGCGCTGCTCGGCAGATTGAGCTGGCAGTTAGTGCAGAGCCGCCTGCGGGAACGCGATGCAAACTTGGCGCATGCCGAGCGCGTGGAGTACCTAGCATATCACGACGCGCTCACCGGATTGCCGAACCGAAGCATGTTCAGCAGATTGTTGACCCGCGGCATCAGCGAGGCGCGGCGCTACGAGAGGAGATTGGCAGTGGCGTTCTTGGACCTGGATAGGTTCAAGCAAATTAACGATTCCCTGGGACATGAGGCAGGGGATCAGTTACTGCGCGAAGTGGCCGCGCGCCTGCTGGGCTGTGTGCGGGACAGCGACACGGTCGCGCGATTGGGAGGCGATGAATTCGTCGTCCTGCTCTCCGAGATCGGCCGCGGCGGCGATGCGGCCGTTGTCGCGCGAAAGATCCTGGCGGTGATGGCGCGACCGTTCGCTCTCGTCGGCCAAGAGTTTCGGGTGACGGTGAGCATCGGAATCAGCTCATATCCCGAGGACGGGCTCGACGAACAGACCCTGACCAAGAATGCGGATATAGCAATGTACCAGGCCAAGGAGGCAGGCAAGAATAATTTTCAGTTTTACGCCGTGGCGCGCAACGTGAACACGCTGGAGCGGCTCACTTTGGAGGCGAGCCTTCGCCACGCGCTGGTGCGCGAGGAATTTCACCTTCTTTACCAGGCGAAGCGCGATATCGTGAGCGCGCGAATCACGGGCATGGAGGCGCTGCTGCGCTGGCAGCACCCGGACTTAGGGGTGGTGGCCCCGGAGCAGTTTCTCACGGTGGCGGAGGACAGTGGCTTGATCGTGCCAATCGGCCGCTGGGTGCTGAAGGCGGCGTGCTTGCAGAACGTGGCATGGCAGCGGCGCGGTTTGCCGCCGCTGTGCATGGCGGTAAATCTGACGGCGCGACAGTTCTACGATGAGGCGTTGATCCCGGATGTATGCGCCATCCTGCAGAGCACGGGCATGGAGCCACAGCTCTTGGAGCTCGAGTTCACCGAGGCACTGCTCATACATCGGGTTGAGGACACGCTGCGGATTCTGACGGCGCTGAAGGCGTTGCGGATTCGGATAGCCATCGATAACTTTGGGACCGGCTATTCGTCGCTGGCGACCTTGCAGAAATTTCCACTCGACACCATCAAGATAGACCGATCGTTGATCCGGGATATCACCAGCCCCGCGGATGAAACCGGGCTTGCCAATTCGATCATCTCCATGGGCAAGAGTTTGAGCTTGACCGTGGTGGTGCAGGGGGTGGAGACGCGCGACCAGGCCGAGTATCTGCGCACACACGCATCCGGCGAATTGCAGGGCTTCTATTTCGAGAGGCCGTTGCCAGCCGATGAGTCGACCAGATTGCTGCTGGGGCAGGCCCCGGAGATTACTTATAAGGGAGAGCGATTGGGATTGAAGGCGGTGTGAATGCCTATAGGGCGCGGACACTGTCGTCGAGCAAAGCGGAGTTGATGTAGCCGATGGCCGTGTCGTTGGCGGCAAGGAATTTCTTCACATCGAGATCTGTGGGCACAGCCTTGGGCGGCTGGCCGCGGCCGGTAAAAATGATCTTCGACCAGTAGGCTTTGACTTGGGCAGGCGTCTTGCCAGTGAATTTGGCATAGAACTCATCACGCTCGGGCGAACCGTCGCGCAGGTCGATCGGCACGGCCAGCAGTCCATTGGGGAAGCGGCTCACGCGTCCAAGGAAGATGTCGGCGACTTGTTCCGGGGTCAGGGTCTTGATGGCACTCTTCGCGGAAACCACTGCAACTACGTCGGCGCTGGCCCCAGCGCCTGTCGGTGCCGGGCCAAGCGCGAGAAGCACGATGGCGATGCAGCTTCTTAAGGTCACTTGAGCGCTCAAAACACGAAATTCAGCGTGGCGCTGACCAGGGTGAAGCTGCTTCCAAGCTGAAATCCGGGTTGTAGATTGGTGAGCCAACCCTGCGAGTTCGCTCCCAGGTTCGTGCGGTCCCATTGCAGCTTGAGGTCGATGCTGCTGGTGACGTCCACGCGGGCACCCAGGGACAAGGTTCTTTGCGAGGCCATGAGTCCGAGCGTTGCATTGAGCTCGGCGTTGAGAGTGGCGGCTTCGGGTGCCAGAGCCGGCGGCAGTGTCGAGAGATCGAGACCGGTACTTCGCGTGCCGACATTGGGTCGGATCTGTGCGTAAGTCGCGTAAGGCGTGAACTTGCCGAAGCTATGGCCGCCGCTTACATACCAGCCGGTGTTCTCCCCCAGTGCTGAATGAAAATTGACACGCCCCAATTCGGCCATCAAGAACCAATTGCCCGGCTCATAGGCGGCGCTTATGCCGTAGTACGCGATAACGCGATCGTCGGTACTGTACAGGTCCGCAATGCCGACGCCTTGAGGGCCGAACTCGCGAAACGCGTCGAACAACGGTTCGAAGGCAGGGACGGTGAGACGTGCCTGGCCGTAGGTGAGCCTGAGGCTTGCTGAACCGCGCTGCAAGGTATCGACCACCGAGATTTGTTGGGTGGCATCGGCGGTCCCGGTCGCATTGCTATTGGGATACGAGTATTGATAGTGGTCGAAGCCGACCGAGGCATCGACGGTGTTACTGACGTCAGCCACGCTGACGCGGTAGCTGAAGTCGATGCCGTCGCTGTTGGTCACCGGCACCAGGTTATAGACTTCGGTGGGCGGCCGGATAAAAGGGAAGGCAAATCCGACATTGCGCGAGTCAGTGAGCAGAAACGCTTCGATGGCCGTGCGGCCGAGGCGCACACTGAAGTCCGGGGTGAACTGATACTTCAGGAAAGCCCACTCGACGTGGGGAGCAAAGCCCGAGTTGGCGTTCTGCTCGGCAATGACCTGAAGCACGGCGGAGAATTGCGGCGTGAACCTAGCGTCGACTTGTGCGCCCAACAGGCTGTCCACCGCGGCACTCCAGGCATCGGTGTAGCCTGCGCCCACGGATTCGACCCGTGAAGAGGTAAAGTCGGCAAGCCCTTGGTCGGAGTGGACCACACCGAGAGTACCGAAACCGCGGACAGTGAACATCGAAGCCGGCTCGTCGGGCGCCGCGGCTGTTGTGGAGGTCGCGATATCGCCGGTGCCGGTGTAAGCAGGCCCGGCTGCGGTAATCATCGTCGCCGCACACAGGATGACGCACAGACCATACTGGGCGAGCTTGCGACGCATGCGGTAACGGTGACCGATGTATTGCTGGCGAGCCACCGCTCATTTGAGCAGATGCACAGGATGGGCACAGTGCGCTGGCGAACATTGAAGCGCGCTCAACACGCAAACAGCGCGGGCGCGGTGGTTTCCCTTGCATTGCGTCGCTCAGCGCGCGGGCCTCTGCTTGGCCACTTCACTCTGTTGGGACTTACGACACAGACCGCGATTACCAATAGGCCGCTAATACCATATTTCATCAAGCGAAGCATCGCGAACGGAGGCGCGAGCCACATGCAGCCATCGAGCGATCTGCTGTTGATTCTCGAACAGGAACCAGAGGCCCGGTTGGCGCTATGCGCCATGGCCGAACGCTTGGGCTGCGACCATATCGAGCCGGACGGCACGGAAGCCTTACACGAGGTGCTGGCGATTCGGCGTCCGACGGTGGCGGTGCTCGCGGTGGATCGTACCGAAAGCGACTGCCTGGCATTGATGAACATTCTTGCTCACCATCACGTGCGTCCGGCAACGCTGTTGGTGGGCGACAGCAGTACACGAATGATGGCGACCATCAAGCGAGCAGCAGAGGCGCGAGGCCTTGCCGTGATCGGGGTGTTGGCGCGACCGTTTGAGATTGCGCGGATCGAGGAAATCCTCACGCAGCAGCTGGCGGTGGCGCCGCCCATACCGCGCGCCGAACTCGAGCAGGCGTTCAGCGAATCGCAGCTCGCGTTGGTTTATCAGCCGAAATTGGCCATTACAGCCACCACAGCCACAATTCAGGGTGTCGAGGCGCTGGTGCGATGGCAGCATCCACGCCGCGGACTGTTGCAGCCGCGGCAATTCTTGAGCGCCGTGGAGGACTACGGGCTGATGGCGCCGCTGACGGATTTTGTGATGACCGAGGCGGTGCGGGAGGGCAGCCAATGGCGCGCAAGTGGATTGATGCTCGAAGTCACCGTTAATTTGAGCACCGAGCTGGTGCAAGATCGCGCATTTCCGGAGCGGCTCGCGATGCTATTGCAGGAGCACGATTTCCCGGCTGAGCAGTTTGTGCTGGATGTCATCGAGGCGCCGAACCCCGCTGGGCAGCGTCTGCTGCTCGACGTATTCACGCGGCTGCGCATTCTCGGCGTGGGATTATCGCTGGACAATTTTGGCACCGGGCAGTCCTCGCTTACCGGACTGTATAGAATGCCGTTCTCGGAGATTAAAGTGGACAACTCCCTGATCGCGGACGTGCCGCTCGAGCGCGAGGCGCGGGTGATCGTCAAAGCGATAGTCAATCTGGCGCACGGACTCGGACTGACCGCCTGCGCGGAAGGTGTGGAAACAGCGCAAATGCTCGACTTTGTGCGCAGCGCCGGCTTCGATTCGGCGCAAGGGCGATTCTTCAGCGGGCCGGTGACCGCGGCCGAGATTGCGGACATTGTGCGGGATTGGCCAAGTGTCGGACCCGCCGGCGCCGACAGCTGGCGAATTGCGAAGTCGCGCGATTTCGACGGGGCGACGACATCCTTGCGGACCTTGGCAAGTCGGGCGACGGAAGGCTCTTCGTAAGGTGCGAGAGTTGCGCGCTGCGGCGGGCATCGAAATGCTGCGTCGCACTCCGGTGATTCACGCTCGGCGAGTCGCGCAGCCATGTTCGGTACCGTACATTCAAGCGCTTTCGAACGTGCTAGGGTGCTGGCGTTGACCATAGGTGACACGCGAGGGATCGCCTTTTGCAGAAATGGAGCATGGAGTTGCGCCGCACGTCGGCTGAGGTGAACTTTGCCGCAGTGCGATTGCACGAGGCAGAAAAGTGATTGGCACCGAACTGAGGCAGAATCAGTTGCTGGCGTCTTTTCCCGAGCAGGAATGGGCGCGCTTGTCCCCTTTGCTCGAACGCGTCGAATTACCCCTCGGCTCCGTGGTCTATGAGGCGGGAGCGACGCTGCCCTATGTGTACTTTCCGACGACGTCGATCGTTTCACTACTCTATGTAATGGAAAACGGCGCGTCCGCTGAAATCGCGGTGGTCGGCAACGAAGGCATCGTCGGAATCTCGCTGTTCATGGGCGGGGAATCCACCTCCAGCCGAGCCGTGATACAGAGTGCCGGCTCCGGTTGCCGGCTCAATGCCGATGTCATGAAAGAGGAATTCGCACGCGGCGGACGGGTGCTGCATTTGCTGCTGCGCTACACCCAGGCATTGATCACGCAAATGGCGCAGACGGCTGTCTGCAACCGGCATCATTCGTTGGATCAGCAACTCTGCCGTTGGCTCCTGTTGAGCTTGGACAGGCTCGAGGTGAACGAGCTGGTGATGACTCAGGAGCTCATTGCCAACATGCTCGGCGTGCGTCGCGAAGGAGTGACGGAAGGGGCGCTCAAGCTGCAGAAAGCGGGACTAATTCGCTACTCGCGCGGCCACATCACCGTGTTGGATCGCGCGGGATTAGAGGAGCGAACCTGCGAGTGTTACGCGGTGGTAAAACGCGAATACGATCGATTGCTGCCGGCGCAGATCGCGGAATAGGGCCGCAGAGCCCGCTTCAGTACCGCCAATAATGGCGCGCCCGACTAATAATACACACTAGCGCGATTCGATCATGCTGCAGTTGGCTGACCCGCCATTGCGCCCCAATTGCCTGTGAAGTCCCGGTGACCACGTCTGGTCTGGGTTTTGAGCGCCGTTAATTCTTTGCGCCGATGCCATAATATATGGGCTGAATCGGACGCGAGGGCTGAGCATGATTCCGAGCTTCGAAGAATATGCGGCCAAGTTAAAGGCGCAGGGGTACGAGGAAGTGTTGGTTCGCGACTGGTCGCCGCGCGAGATCGTGGCAACGCACCGACATCCCTTTGCCGCGAAGGCTCTGGTGGTGAGCGGAGAGATGTGGCTTACCCAGCGGGGAGAGACACGGCATTTGCTGGTGGGCGACGGCTTCGAGCTCGACGTCGAGGAGCCGCACGCTGAGCGCTACGGCGAGGCCGGTGCAACCTACTGGGTCGGCCGCCGCGCCTGCTGAGGCCCGGGCTCGATCGAGATTGACTCCATCAATGGCAGCCATAGAGACAATCGACTTCTCTCCGGATGGTGGCGGGCATACCCTGCTCGGCAGTTGAACAAATTTCGAGGAGTTATTGAATATGGAAATCAAACCGCTGTTCACTGCCACCGCGACCGCCACTGGAGGACGTAATGGCCACACGCAGTCCGAGGACGGCACGGTCAGCGTCGATTTATCGGTGCCCAAGGCCATGGGTGGTCCGGGAAAGCCGGGCACCGCGACTCCTGAGCACTTATTCGCCGCCGGGTACGCGGCCTGCTTTGGAGGCGCGCTCGACTATGTTGCGACCCAACAGAAGAAGAATGCGAAAGGCGCCTCGGTGACCTGCAGCGTCACGATCGGCCCACGTACTGCAGGCGGATTCGGTCTCGCGGTGAAACTTCACGTGGTCGACCGGAGTCTTGCGCAAGCCGAACTCGAGGCTTTGGCGCGCGAGGCGCATGAGAAAATCTGCCCTTATTCACACGCCACTCGCGGCAACGTCGATGTTGCTCTCACAGTGCAAGGATCTTAAGACATGAACGCTGTCGTCAAGGAAAGCAAATGCCCATTCGGACACATGGCCGGCGGTGGGACCTCGAACCGGGATTGGTGGCCGAACGATCTGCGGATCGACCTGCTGCAGCAGCATTCTTCCAAATCCGACCCCATGGGCAGGGATTTCAATTACGCCAAGGAATTCAAGAGCCTTGATTACAAGGCCCTCAAGCAAGACCTTGTAAAGGTGATGACCGACTCCAAGCCGTGGTGGCCGGCGGACTTCGGCCACTACGGACCCTTGTTCATCCGCATGGCGTGGCACAGCGCCGGTACCTACCGCATCGCCGACGGGCGCGGTGGCGGTGGCCGCGGCCAGCAACGCTTTACGCCGCTCAATAGCTGGCCTGATAACGCCAGCCTCGACAAGGCGCGGCGCTTGCTTTGGCCGGTAAAGCAGAAGTACGGCCGCAAGATTTCCTGGGCGGACCTGATGATCCTCACCGGAAACGTCGCCCTGGAATCGATGGGCTTCAAGACCTTCGGCTTCGGTGGCGGCCGCGAAGATGTGTGGGAACCCGACCAGGATGTCTACTGGGGCCGGGAAAAGGCTTGGCTCGGCGGGGATCTGCGTTATTCGGGCGACCGCGACCTCGAGCACCCGCTAGGCGCGGTGCAGATGGGCCTGATCTATGTCAATCCGGAAGGACCGAACGGCAAGCCCGATCCGGTGGCCGCGGCCCGGGATATTCGCGAAACCTTCGCCCGCATGGCGATGAATGACGAGGAGACGGTGGCATTGATCGCCGGTGGCCATACCTTCGGCAAGACCCATGGTGCGGGCGATGCATCGCATGTGGGTGCCCATCCCGCGGCGGCTGATCTGGAGGCTCAAGGACTCGGCTGGAGCAGCAAGTACGGCAGCGGCATCGCGGGGGACGCCATTACCAGTGGCCTGGAGGTCACCTGGACCACCACTCCGACCCAGTGGAGCAACGATTTCTTCAAGCATTTGTTCGGTTTCGAGTGGGAACTCATCAAGAGTCCGGGCGGCGCGCATCAATGGCGACCGAAGCATGGCGCCGGAGCCGGCACGGTGCCCGGCGCCCACGATGCCTCGAAGCGCATCGCTCCAAACATGCTGACCACGGATCTTTCGCTGCGCTTCGATCCGGCCTACGAAAAGATCTCGCGGCGGTTCATGCAGCATCCACAGGAGTTCGCGGACGCCTTCGCGCGCGCCTGGTTCAAGCTCACGCACCGCGACATGGGTCCTCGGGTACGTTACCTGGGCCCCGAGATTCCGGCCGAAGAACTGATCTGGCAGGACCCGGTGCCGGCCGTGGATCACAAGCTGGTGGATGCCGACGACATCACCGCGCTCAAGGCCAAAATACTAGCGTCCGGACTCTCAGTAGCGGATCTGGTGTCGACCGCATGGGCCTCGGCTGCCACCTTCCGCGGCTCGGATAAGCGCGGCGGCGCGAACGGCGCACGCATCCGCTTGGCGCCGCAAAAAGACTGGGCGGTGAATGAACCGGCCAAGCTGTCCAAGGTGCTGAAGACTCTCGAGGGGGTTCAAGACGGATTCAACAAGGCTCAGTCAGCGGGCAAGAAGATTTCCCTCGCCGACCTGATCGTGCTCGGCGGTTGCGCCGCAGTTGAAGAGGCTGCAAAAAGGGCGGGGCACAGCGTCACGGTGCCATTTACGCCCGGCCGCACGGATGCCTCGCAGGCGCAGACCGACGTCGAGTCCTTCGCGGTGCTCGAGCCGGTGGCAGATGGCTTCCGAAATTACACGGCACCGAACATGCCGGCCTCGGCCGAAGAGATGCTGCTCGACAAGGCGCAGCTTCTGACGCTGACCGCACCGGAGATGACGCTGCTGATCGGAGGCATGCGCGTGCTCAACGCCAATGTGGGAAAGACCAAACAGGGGGTGCTTACGCACAGGCCGGAAACACTCAGCAACGACTTCTTCGTCAATCTGCTGGACATGCGCACCTCGTGGAAAGCCACATCGGATGCCAAGGATGTATATGAAGCCCACGATGCCAAGACAGGCCGGATCGAGTGGACAGGGTCTCGCGTCGATCTCGTGATCGGATCTAATGCGCAGCTTCGCGCCCTGGCCGAGGTCTACGGCGGCGCTGACGCGCAGGAAAAATTCGTGCATGACTTCATCGCGGCCTGGAGCAAGGTCATGAATCTGGATCGCTACGACATTTCCCGATAGCGGGAAGTTGCGCAATCACGCGCCCGGGACAAATGCGTCAATGTCCCGCGGCGCGCGACGCAGCGCTCGCCGATCTGCTCGCCGAGGATGTCCTCATTCGCAGCTGCTTGAGCTCGCCGGCGATGGCGGCCATCTCTTCCTGCCGCATGGCTGGATCCAGGGTGCTCTCCCCGCACAGCCAAGCCCTGATCTCTTCCAAACGTTGGTCCGATAGCTTCATCGTGCTCTCCAATGTCGCAGCGCGAGCGCGCGCTCGCGTAATAAATCCGCAATGTCCGCCGCCCGCGATAGCGTCCGCTAATATTCTTGACCGCCGCACTCGCCGTGTGTGAGGATTTCGTCATGGGGCGGAAGCGTTCGCCACCTACATACACTTAAATCAATAAATGGGGAAATTCATGAAGCCACGGAATAGATCGGTTTCGCGTGTGATATTACATATTGCAGCCGTGGGTGCTGTCAGTGCCTGCTGGCTGCAACCGGCCCTTGCCGGACAGGCCGACCCGGACCGCGACACTTGGCGCGCAGCTATGTCGCACAATCCGTCGTCCGAGGCAGGCTGCTTCCATGCCGCCTATCCTAGCTATGTGTGGGAAAAGGTGGAGTGCGTAAAGGCCCAACCGGCCGTCCACCCGATTCGCAGTCCGCGCACCAGCGGCTCCGGGGACGTGACGGGCAACGGTAAGGACTACGTCGCTGAGTCCGCGGGTTTGACTGGCGAAGCGATGGGATCTTTCCCCGCCACGTCGGACGTTAAAACCGAAAGGAGCAAGGGAGTGGCCTCATTTGGCGACGGCGGCATCCTAGGAAAGAACGAGTACTCGCTGCAGGCCAACACCAACTACACCGGGACCACCTCGGCGTGTGCCGGCCATAGCGGTTGCACCGTTTGGCAGCAGTTTATCTATGCGACCGATTACGTCAGCAAGGGTGAGGGCGCGGTATTCATGCAGTATTGGCTGATCAACTGGGGTACCTCGAAGTGCCCGGCCGGCTTTGGCAAGTCCAGCCCCGATTGCTACGGGAACAGCGCCATCACTACGGCACCGGATATGCCGATTACCGATCTTTCGCATTTGACGTTGACGGGCTCTGCCGTCGCGGGAGGCAATGATACGGTGGTCTTCAACAATGGAACGGACGCCTATTCCGCATCCGGCGCCGATAGCGTGCTGGATGTCGCGTCCGTGTGGCAGGAAACCGAGTTCAACATCGTCGGCGATGCCGGCGGCTCGCGCGCGGATTTCAACGAGGGCGCCTCGGTCACTGTGAAAGTCGCGATCAGCGATGGATCCACGGCTGCGCCGACCTGTGTCAACAATGAGGGATCCACCGGGGAGACCAATAATCTGAATCGGGGCGCATGCAGCACGGCGGGCGGCTCGACTCCTTATATTGAGTTCACCGAATCGAACTAACAACTCGGCGTCCTAGTTAGGACTTTCAGGTAGATATGGCGGCTGAGGGGGAGACTCCTTAGCCGCTTTTTCTTGAGTGCGGTAACCCTCGCAAGCGGTGTCGTTTTGTTAAACCGCGGCGCCGCAGCCGCCACATAACACCCGCCAGTCGCGTTTATGTGAACGCGGTCTCGTTGTCCTACAGATTTGTCAGCGAATCTCCGTAGCGCCGGCCGTTTTGATGGGCTAAACATTCGTCATGATGGTTCTCAGGACTTCCTCGGAGGCGGAGCTTCCCGCAGGCGTCGCGGTCGAAGCGGCGCAAATGGCGCTCGAAGCGGGCCTCATGTACGTATCCTCGACCGAGTCCGGCATTCGCCGGTATCGCGCCGGCAAGGGTTTCTATTATCTGAGTCCCGACAACCGCCGCATCACCGCGGCGGCCGAATTGAAGCGCATCGCAGGTCTTGCGGTGCCGCCGGCCTACAAGCATGTGTGGATCTGTCCGCACACGCTCGGCCACTTGCAGGCGACGGGGCGTGATGCGCGCGGCCGCAAGCAATATCGCTACCACCTGCGATGGCGGGAGCTGCGCGATACGGCGAAGTTTGACCGGATGGCCGCGTTCGCGGATGCGCTACCGCGGCTGCGGCGCAAGCTCAAGCGCGATCTGGAGCTGCCCGGGCTACCGCGCGAGAAAGTGCTGGCGGCCGTCGTGGCCCTGCTTGACGCGACGCGCGCCCGCGTCGGCAATGTCGAGTACGCTCGCGACAACAAGAGCTTTGGCCTTACCACCCTGCGCAATCGCCACGTGACCTTCGTGCGCGACGGCCGCGCGTTGCTGAGCTTTCGAGGCAAAGGCGGCGTGCCGCATGAGATTCCGGTCGACGACAAGCGGGTGGTGCGCATCGTGCAAAGATGCCAGGAGCTTCCCGGACAGCATTTGTTCCAGTATGTGGCCGACGACGGCGCGCGCTGTCCGATCGATTCCGGAATGGTGAATAGCTATCTGCGCGAGGCGATGGGAGATGATTTCACCGCCAAGGATTTCCGCACCTGGGGCGCGACTCTGCATGCGCTGATCCTGCTGGCGCGCACGCCATGGGATCCCGACAGCAGTGAGCGCGCCAGTAATAAGCAGATCGCCGGCGTCGTTGAGCAGGTTGCCGCCGGACTGCGCAACACGCCGGCGGTGTGCCGCAAGTCGTACATCAATCCCGTGGTATTCGAGGCCTGGCGATCAGGCGTCATTCACAGCACCTTCAACGGCAATCTGTCGTTCGCCTCACCCCGCAAGGCCGAGACCTTGGTGAGCAACTTCCTGCGAAATTACCCGCGCAATTAAACCAATCGGTGCGGGCGCGGTACTCAAAGCACACCGGGTACAATTCCGGCGGATCAATGTGCGCCGAACGCCTGGGGGTCATTCATGAAATCGAGGGTGCAGCGGGCCTTATTCTTGGCCGTCATGGTTTTGAGCTCAATCGCGCTAGAACCGGCCGCCGATGCTCGCTCCGTCGATCAAACAAGCGCCGTCTTCACGGTGCAGACGACGCCGGCACTGCGAGCCTTGGGCGGTACCCTGCAAGGCGTGGCTGCGATATCGACGGCCGATGCGTGGAGTGTGGGCAACAATATCCTGCATTTCGACGGCATCACGTGGCAAGCGGTTGCGAAGGTTGCGGGCGGCGGCAGCTTGGCGGATGTCTCGGCGCTTGGCGCCGACGATGTGTGGGCGGCTGGAACGCTCGGTTCCGCTCCGCTCGCAGAACACTGGAACGGCAGGACCTGGGCCGAAGTGCCGACACCATCGCTGAATGGCAATAGCGGCTCGTTCGACAGCATTCTGGTGTTGTCCGCAAACGATGTCTGGGGTGGTGGCGATGTCGTGGTGAGCGGGGTCGCCATCGAACCGCTGTTCGAGCATTGGAACGGCAAGGCCTGGTCGGTGGTCCCGGGTCCGGCCGTCGCAGGATTCATCCGCAAGCTGGCAGGCACGGGGGGCAGCGACATCTGGGCCGTCGGCTACACCACGAGCAACGTGGCGAAGCCGCTGATCGAACACTTCAATGGCACGCAGTGGCAGCAGGTCGCCGCGCCTTTCCCGGGGATTGGCGGTGAGTTGTATGGCGTGGTGGCACTGTCGCCGACCGACGCCTGGGCGGTCGGGTTGAGCACGCTTTCGGCAGTGGGAAATGCGCAGCAATCGGGAAGTCCGGTGCAGACGCTGATCGAGCATTGGAATGGCCGGAGTTGGCAGGTCGTGCAAAGCCCGAACATCGGCACGGCCAGCGTATATCAACGCAACGTGCTCTACTCTGTCGCGGCACTATCGGCCACCGACATTTGGACGGCGGGCCAGTTTCAATTGCCGGATGGCTCAGGCAGTCAGTTGACCTTGGCCCTGCATTGGGACGGCGGCGCTTGGACAATTGCCCCAGTGCCAGGCGTTGGCCTTGCGACGGCCTATCGCGGCGTTGCGGTCGCACAGCCATCGACGGTGATCCTGGTCGGAGCCGGCGCCTTCGGTGGCGGACTTCCCGATGAGTCACCGCTCATCTCCAGCAGCAGTGGAGGCTGAGACGATGAACCCCTTTGAATCCAATTGCGCTCGGAGATACTCGATGTTGCGATCCCTCGTCCTGTCGGCGGCGCTGTCGTTCCCGGCGATGACTTTCGGCGCGGTCTCGGAGAGCGTGCTGTTCTCGTTTCCGGGTTTCGGCACTTTCGCCGGCGGCGCCACCCCTGAAGCGGGGCTGGTAAGGGATGCGGCGGGCAATTTGTATGGAACCGCCACCGGCGGCGGCGCCTTCGCGTGCAATTGCGGTGTGGTCTTCATGGTGAGTCCACCGGCATCGGCAGGCGCTGTGTGGACCGAAACGATCTTGCACACCTTCCAGGGCTACCCCGCCGATGGGGGAATACCATTGGCCGGTCTCACCTTCGACAGCGCGGGCAACCTCTATGGCACAACGTTGATCGGAGGCGCTGCCCAGGCAGGTACGGTGTTCAAGCTGGCGCCGCCGGCGGCGGGGCAAACACAGTGGACCGAGTCGATCCTCTATGAATTCAGCGGCGCGAATGGCGATGGGCAGTTTCCGTATACCAACCTGACCGTGGACGCTGCTGGCAATCTGTACGGCAGCTCGTTTCTGGGGGGAGCGAGCAATGAGGGCATGGCATTCGAACTGCTGGCGCCCACCGGTGCAGCGAGCGCGTGGAGCTTGGTAGCGCTGCATTCTTTCTCAGGCGGCCCGGATGGCGCCAATCCGATTTCCGCGCTCACCTTCGATTCACAGGGCAATCTCTATGGCACGACGTTCAACGATGGGGTTTCCGGCCTCACCGGCGGTACCGTGTATAAATTGACCCCCAGCAGCGGCGCCTTCACCGAAACCGTGCTGCACACGTTCACCGGAGCGGTGCCCGGCGGCACCATCGACGGCGCGCTGCCCTACGGCAATCTCGTTCTGGACACGAAAGGCGATGTCTTCGGCACCACGCTTGCCGGCGGCGGCGGACAAATCATTCCCGGCGAGTTATCCAATGCCGGAGCGGTATTCGAGGTGTCGCCTCCCAGCCGCAGCGGCGCTGCCTGGCATGAGACGCTGATTCACAGCTTCAACGGAGACACCGGCGATCCCAGCACCACGGATGGTGAATCGCCCTATGGCGGCCTGATCTTCGACGCGCAAGGAAATTTGTTTGGCACCACGGCGCAGGGCGGCAGCAGCGATTTTGGCACCGTCTTCAGCTTAAGCCCGCCGGCGTCGGGAGCGACTTCATGGACGCAAACCGTGCTGCACAACTTCCAAGGCTTTCCGGACGGGGTCGGTCCCTACGGATCCCTGCTGCTGGACGCCTCCGGAAACTTGTATGGCGTCACCAGAAACGGCACCGCGCTGTCGGTCAATTCAGCGCAGATAGGAACGCTGTTCGATATCACGCTGACGGGTGATTGATCAGTCCATTTCCCCGGCGCTTATGTCAAGCGCGTCGACCCCGGGCCACAAAACTTATGTCTAATGACATCGAATTGTGATGTCAACGTGATAGCCTTTATTTCGTTATGTGACTCGGGTCGCATAATGCGACCCGCGGGGTTGCAAACGAGTTGGAACCTTTATCAGGAACGCAAAATGAACAAAGCGCACACGCTTGCCGCGATGGGGATTGTTTCGCTTGTGCTGATCGGCGCCAAGGCCGAGGCTCAGAAGTATACGATGACTGATCTAGGCGGCCTTGGCGCATGCGCCTGCAGCGTGGCCTATGCCATCAACGATGCAGGCCAGGTGACTGGCTCATCGGAGAACGCAAGTTCTAATGAGCACGCGTTCCTCTACAGCAGCGGCACAATGACCGATCTCGGCTCTGCTGGCCAGAATAGCTATGGCTATGCCATCAACGCCTCCGGGCAGGTGACAGGATCGGCGGATCCGTTGGATGGATCCCAGCAGCAGCAAGCCTTTGTATACGCCAACGGCGTAATGACGGGATTGGGTACGCTTCCGAACGGAACCTTCAGCGTCGGATACGGCATCAACAGCGCGGGCGAAGTCATCGGTTACTCGGGAGGCGCCAAGCAGAGCGCCGCATTCTATTACACGGCAGGAGCAATGACCGGCTTCGGCGGCCCCAACAGCGTGGGCTATGCGGTCAACACCAGCGGCCAGGTCACGGGTCAATATATCGACAAGGCGGGCTACACACGCGCATTTCTGTATAGCGCTGCAAAGCTCACCGGTCTGGGTTCGCTCGGTGGGTTGTACAGCTACGGATATGCCATTAACACCAGCGGCGAGATCACCGGTTATTCGTCGCTGGCGTACTCCGGAAGCGGTCCGCTGTTGCAGCACGCGTTTCTGTATAGCGATGGAACGATGCAGGACCTGGGCACGCTTGCGGGCGGCACCTTCAGCGCCGGATACGGCATCAATGTACGCGGCGTGATTGTCGGGACCAGCAACCTTTCCGGCACCAC
>Ga0302180_10001736_pt1 | contig 17424 bp, 15 predicted proteins | sample I_Palsa_E3_2_FD_200575 | JGI IMG/M metagenome (GOLD analysis project Ga0302180, IMG submission 200575) | Peat permafrost microbial communities from Stordalen Mire near Abisko, Sweden - I_Palsa_E3_2 | ecosystem: Environmental > Terrestrial > Soil > Palsa > Peat permafrost | place: Sweden... | reverse complement strand
TCGACCTCGGGGTGCACGAAAATGGTTTTCAGTTCGGAGCCGAAGAACAGATCCGCGCCGTGTCGCGCGATGTATAGCGGCTTAATTCCCATGCGGTCGCGGGCCAGCACCAGGCGCTTGCGCGATTGGGTCCACAGCGCGATGGCGAACATGCCGCGCAGCTTGGAAAAACAATCGGTGTCCCATTCCAGGAACGCCGCCAGCACCGTTTCGGTATCGGTGCGGGTGCGAAAACGGTGACCGCGCTGTTGCAATTCTACGCGCAATTCCGCGTGGTTGTAGACCTCGCCGTTGAAGGCGATGACGGTGTCGCCGGTCTCGGAAAAGATCGGCTGGTCGCCGGCGTCTAAGTCGATAATCTTGAGCCGCGCAGCGCCTAGCGCGACGCAACTGGATTCGAAAACGCCTTGCTGATCCGGCCCGCGATGAACGATGGATTGAACGGCGCTCCGGATGCGCTCGGGGCCAGGACGGAATTTGAGCTTAGTAAAGCCGGCGACGCCACACAAGCCATTAATGTAGCATAAGACTGTGACAGCTCTTTTCCTGGCGGTGGCGGCGATCCCCTTCATTTATTATCTGATCGCGCTGTACAGCTCTTGGGCCTATTTTCGCCACGCGCCAAGGCCCGATCTTCACCATGGTCGAAGCGTCCCGTTTACACCGCCGGTGAGTAACCTGAAACCGATCCGTGGTATGGATCCCGGCGCGTACGAGAATTTCGCCAGCTTCTGCCGGCAGGATTATCCGGAATACGAAGTTGTCTTCTGCGTGGACGGCCGCGACGATCCGGTGCTGCCGGTGATCGAAAAGCTGATTCGCGATTTTCCAGAGCGCCGCATTCGCGTGCTATTCGGCTCCGGCCGCATTGCCACCAACGACAAAGTGGCCAAACTGGCGCGCATGGCAAGCGAGGCGGCGTATGAAGTGGTGGTGATCAGCGACAGCGACGTGCGCGTCCAGCCCGACTATTTGCGCAGGGTGGTCGCGCCGCTGGCCGATCCCAACGTCGGCGCGGTGACCTGCTTCTACGTGCCGGCCGGTGAGCGGACCTTCGCCGACAGCCTGCAGGCCATGGGCATGTTTTCCGACTTCTACGCGGGCATCCTGGTGGCCTGGCAGTTGGATGGAGTCAAGTTCGCACTGGGACCGACCATCGCCACCACTCGCACGCGCCTGGCCGAATTCGGCGGCTACGAGTCGCTCGAGAACCGCCCGGCGGACGACCTGCTGGTCGGGCGGCTGATCGCCGAGCAGGGACACCGGGTCGAGCTGCTGCGGTACACCGTGCTGGCCGTGGCCGACTACCAATCGATGAGCGAATTGATTCACAAGCGTCTGCGGTGGATCGTGGTGATGCGGCACATGCGTCCCTGGGGCCACCTGGGGCTGCTGCTGACGCAGGGGCTGCCCTGGTCGCTGGCGGCAATTGCGGTCCATCCGTCGATGGCAGTGGCGGCTGCCTATCTGGGCACTTACCTGGCGCTGCGGTTCGCAATGACGTGGACAATTGGCGCCTGGGGCCTGAAGCAGCCCGGGCTTTGGAGGAAGATGCCGGTGATCCCGGCCTGGGATGCGCTGGCATTTTTCATCTGGCTGACGAGTTTTGGACGGAGAAGCATTCGCTGGCGCGGCAGCGACTATTTGCTGCGCGACGGCAGGTTGGTTCCGGTGGCTACGGTGGAGGAGTGAGTTGTGGGCCGCGCATGTTTCTGGCTGGCCGGGTACGTCGCCAACTTCCCACCACCGGACATATAGCGCGCTTGGTCCACCTCAGCGAGTCGGGCGTCCCAGTGAGCAGCACGCGCGATTGCCGCACACCAGGCCGCACCTGCGACTCGTTGCAGTCCTTGCCGGCCGCCCCGGATGATCTACCCTTTCGCGCGAGAACCAGACACGCGCATCGGATAAAACTCCCCTCGGTTCAGCCCTGCGCGAACCGAGGGGCCGTTTTCGCCGAACGGCCTGGCCTCAGCTTCGTCTCCGACCTCGTGGATGGCCAAACCGAAGGCCCCATCCGGAGCTATCACCGGACCATAAAGAAGAAGCTTGCCGGCCTCAAATGCCGCTGAAGATAAGCGCTGTGCTCGTTCATTAAGGCCGCCTCTGTCTCGGTTATGTCCTGGTGAAAGGTCGGCCGGGGTGGAATCAGTTTGAAAAAGTAGTGCTGCTTGTTCATGGCAATCGCACAGAAGCATTATAGCGACCCGTAGGGCTTAAACCGGTTCGGTCACCTGGTGGGTAGCCGCCACTCGGAAACAGTTCACTTGGCCAGATAAGTCGCCAAACCACTGATCTGCCACCGCAGCGATGCTCGTCAGCGCGCCAGCAGGATCACGCCGCCCAGCACCAGCAGCGCGCCGGCGCCGCGGCGCATGCCCACATTCTCCTTCAGCACCAGCTTCGCCAACACCGTTTCCAGGATGAAACTGGAGGCGGAGGCCGGCACGGCGAAGCTCAGGGGCTCAGCCTGCACCAGGGCCATGAAGGCGAAGAAAGAAATCGCCAGGCACACGATCGAAAGGATCAACTCGCGCCGCCTGGCGATCGTCTTGAGCAACCGCGCCAGGCCCCGCGCATCCACCGATTGCTCGCCCGCCCTCTTCATCTCGTGGCTCTGCAGCAAGTCGCTGAGCGCGGTAGCCGTTACCACGATGCTCAACAGAATCCATTTCATCCGGATTCCTTCGCATCCGCCGTGGTGTTTTGCGGGGTCGTGCCGACCAGGCCCGTGCCCATGAAAATCAGCACGCTTCCCATCCACTGCTGCGCGCTGACGGCTTCATGCAAAAAGACCTGGCCAAACAGCGTCGCCAGCACGTATCCGATGGCCGTCACCGGCAGCACGAAACTCAAGTCCGCCAAGCTCAGCAGCGCCAGCCGCGTCAGCAGCGCCAGGATCAGCATGGCGATGCCCAGGGCCACGAAGGGATCCACCATCGCGCGCAGGTATACCACCGGGTTCAACGACAATACTTGCGGGAAATGTTTGGTGCCCCAGGCGAGCGACAGATTGCCGAGCGGCCTTAAGAAGACAAACAGACCCAGCAGCGAGTAGGTGCGGAAGCGCGCGCCGGGACTATGTGTCATTCACTCAGCTTAAACTGGAACGCCGGGTTCAGTCCACAGCCATCTGGCATACATCTGTCATAAAGGTGGCATAATAGGCGCATAGAGGGCCGATGTCTGTCGCGCGAATTCTCGGCATCGCCATGGCTGTCTTCGTGGCCAGCCAGATCTATTGGTATGTGCGGGCGCGCGCGCTGCTGAACCGCGTGGCGAAAACCAGAAGGGCGCGCATGCTGCTGACCGCGGCCGGGCTCGCGGGTTATCTTGCGGTGGTCCTGCTCAACTTCGGAGTCTTTGGGCGGCGCTCGAGCCCCACGCGCATGACGTGGTACGACGCGCTGGTATCGGCTCCATTCGAGTGGTGGGTGGTCAGTTCGCTGGTGGCGTCTCTGCTCGCCATCCTGATGTGGCCTGTACGGCGCGCGGCGCGATCCACCGGCGCGCTCGGCTCACCCGGCAGGCGGCAATTCCTGGAGCGCACCGCCGGCGCGGTGGTCGCCGCGCCATTCTTGGCCGGCGCGTATGGCTTGTTGTATGGCCGTTTGAATCTGCAGATCGCGGAGCAGCGCATCCGGCTGGCGCGCCTGCCCCAAGCCTTCGCGGGATTCCGCATCGCGCAGCTTTCCGACATTCACATCGGGCCGTTCATGCCCGAAGACGAGATTCGCAAGTATGTGCGCATTACCAACGATCTGAAGCCGGACCTGATCGCGCTGACCGGGGACTTCGTCACCTGGGACCCGTCGACGCAGCGGGCCGTAGTGAATGCGCTCACCGCGCTGCGCGCGCCTTTCGGGATCTTCGGGTGCCTGGGAAATCACGAGGCCTGGTCGCATACCGAGGATTCCATTACGCGCATGTTTCAACAGGTGGGGATCCGGATATTGCGCCAGGAGCGCGTGCCCATCACGACGCGTGCGCAGTCGTTCAATTTGATCGGAGTCGATTTTGAGACCCGCCGCCCGATGGTGTCGGGCAGCGAGAAGTTCGTGCAGCGCTATCTCGACGGCGTCGATAGCCTGGTCGCGCCGGACACGGTGAACATCCTGATGAGCCATAACCCCAACACCTTCGACCGGGCGGCGGAACTGGGCATCGACCTAAGCTTGGCGGGGCATACCCACGGCGGTCAAGTCGCGCTCGAATTCATCAGTCCCGAGCTCGCGCCCAGCCGTCTGGTGACGCCCTACGTGGCCGGCTGGTTCCAAAAGCCGGGCGGCCAGCTTTACGTGAATCGTGGGATCGGCACCATCGGAGTGCCCATGCGTATCGGCGCGCCACCCGAGATCACCGTATACGAATTGGTGTCGTAGGACGGGCCTCAAGGCCGTCGCCTCTCTCCGCTAACCAAACTCTCGGTAGCACGTCTACCCAGGCAGGCCCGCTTAGGGTAGAATGTCAACTAGGCCTATGCCGAAAGAACCCGCCGACCGCATCGAATTGTTGCAAGGAACGCTGGACATGTTGATCCTCCGTACCCTGCTGTTTGGTCCCGCCCACGGCCATCAAATCGCAAAACATATCCAAAGAACCACGGACGACTTACTGCAGGTGGAGCACGGATCGCTCTATCCGGCGCTGCACCGGCTCGAACGCAAGGGCTGGATCGCGGCCAAATGGGAGCCTGCTGCGAAGGACTTGAAGCGCGAATTCAAATACTACCGGCTGGTTGCGGCCGGAAAGAAGCAACTCATCGCCGAAGAATCGAAATGGAAGCAAATGACCGGCGCCATTGCCCGGATTATGTGGCCGTCGGAGGAGGGTTGACGTGCCCTGGTGGAACGCTAAAGAACGCGAGCGCGACCTGGAGCGCGAGCTGCATTCGGATCTGGAATCGGAAGCCGCGGAGCAACGCGCGAAGGGCCTGTCCGATACCGAAGCCCGCAACGCGGCCCAGCGGGCCTTTGGCAACACGGCTCTGTTAAAGGAGGAGGTGCGCGAGATGTGGGGATGGACGTCATTCGAGCGCCTGGTGCAGGACCTGCGCTATGCCGTGCGCCTGCTGCTGAAGAGTCCCGTGTTCACGGCGGTGGCAGTCCTGTCGTTGGCCCTGGGGATTGGAGCAAACTCGGCCATCTTCACTCTGATCGACGCGGTAACGCTCCGCCGCCTGCCGGTTGCCGAACCGGAGCAACTGGTTCAGATCGACAAATTCTACGACAACGAACCGGGTGGCTTCTCGTATCCGCTCTACCAGCAGCTTCGCGACCGCAACCAGGTCTTCCGCGGAGTGCTTACGGCATCCAAGACGCCCCTGCGCCTGGCTGACGAGCCCGAGGGCGAAGGCGCCCGCGGACAATACGTCTCGGGCAATTTCTTTCAGGTGTTGGGCGTGCGCGCGTGGCTCGGCCGGACGATCGTGCCGGAAGACGATCGCCTCTCGCAAGGCGGCAACCCCGTCGCGGTGATTGGCTACGGTCTATGGCAGCGAAGATTCGGAGGGGACCCCGCCGTTGTGGGAAAGACCCTACCGGTGGAAGGAAGGCCGTTTACCGTCGTGGGTGTTCTGCCTCCGCAATTCTTCGGCCTGCAGGTGGGCGAGACATTGGATTTCGCCATCCCCATCGCCAGCGAAACGCAGATTCGGCCCCACAGCTGGCTGGGCGAGTACGACGACAACTGGTTGAGCGTAGCAGCGCGGTTGCAGCCTGGTGTATCCTCCGCCCGCGCCCGCGCGGACCTGAACGTGATCTTTCACCAGATTCTCCAGGCGCACGCCGGCAGCGTCCAGGACCCGCACGAGCGCGATCTTGCGCTGTCGCAGAGACTCGACGTCACTCCGGCCGCGAACGGTCTCTCCGCGCCGCGGGATGCGTTCTCGCGACCTCTGCTAATCCTGATGGCGGCGGTAGCGCTGGTGCTGCTGATCGCCTGCGCCAATCTGGCCAATCTGCTGCTTGACCGGGCGTCCGCGCGTCGCAGGGAAATGGCTGTGCGGCTGGCTATAGGCGCGGCGCGCGGCCGGCTGGTTCGCCAACTGCTTACCGAGTCGCTGCTGCTTTCCTCGCTCGGCGGCCTGGTGGGATTGTTACTCGCCTGGTGGGGAAGCGCGTTTCTGGTTACCCTGATGGCCACTGGAACGACGCCTCTGCGCCTGGAGTTGCATTTGGACCTGCGGGTCTTGGCGTTCACCGCGATGGTGTCTATCCTGACAACGGTGTTGTTCGGCGTGGCGCCGACATTCCGCTCCACGCGCGTGGATGTGGGGCCGGCGCTCAAAGCCGGAAACCGCACGCTCGGTCGCGATGCATCCCATGCATGGTTTGGCAAAGTGCTGGTGATGGCACAAGTGGCTCTGTCCCTGGTGCTGCTGGTAGGCGCCGGCTTGTTTATCGGCACGCTGTGGAACCTGCGCACCATGGACGCGGGATTTGAACGCAACGGCATCCTTTTGGCTTCCGTCGAGCCGGGCACCGCCGGGTATAAAGGACCAACGTTGTCAAATTTCTACCAGGCGCTGTTGCAACGGGTCCGGCAGGTTCCCGGTGTGCGAGCCTGTAGCGTTTCGCTTCTCACTCCGATTGCCGGCGGGGGTTTCGACATGCCGGCCAAGGTGGACGGTTACACGCCGGCGCCGCACGAGGACAATACCGTTTACATCAACGGCGTTTCACCAGGATATTTCGCCACATTCGGCACGCCATTGCTGGCGGGACGCGATTTTGACTGGCACGACCGTCCGGAGTCGTCGCCGGCCGCGCTGATCAATGAGACCATGGCTCGATACTATTTTCATGATGCGAGCCCGCTGGGGCGCTGGGTGGCGCTCGGCGATCGGAAGCCGGTACGAATCGTCGGGGTGGTAAAGGACGCCCGGTACATGAGCTTGCGGGAGCCGGTACACCGCACCGTCTACCTGGATCTATTTCAGATGGCCGAGATGGACGCGGGGTTGCGCTTCGAGGTGCGTGCCGCCGACCACCCGCTTCAGTTGCTGGCGGCGGTCCAGGCCGCGGTGCGAGCGATGGGTGGCCATGTTCCGGTCAAGAATGAGACCACATTCGACCGGCAGATCGACGAATCGCTGATCCAGGAACGGCTGGTAGCTGCGCTCTGCGGATTCTTTGGATCGCTGGCGCTGTTGCTGGCCGCGATCGGCACGTATGGTGTGCTGGCGTACGCCGTGAGCCGGCGAACGAACGAAATCGGAATCCGCATGGCGCTGGGTGCAGGTAGGCGAAGCGTGCTGTGGATGGTGCTGCGCGAGACCGTCGGCCTGGTTCTGGCTGGGATTGTAATTGGCCTTCCGCTCACGCTGGCCGCTACCCGTCTCACCGGTAAATTGCTTTTCGGACTGACGCCTGCCGACCCGCTCACCATGACGCTGGCGATTCTGGCCATGCTGTCGACGGCTGCCGCGGCGAGTTACTTGCCGGCGCGCCGTGCCTCGCGCGTCGATCCTATGGTGGCTTTAAGGTATGAGTGACTGGAGCGCATTGCGAGAAGAAGAAACCGCCGTCTGTCGCCGCTAATCTGCTGCCGCTTCGCGATACTATGTGGCTGAAGATCGATGACGGCGCGCATCGGGATATTCGGAATCGGACTGGCGGCATACTGGCCCCAGTTTCCGGGCATGAAGGAGCGGCTGGAAGGATATGGGCGCGCGGTGGAACAGCGCGTCCGCGGATTTGGCAGCGAGGTGGTTTCCGCCGGGTTGGTGGACACGCCCGAAGGGGCGCGCGCGGCCGGACAACTTTTCCTGCGCGAGGACGTGGACCTGATTCTGTGCCACGTGGCGACTTACGCCACATCGTCGCAGGTGTTGCCGGTGGTGCAGAAGCCAGGGGCTCCGGTGCTGGTCCTGAATCTGCAACCTTGCGCCGCGCTCGATTATGAAACTGCGGATACCGCCGAGTGGCTGGCGAACTGTTCGGCGTGCTGCGTACCTGAGATTGCGAACGCGTTCGCGCGCGCCCGCATCGATTTCCACGTGGTGTCGGGCCAGCTTCACGAGGATGCCGCCGCATGGCGCGAGATCGAGGACTGGTGCCGCGCCGCGGCCGTAGCCCGAGCCGTCCGCCAGTGCCGCATCGGTTTCCTGGGGCACACCTATCCGGGCATGCTGGACATGTATGCGGATTTCACCATGGTGCACGCGCAGCTTGGCGCGCATGTCGAAGTGCTGGAAATGGACGACCTGGCGAAGCGGGTGGCGGCTGCAGGCGCCGATGAGATCGGGGCGAAATTGGCTGCCGCGCGCGAGGTGTTCGCCATCGATGCGGACGTGCCGCCGGGCGACCTCGATTGGGCCGCGCGGGTGGCGGTGGGCCTGGACCGGCTGGCCGCGGATTTCGCGCTCGACGGGCTGACATATTACTACCGCGGACTGGATGGGAACGAATTCGAACGCCTGGGTGCGGGGCTGATCCTGGGCAATACCTTGCTCACGGCGCGCGGCATTCCCGCCAGCGGCGAAGGCGACGTGAAGACGTGCCTGGCAATGCTGACGATGGATCGATTCGGCGCGGGCGGCTCGTTCACCGAGTTCTACGCGATGGACTTTCGCGAGAACTTCTTGCTCATGGGGCACGATGGTCCCGGGCATATCGCCATCAGCGACGTGCGTCCCGTGCTGCGCGGGCTGGGCTTGTATCACGGCAAGCGCGGCTCTGGCGTCTCGGTCGAGTTCAAAGTGAAGACCGGGCCCGTGACTTTGCTCGGTTTGACGCAGACCGCCGACGGTAAGCTGAAGCTGGTTGCCGCGGAGGGCGAGTCGCTGCCCGGACCGATTCTGCGCATCGGCAACACCAATTCGCGGCTGCGGTTTAGGCTGGGGCCGGCGGAGTTCATCAACCGCTGGTCGATGGAAGGCCCCACGCACCATTGCGCGCTGGGAGTTGGGCACAACCTGGCGCGCATCGGCAAGCTGGCGTCGCTGTTGAAGATCCCGCTGGCGGAGGTGAAATGATGCAACGCGTGTGCTTTCTGCTGAAGGTGCGGCCGGAGCGGCTGGCGGAATATAAGGAGCGGCACAAGGCGGTGTGGCCGGAGATGCTGGCGGCGCTGCGCGAAACCGGGTGGCGGAACTACTCGCTATTTCTGCGCGACGATGGCTTGCTGGTGGGGTATCTGGAGACGCCCGATTTTCAGGCGGCGCTGCGCGGCATGGCGGGACGCGAAGTCAACGAAAGGTGGCAGCGCGAGATGGCGCCGTTCTTCGAGGCGTTGGATGGGCGGCGTCCGGACGAGGGCATGCTGGCGCTCGAAGAGGTGTTCCATTTGGAGTAGCTTGCGCGCAGGCCCACGGATGGCGTCTCATTTACAGGTGTTGACAGCCTACCGGTAGGTAGGTGTATACAACCACCAGCCAATACCCGCCGCCGCGCTATGCTTGGACTTCCAGGCACTCGGAACGAACCAGCGGGGACCATCTGATCGGCGCAATCGACATCGGCGGCACCAAAATCGCGGTAGCGGTGGTCGACGGAGACGGCCGTATCGTCGGCCGCGCGGAATGCCCTACCGCCTCCCAGCGCGGCTTCCCCGACGGGCTCGCCCGCATCGTCGCCATGCTGCGCGAAACCGCCGCCCTTGCGGCCGCGCAACTGCATGGCATCGGTATCGGTTGCACCGGCCCCGTCGATCCCTTCACCGGTGTGCTGGGCACTGTCGATCTGCTGCCCGGATGGCAGGGCGCCGCAATCGTGGCGGAGCTATCCGAGGCCTTCCACGTTCCTGTGGCCATGGAGAACGATGCCGACGCCGCTGGCCTGGCGGAATCCGTGTGGGGCGCCGGCCGCGGCAAACGGCGCTTCCTGTATGTCACCGTGGGCACCGGCATCGGTGTCGCCGTCATCTTCGACGGAACCCTCTACCGCGGCGTGGATGGCGCACACCCCGAGATAGGCCATCAGGTGATCGACGGCGCCGGGCCGCCCTGCTATTGCGGCGCTCACGGATGCTGGGAGATCCTGGCCAGCGGGCCTGCCATTCTGGCCTGGGCGAAGACCCGCATCGTGCCGGACCATTCCGCGAATGGCGAACTGGCCGTGCACCGCCTGTGTGAGTTGGCCGAAGCCGGCGACCCTGCGGCGCTCGCCGTGATGGACCGTCAGGGTTACTACCTGGGATTGGGCCTGGCCAACCTGGTCACCACGTTCTGTCCGGACATGATCGCGCTGGGCGGCGGCGTGATGCGCAGCGCCCATCTGTTTCTGGGTCGCGCCCGGCAAGTGATCCGGCAGTGCTGCACCATGGTTCCCTACGAAAAGGCGGAACTCGCGCTCGCCTCCCTTGGCGCGGATACCGCCCTGGCGGGTGCGGCGCAGGTCTGGCATCACCGCTTCGGGCCCGAAAGGAAAGCGCATGCAATTTGATCCCGCGGCCGTGGATGGGCCGTACTTGCACGACATCCTCGCGCAACCTGGCGCGTTGCAAGACACCGTGGCCGGACTGTGCGACGCGCCAGGGCTCCCGGACCTGCCCCGGTTCGACCGCATCGTATTGACCGGGATGGGCGCGTCCTATCATGCCTTGCATCCGCTCTGGATCCAGCTTGTGGAGCAAGGATTCCACGCGGTTGCCTACGAGACTTCCGAACTGATTTACTACTACGCCGCGGCCCTGGCGCCGCGGACTCTCCTGGTAGCGGTATCGCAGTCGGGGCGTAGTGCCGAGATCCTGCGGCTCGATGCCGCCGCCTCCGCGCCCGGCCATAGCCGCGTGTACACCATTGGCGTAACGAATACGCCGGAATCTCCGCTCGCCAGCCGCTCTGATTTCACGATCCTGACGCACGCGGGCGCGGAGTCGTCGGTTTCGTGCAAGACATTCGTAGCTACGCTGGTCGCGCTCGAATGGCTGGGGGCGGCGCTGGGAGGCGCGGGTCGGAAACAGACCGAAAGCACCCTGCGCGAGGCGGCGCCGGCTGCGCAAGATTATCTGGCCCGGTGGCAAGCCAAGGTGGAATCGCTGGTAACCTTGCTCGATGGCGTCGGCTCGTTGTTCCTCACCGGCCGGGGAACTTCCCTGGCGGCCGCTGGCGCCGGCGGCCTGATTCCCAAGGAATCGGCGCACTTCCACGCCGAAGGAATGACTTGCTCCGCCTTCCGGCACGGGCCTTTCGAAATGTCCGGCCCCGGCGTTTTCGTGCTGGTCTTCGCGGGCGACCCAAAGACGGTGGCTTTGAATGAGAAGCTGGTTGCCGACGTGCGCCACGCGGGCGGGAGGGCCGCGCTCGTCGGTCCGCAATCGGACGTGGACGCCTTTCGCATTCCGCTCACGCCGCCCGCCATCCGCCCCGTTCTGGAAATCCTCCCGGTGCAGCTCGTGACACTGGCGTTGGCGGCACTGGCCGGCCACCAGCCCGGCAAGTTCAGCCTGCTTACCAAGGTCACCACCATTGAATGAGCCGCGCGTGAATCCCTAAGCGGGCGCGCCAAAGGCTCACCACAGGTCATGCTAAAGTACCCTCAAGGGGGACTTCATGCGACGGCTTCCAGGACTTCGCCGGTTCTCTTTCACCGCGGCGCTGTTGATTGCCCGCGCTTCATTTGCCCAGGATCCGGCATGGAAATCCAAACCCATCGTTCAATGGAATGCAGATGACGCGAAAGCCGTGCTGGCCGATTCCCCGTGGGTCAAGCATGTCACGCCGCAGCGTCTCCGCGATCTGAGTCCCGACGAGCGTCGGAATGGCGGAAACATGGAGGCAGGCATCGGCAAGGGAGTCGGTTTAGCCGGGCTCGGTTTGCTCGGCCCGCGCCGCGAGGCCGAGGCCCTACAGCGAGCCCACGCCAGGCCCACGCCCGATGCGGTCGTGGTCCGATGGGAAAGTGCGCCTGTGCGCGCCGCGGAATCGAAGGCCGGCGAAACCGCTCCCGCCGTGGATGCTTCCTACTATGCGGTCGTAGTCTACGGCCTTCCCCTTCCCCGCCGCTGGAATCTGGCAAACGAGCTGAAGGACGTCGCATACCTCAGGCGCTACCGGAAAAAGGATCTCAAGCCCTCGCGCGTCGAGGTCCTCCGAGGGGACCGTGGATTGGCCACCGTGGTGTATCTCTTTCGGCGCTCCGTGGAAATCACCCGGAAGGACCAGAGCGTCGAATTCGTGGCCCAACTCGACCGCCTTTTTCTGGAGCAGTTCTTCAACGTCCAGGAGATGCGCATCATGGGCGAACTGGAGATTTGAACCCCGCCCGGACGTTAGCCGTGGGGCAGGCCATCGTTGTTGGTGGCCTGCCGAGTTCGAGCAGCGGTGCGCGATACCTAGGGCGCCACGGACTTCCAGTTGTGCACCAGATTGTAAGCGTTAACGCTCCCGATTCCCGTGGCGAAGTCCCAACCGACAGTCGTTCCGTACGCCGGTTTGTAGGCCGATTGCTCGGTGGACAGAACTCCGTAAATACCCGATGGCTCGAAGCACTGTCCCACGACGCCTTTAGTGTACGGCACGTCCATGTCGCCCATCGTCACGTCGTAGAACGTGCAGGTGCTGGCGGCATTCCGGCCATTCGTGGAGTTGCAAGCGGAGTTTCCGCTGGCCCCGTACTCTTCGGCCGCGAAGCCCTAGGAAGGTGTCTCCAGCAAGGAACTGTAGCGTCCTTTGTGGCTTGTGTCTTCTAATATCCACTTTTGCGGACTGACCCGGCCGCCTCCCTGACGGCGTTTCGCACCTCCTCCATTCCGGCGGCGCTATCGTATTTCCTCCGCGGCCAGAAGAAACCGCGAAGTCCGTCTTTCTTGCTGCGCGGCACAATGTGGATGTGCAGGTGCGGCACGCTCTGGCTCACGCGGTTGTTGATCGCCACGAAAGAGCCTTCACTTTGCATGGCGTGCTCCACGGCCGCCGCCAGCAGCCTGGCATTGCCGAACAATGGGCCGGTCAGACTCTCGGGTAGATCCGTCAGCGTCTCATAATGCGCCTTGGGGATCAGCAGGCAATGCCCGGGAAACAAAGGCCGGTGGTCCAGAAAGGCGAGCGATAAGTCGTCTTCGAAAACCGTGGCCGCCGTCACCTCCCCCGCTACAATCCGGCAAAACGTGCAGGTGCTCTCCATCCGGTCATGTTACCGCCCCCCCACTATAATGGTTTTCGGTGACCGACCCAAACCAGGAAAAGCTCGAAGAACTGGCCCGCCTCGGCTGGTATCACAGCATGGAACTGCCCAGTGGACGCGTGATCCACGGCTTTCAGAGCATCGAGACGCTACGCAAACGCATCGCCCAATTCCCGGTTCCGAGCGATCTGCGCGGCAGGCGCGCGCTCGATATCGGCGCTTGGGACGGCTGGTTCACCTTCGAATTGGAACGTCGCGGAGCGCGCGTGATGGCGGTCGACTCCACGCCCATCGAGCGTTTCCGCATCGCGCGCGATTTGCTGGGATCGCAGGCCGAATACCGCATCGACGACGTTTGCCGCCTCTCGCCCGCCAGCGTCGGTTACTTCGATATCGTGATGTTCCTCGGCGTGCTATACCATCTGAAGCATCCCATGCTCGCATTGGAAAGAGTGTGCGAACTGGCGACGGACATGGTCTGCGTCGAGTCGTTCGTCATCGACGACGGCGCCGATCCCGCGGCCAAACCGCTCATGGAATTCTACGAAACCATGGAGTTGTGCGGCCAGTTCGACAACTGGGTAGGTCCGAACACCGCCTGCCTGCTGGCCATGTGCCGTTCCGCTGGGTTCGCCCGCGTGCATTTGGAAAGCGTGCTGGACCATCGCGCGCACGTTACCTGCTACCGGTGTTGGCCGGAAATCGAGAATCCCCTGGAGCCGGCGCCCTATCCGGTTTCGGTCGAGAACGCCGTCACGCGCGATCGCGAGTTCTCCGGTACGAACGACGATTACGTAGCGATCTGGTTTGAGAGCCCGCGCGCCGATCTATCGTCCGCCGATGTGTTCCCGCAGATTGGTCCCTACGGCTCGCATCCCGTCTTTTTGCAGAACACCGGCGGCAATATCTGGCAGGTGAACTGCAAGCTGCCGCCCGGCTTGGCCCCCGGCTGGCATGCGGCCACACTACGCACCGCGAACAGTCCCTGGGGAACCCCCGTCCGCATCGGCGTCGATCTTCCATCGGAGCAGCGGCGCCGCCCCGCCGGCCCCGTGGATGCCGACATTCGCGTCGCTATCGTGACGGACGGCAAGACCTGGGAGCGCAATCTCGTCCGCACCGGTATCGGCAGTTGCATCTCGCTATGGGTCTCGGGTTTGCCGGCGGCAGTTGCCAGGGACGCCATCGCGGTTTCTCTCGATGGCGACGATTTGCCGGCCCTGTTCCTCTCGGGACCCGACCCGCAGGGTCTGCGGCAAGTCAATGCCATGCTGCCCTCCGGTGCTCAGCCAGGCGGCTATGCCGTGGCCGTCGCCTTCCGGGGCACGATCTCCGATTCCGTTCCAGTGAACCTCACCTGAAATCGCGCCTGATGCTTTGTCCGTTTCCGAACAGTTCACTTCACTCGCGAACAGTAGCCGCCCAGACCATCGCGCAATGCCTTTCGTTTCAGGCTGACAATTTGGTGGTAGAGTTGCGTTGAGTCTCCTCCAATGAAACTCGCTCTGCGCAACTTGTTGCGAAATCCGGCCTTCGCCGCCACGGCCATCTTGTCCTTAGCGCTCGGCATCGGCGCCAATACGGCCATTTTCACGCTGGCCAACCAGATTCTCTTGCGCGCAGTTCCCGTCAAGAATCCTCAGCGCCTAGTCGCATTCCATTGGGCCGGCCAGTTCATCGGGGGAAGCACCCGCGGATACGAGGACTCGTTCTCATATCCCATGTATGCCGATCTGCAGGGGGCGTCCGATGCCTTCACGGGGATCGCGGCGCGGTATCAGGATTCCGTCGATGTCTCCGGCAAAGGACCAGCCGAGCGGGCCGCGGCCGAACTGGTCTCGGGCAACTATTTCGACGTTCTGGGGGTGACGCCGGCCGTCGGCCGTTTGCTCACGCCCGATGAAGACAAGCTCAAAGGCGGCGAACCGTATGTGGTGCTGAGCTACGACTACTGGCAGCGCCGCTTTGGGGGCGATCCATCCGCGCTGAACCGCTCCATCGACGTGAACGGGCATCCCATGACCATCGTGGGCGTCGCGCAGCGCGGGTTTCAGGGCCTGTCGCTCATGAGCCCGGCGGATCTGTTCGTACCGCTGATGATGAAGACACTCGTGACGCCCACCTGGGACGATATGAGCCGGCGGGACAGCATCTGGCTCCACGTCTTTGCACGGCTCCGGCCGGGTACGGACCCGCGCGCGGCGCAGAGTTCCCTGGCTAGCGCCTACCGCGCCGGTTTGGAACGCGATCTGGCGGCGAACCCGCGCGACGCAAAATTCTCCGCGCGGTACGTCAAGAATCAACCGCGGCTGGTCGACCTATCCCAGGGGTTTGGCGGCATGCGGGAATTCTTCTCGAAGCCTCTCTACGTCTTGTTGGCCATGGTGGGAACTCTTCTGCTGATCGCCTGCGCCAACGTGGCCAGCCTGCTCATCACTCGCACACAGGGACGCCAGAAGGAGATTTCCATCCGGCTGGCGTTGGGGGCCTCGCGCCGATCGCTGATGCGCCTCATCATGACGGAGAGCCTGCTTATCGCGGCTGTCAGCGGCTTGCTCGGGTTGCTGCTTTCCGATTGGATTGCCTCTCTGCTGGTGGGCGTGCTGCCGTTCAGCAACATCGCCGCCGCCATCCCCACGGCGCCTGACGGGCGGATACTGGCTTTCACCGCCGCACTCAGCCTGCTGACCGCGCTACTGGCTGGAGTAGCCCCGGCTTTCCAGACCACCCGGCCCAGCCTGGCGCCGGCACTGAAGAACGTCTCCCGGACATTGTCGCTCGGCCTGGGCCAGACCCGCTTCCGCCAGGTTCTGATCTCCGGGCAAGTAGCATTGTCGTTCCTGTTACTGGCCGCCGCCGGACTGTTTGCGCGCAGTCTGTATAAGCTGATGACCGTTGATTCCGGCATCGAAACCGGCCGGCTGCTGGCATTCTCCATCGACCCGTCGATGCACAATTACAAACCGGACCGGGCCCGGCGGCTGATGCTGGATGTGCAGGCCGCGCTCGCCCGCATCCCCGGCGCGCAGGCGGCCGGCGGCGTATCGTACGCCGTGCTGGCGAACAACAGCTGGCAGAACACCGTGCATATCGAAGGGTACCGGCCGTCGAGCGGAGAAGACATGAACCCCGGCTATAACGAGATGCTGCCTGGGTTCTTTTCCACCGCGGGCGTGGCGCTGATCGCCGGACGGGATTTCAACGAGCGGGACACTGCCGGCGCGCCCGAAGTAGTGATCGTGAACCAGACCTTCCAGCGGCGCTTCTTCCCGCATGAAAGCCCTCTCGGGCACCGCATCGGGTGGGGCGATGGCGGACCCGCCCCCATGGAAATCGTGGGTGTGGTCAAAGACATGAAGGTGGCTGATTTGAAGGAGAAGCCCAAGCCCTGGACGTTCACTCCGGTCCTGCAGAACACCGCGCCGGGAGCGGTCACATTTTACGTCCGCACGGCCCGCGACCCACTCACCGTGGCGCAGGCGGCCCGCCAGGTCGTGCGCCGCATGGATGCCGCGCTGCCCGTATACGATCTGAAGACTGTCGACACGCAGATCGGTGAGACCCATTTCCTGGATCGCCTGCTGGCGTGGCTGTCGGTGGCATTCGGGTTGCTCGCCACGCTGCTGGCTTCCATCGGACTCTACGGCATCACCGCGTTCAGTGTGACTCGCCACACGCAGGAAATCGGCATCCGCATGGCTCTGGGGGCGGCGCGCGGCAACGTGTTAGGGCTGGTTATGCGAGAGGTGCTGATCCTTGCCGCGGCCGGACTGACCGTCGGCGTGACGGCGAGTCTCGCTCTAGGCAGGCTGATCGAGAGCCAACTCTTTCAGATGCGCGCCAACGATGCGGCTGTCACCATCGGCGCGATGGCCGTAGTGCTGTCGGTCTCGCTTCTGGCGGGCTATCTTCCCGCGCGGCGGGCTACGCGTATCGATCCGATGCAGGCGCTGCGCTGGGAGTGAGCCGCGGTATCATTCTCTTGTGATCCGCCGCTTTTACGTCCATAATTTCCGCTGCCTGCAAAACTTCGAGTTGCCGCTTTCGGGCCAGCCGTCGGTCCTGCTCATTGGAAGGAACGGCTCGGGCAAGACGACCGTCGGGCTGGCGTTCTGGATGCTGCGGAAGCTTGCGCGCAGTGTAAACCGCGTAGGAGATCTGGTCAAGCCAAAGGACTTCGCTCAAGGACGGACAGACGTACCTGTGCGATTTGAAATCGAGGTCGAGCTAGATGGCAGGATCTACGGGTATATCGTCGCCTTCGGTTTTCCCCCGGACTTTAAGGAGCCGCGCGTCCTCGAGGAAAGGCTGATGGTCGACGGTAACCCCGTTTATACCCGGGAAATGGCGCAGGTCC
>Ga0302180_10001735_pt1 | contig 17425 bp, 23 predicted proteins | sample I_Palsa_E3_2_FD_200575 | JGI IMG/M metagenome (GOLD analysis project Ga0302180, IMG submission 200575) | Peat permafrost microbial communities from Stordalen Mire near Abisko, Sweden - I_Palsa_E3_2 | ecosystem: Environmental > Terrestrial > Soil > Palsa > Peat permafrost | place: Sweden... | reverse complement strand
TCGATGGCTGATCGACGATTCTCTGTGCAAGCTCTGGAACTTGAGTCCAGCGAGCAACGTCACCGCCAGATCGTTGAAACGGCCCTCGACTCGTTTATTGGAACAGACTCAAACGGGATCATCACAGATTGGAATGCACAAGCAGAAACTACGTTTGGATGGTCTCGTTCTGAGGCCATTGGGCGGAGTCTTTATCAAACAATTGCAGCTAATCGCAATCGTGAAGAGCACCAACAGATTGTCGCTGAATTACTTGCGTCGACGGAAGCATCGGGCATGAGAAAGCGTATCGAGACCACGAGGTTGCACAAAGACGGACGCGAATTCCCAATAGAACTGTCTGCCTCTGTGATACGTGTGGGTGAGGGTTACCGCTTTGGGGCTTTTCTACGCGATATCACCGATCGGAAGCGGTCTGAGCAAGAATTAATCGGAGCGAAGGAAGCTGCTGAAGCGGCTAGCCGTGCGAAAAGTGAGTTCCTGGCGAACATGAGCCATGAAATCCGCACGCCGCTCAATGGTGTCATCGGGATAACCGACCTAGCATTGGATACCGAACTCACGTCGGAACAACGGGAATACCTAGAAACGGTGAAACTCTCGGCAGATTCCCTCCTAACTGTAATCAATGACATTCTCGACTTCTCCAAGATTGAGGCGGGAAAAGTAGATTTGGAATTAGATGATTTCAACTTGCGCGATAGTGTGGAAACGACGATGAAGACGATGGCGCTCCGAGCGGATGAAAAGGGGCTGGAGCTTCTGTGTGAGATAGCCCCGTCAGTGCCGGATGTTTTGCACGGAGATTCCAACCGGCTGCGGCAAGTCCTAGTCAATCTCTTGAGCAACGCCATTAAGTTCACAGATCAGGGTGAGGTGGCCTTGAATGTTCACATCGAGGCCGAGGACGGCGATAATCGAATCGTGCATTTTACAGTATCGGATTCAGGAATTGGAATTCCTCTAGAGAAGCAAAAAGTGATCTTTCAGCCTTTTGCCCAGGCGGACAACTCAACGACGCGGAAATATGGTGGAACCGGTCTCGGATTGACTATCTCTAAGCGGTTAGTTGGGTTGATGGATGGACAAATGTCGGTAGAAAGCGAAGTAGGACGAGGGACCCGGTTTCACTTCACCGCGCGTCTTAAGACCTCAGAGAAGCCGATTGAAGTGGGGTCGATTGCCCCGCCTGAGATACTGTGCGACGTAAAGGTCCTAATAGTTGACGATAACCGCACGAACCGGCGAATTCTAGAGAGAATGCTGAAGCGTTGGGAGATGAAGTCTACGTCTGTAGAAGACGGACAAGAAGCGCTTGCACAACTTTCCTCAGCTAAAAAAGCGGGGAATCCATTCGGCTTGGTTTTGACGGACATGCACATGCCGAAGATGGACGGCTTCACACTGATCGAACAAATTCGGCAAAGACCGGAATTGTCCACGGCCATAATCATGATGCTCACTTCGGCGGGCCACCGAGGAGACGGAGCGCGTTGCCAGGAGCTGGGAGTAGCAGCGTACTTGTTGAAGCCCATTCGGCAATCCGACTTACGCGAGGCAATTGCGCGAGTGCTGGGAGCCCGTGAGCAAAAAGGCGCAATACCACTGGTTACTCGATACTCTTTGCAAGATGCTCGCGATCCGGCCACCTCCTTGCGGGTGCTTGTAGCGGAGGACAATTCCGTGAACCAATTGCTAGCAACGCGGTTGCTTGAGAAGCGAGGTCATCGCGTCATGATGACTGCCAACGGTTTAGAGGCCCTCGCGGCGCTCGAGAAAGAAAGCTACGATCTCGTCTTGATGGACGTACAAATGCCAGTGATGGACGGACTTGAGGCTACGGCGGCGCTCAGAGCAAAAGAAATAGAAAAAGGCGACGGGATTCATCAGCCCGTAATCGCCCTAACCGCACACGCCATGAAAGGCGATCAGGATCGCTGCCTGGCGGCAGGCATGGACGGTTATCTCGCGAAGCCTATTCGACCCCAAGAACTCGATGCAGTCTTAAAGATTTATCTGACACGCCGGATCTCTGCGACGCCCGAAATCGCTAAGGTGACTAAATGAAAGCGATCTGGTGTTCAGGCGATTCCCTTCCGGCCGGGGCGTCGAATTTGGTTTGTACCAGATAGGGCCGTTCCGAAGCATCCAACCGCGGCGTTGCATCTGGGCTTGGGCTTCGAACTCCCGTCCGAAAAAGGCGTTGTTGGACTGAATGGACCGAAACTCGAAGTTGGACCAGTTGAAGAACCCGCTGTAGACGATCGAGAGCGTATTGATTGCACCGCGTGGGCGTGTAGCTCAGCTGGGAGAGCACCTGCTTTGCAAGACGCAGGGCCAGTCGCACAAGTGCCGCATCTGGTGTCGCTTACGCGGAAAACGCACGGTGCAATCAACCTCTTAAATTGGAGCGACGCTGGACCGAGATCCTATCAAGCCACCCCCTGTGGCGACTTACTGCAACTGGGACGACGTCATCTGGATGCGCGGTCAAAATTGCCATTTCAACCAACCCGGATGCTTGCAGCGGGAAGTGATTACCAGACCTTCTGCAAGTTCTGAAGCCCCTGCAGATAGTCTTCCTTCTCCAGTCTGCTTTCGACCCCGAATTCCACCAGGATCGTCATCATTTGTCCGACCGGCACTCCCGCCAACTCAGCAGCCCTGCCGAGCGAAGCTTCTCCCTTCTTGTATCTCTCGACAGCGAGCAGAATTCTTCCGCGAGTCACCATGTCCCGAACAGCCTTGGACAAATCACTCCCCTCTTCCTTTGTGATCTCGTGAAGGAAATCGTAGTTCTCACGATCCATGCGAACGCTCATCGTCTTGCTCACGACTTTGCCTCCAGTTTTAGTCTCGCGGCCTCGATAATCGAATCCTTGTACCGCCCATGTTTCGCCAGCAACGCCAGCTTCGCGAGGGCCTCAGGTTTCTCCAGCAAGCCCTTTCCCCGACTTCGAATCAGGATGCCCACGGCGGTAGTGAACGCGATGCCCAGTAACTTGCAGGCGTTGATCCCATTCTTGTCGTCGATGCTCAGGAGCTGAGCCTTCTCGTTGAGCGCAAGCGCGATGGCCTCTGCCTCGCCAGTGCCCAGGCTAAAGTCTGCCTGTAATTTCGCAACGAGGCGACGATTCTTGACCGTGACCGTTGTGATTCGCGACTCATCCAAGGCTTTTTGAATGATCACCGCATCCAGCACTTTTTTGGAGCCACAGCACTCCCTTTCAACTTCACCGGGAATCACAACAGGCATACCGGCATGAGAGATAAACAGGTCAAGGAACTCGCCCTTGGCGATCAGGATCAGCGTGGACGCGTCGAAGACGATCATTATGACGAAATATTACAAGCGTAATTCTAGCATGGATAGACCGTAAATTAGAAGTTCGAAGTTTTTCTTCATTTCAGATAGATGACCAAGATCTGCAACCCTGACACAGTTGCGTCAAGCGTGTGTACGCCTATATTGTGGATAAAAGTGCGTTCTTGTACCGTTCCTCAAAGTATTCTTCCGTGCGCATAGCGGAAACCTTTTCTGCCAGTGCGAGGGTGATCAGCTAGTTGAGAGCTACTCCTTCCGATTCGGCGGCCTTACGCGCTTCGGCCAATAGGGTAGGCGGTACCCGCAAAGCAAAATTGCTTCGTCTCATGAATTCGCTCCTTCTCGCCATCACTTGGTTTCTTCTGCTAACTTAAGGGATGATTGAGGGACGGATCCGGCCGTGAATCCTGTAAACTGCGAAGTCCCTCTTGTCGATGGTGAATATTTTGCGGATACCTTCTCGCTCGGCGATTCGGATGAGCGCCACGTCGGCAAGATCCATCCGACGATCGGCATATTTCCGCAGAAGTTCACGGATGCGAGGCAGATCGACCAAGCCGAGCGGCAGCAATTCCAGCGCCTTCCTCACTAGCATCTCCCACAAAGCTTCCTGGGCCGCCGGCAGATCGTTTAACAGGTACATCGCTTCGGTTAGTGGCGGCCATACCGTTGCCAAAGGCTCTCGCAAACTCTTCAGAGTCGATACACATTGCTCATGGTATTGATCATCTGCGTCCACGAGAGCCACGAGGGGCCCCGCATCCACCAAGATCATTCGGAACCCCGTCGATTCTTTAGCAGCGCAGCGAACTGACGGCCCGCTCCCGTCGAGCGTTTGCGGTTTCCGCCGTGGACAATTCCAATCAAATCCGAAACCATTTCATAAGGCGATCCGGCTGGTTCCTGCTCTTCGATCCATGTTTCGATCGCCTGGCGAATCACCTCCGACGTCGAGACTTGCTTGCGGCGGGCAAGACGGCGTGCTCGCAAGGAATTGTTTCTGCTTGGACCAAACGGACCGAAAATTGCCGTTGCAACAATCGAACAAGTCGCCGTAAATAATTGAGGGAATGATAATTGCGCCGCAGTGTGCGCGCAACTTAGTTTGCGAGCACCTGCTAAGAGAGCAGTTGGTCAATCTCACGAAATTCGATTAGACTCACTATTAGAATCAGATAGTTGCAGGGGGCGTGTAGCTCAGCTGGGAGAGCACCTGCTTTGCAAGCAGGGGGTCACCGGTTCGATCCCGGTCACGTCCACCAACATCTTCCTGCTTTTCAGTCACTTACTAATTTGGCCGCTGGCCGGCTTCACCGGGTTTGGGAACATTTGGGAACGATAGGGATTCCAACTGGTCCACGGCCTGCCTCTGAGCCGAGGCTGTGAAATCCGCGCTCAAGTACAGTTCGAAGTGGAGTGGTCTTGCATTCCCGAGGCACGCGAAGAGATTTGCCGGCGCGAATCCATTTTTCGACTTCGTACAGTTTTCCTTTCCGGCATAACGTAACCAGAAGCTCCGCGCCTGGCAGGTCGAGAAGCCCAGTGCCACCATTCGAAGTCGACATGGACGGGTGCTCGGGGTTGGGAGATCGGCGTCACATCCTTATGTATATGCAAGAATGGCGTCGTTTGTCCGCCGAAAGAATCATCTCGCTAAGCGCTTTAATTTGACTGAGCGGCAGCGGTTCGTTGCAGTTACTCGGCTGCTAGTACGTAGATGCGCGCCGTAGTTTTGGGCGTCGGCCAGATCTTGGAGGTCATGCCGCCGCTGACGGCAACCTTCTGCCCGTTGCCTGTGTCGTAGGTGATCACGCCGCCCGACGCCGCGCCCCCTAGATCGTGCTCCCACAACTTCCGACCATTCTCGCTGTTGAGTGCATAGAAATTGCCGCCCATATCACCGAAGAAGAGAACACCGCAAGCGGTCGGAGTGACTCCGCCAATGATCGTGCTGTGTGCATGAAACTTCCAGCGCTGTTGACCGGATACCGCATCCGGCAGCAATATCTTTTTTGCCGGTACTCACGCCAAAGGATGCACTAAGGCAACTTGAGACCCGTGCGGAAGCGCTAAAAACAGAACTTGCTCGCCTGGAAAGTCGGGCAGCGGAGTTCGAGTTCCTCCCGCGACTGTTTCGGATTGAGATCGAATACCTGCATTCTCAGGCGGACGCGGAGCTTCGATGGGTTCTGGCCCTGGCCGACGATCTGCGAACTGAACGCCTTGTGTGGAACAAGGCGTGGGTGAGAAAGGCAATCAAGAAACTTGCACAGGCCCATTGTGCGGACGGAGAGCAACTGTGAATTGTGCCGGTGATCCCGCACTCCGTTCCGCCGCATCAGTCGGAATTGTTGCAGATCCTCCATCGCGAAACGGATATACCCTAAGCGAGGAGTTCGTTCGATCTTAACGTACCACCGCAGTGAGCCTTAAGTTAGGGAGATAAAGCAATGCAAATCAAGGATCACGTATTCATTGTCACCGGCGCTTCGTCGGGAATCGGGTTATCGACGGCGATTGCTCTGGCTGATCGCGGTGCGAAAGTCGCGCTGTTCGCTCGCAGCAGCGACGCCCTGCAAAAGTTGGCGCAGCGGCTTCCGGGCAGCTTGCCCGTCACGGTGGACATGACGGAATTTGATCGAGTGCGGGAAGCCATACGCGCCGTACACCAGCATTACGGCCGCGTCGACGGGCTCGTAAACAATGCGGGGCGCAGCTATGCGGCCGCAGTAGAGGAGATCGATCCCGCGCTTTTTGACGAAATCTTCCATCTCAATGTGTTGGGACCGATTGTCGCGATGCAGGCTGTAATTCCGGTGATGCGGGCCCAAGGTGGCGGAAGCATCGTAAATATTAATTCGGGCACCGCGTTCATGACCGTCCCTCAATACAGCGTGTATTCGGCTTCGAAGCGGGCGCTGCTTGGATTCAGTCTCACAGCACGCGCCGAGTTGGAAAAGGACCGCATCGTCGTCAGTGAAATCTACCCGTTCATCACAGCGACGAATTTCGGCCAGAACAGGATGGGAAATCCAGCCGGCGGCGGGCCGTCGGCCAATTACGCCGAGGGCGACAAGCCCGAATTTGTCGCCAGTCTCATTCTGCAAGCCATCGAAGAAGGGCAGGCTCAGTACTTCGCGAATGATCGCCTCCGCAAAATGGCCGGTGTGGCATGAGAAGCCTCTTTTACCGGCGAACTGCATGAGGCGGACAAGATGGCGCGAGCGACGGGCGAGGCGAATCCAGATGTGGTGTTTGCTATGGTGGCGTCGGAGACTCTGCCTTACACGGCAGTTTCCACCGGCACGCACAGCGCGTTGCAGACCATCGCTGCGGTCAAACCAAATTCCATGCCATTCATAAGTATCGCGGCCTGGGGACTCGGTCCAACTAGGGGCTATATCACCGGCTTCTTTGCGCGCGCGTTTGTAGATATCGCAACGACGTTGTTCTGGTCGAAACCTCTCGCTGATTTTGAGAAGCAGTTGGCCGAGATAGAAGCAGCGAGGAACGAAGGGCTCATCCGACCGATTCTCATCTTGCCGACGCTGCTCAACAACAGAGAAAAGACAGATATTTACCTGTCGGGCGAGGCCAGTGCGATAAAAGATAGATGGGCGTGACAAACTTTGTGAGCCGGGCTTCTATCGCCGATCTCTGCCTGAGGTTGGGGGAGAAGCGGCGTCGGGAGAGGAAGTGCCCCAATGGGTCGGCATCACAAATCCGTAGTGAGAGGTTGCGGTTTGGTCTGAACAAACCTCGCCAGCTTCCGCGAGTCACAGACGATTTCGAAAGCTATACGTTTGTTCGCCGCCGTTCCAAGGACGACCCGCCTATTTACTTGCTGCATAACGACCCGCGTTGCTCTCAGCATTTTCAGGCTGGAAATCGCGAGCGTGGTCAAGATCGTCCATGAGCCCAACTTGCGTTGGTCGCCAAGCCAACCACTTCTGCGTGAGCGTGCTGGACGCCACCAAATCTAGCCCGGCGAATAATCCAAGCACACCGAACTGCTCCCCTGCTTGCTCAGCGGACACGGACACCGTCGGCATCTTAAGGCCCCGTCCGATCGCCTCAGCGATCTCTTTAACCGGCACGCCCTCTTCGGCGACTGCATGATACTTGACTCCCGCAGTACCCTTCTCAAGCGCCAGCCTATAGAGGCGGGCAGCATCAAGCACGTGCACCGCGGCCCAGCGGTTGCTTCCGTCACCGACATACGCCGAGGCACCCTTCTGGCGCGCTATATTGATCAGGTAACTGACCAGGCCCTGCTTCACTCGGTCGTGAACTTGCGGGAGGCGTACGACCGACGCTCGAACCCCGCGTGCTAGCAGCGACATCGCATTCACTTCCGAAGCGCGAGGATATGAGGCGGAGGTCGGAACAGGGGGATCTTCCTCAGTTGCGAGGCGGCCCGATGCCAGGAGCTCAAGACCGGAAGTGACGAGCAGCGGCCGGTCGGAACCCTCGAGTGCTGAGCCGAGAGTCTCGATAACGCGCGTGTCGATCTCGCAGTTCTCCTTGAATTTCGAGAAGTCATGGATAAACGCGGTGTGAATCACGCCGTCGGACGAAGCCGCACCGCTGCGCAGAGCGTCGAGGTCCTCCAAATCTCCTCGAAGCACTTCGGCACCAGCGGCAATAAGGGATTTCGCTCCCGCATCTGAGCGCACATACCCGATCACCGAGTGCCGCGCATCGATAAGCTCCTTAACAACGGCCGAACCGATAAAGCCTGTAGCACCTGTGACGAAAACTCGCATTTTCTCTCCTCCGTATAATTTCGATATTCGATGGGCCTGGTATTGCAAACTTAATTCCCGCGATGAAGCGCTACTAGGTGCCGGCTCACGCGCTCGAAACTACGTCACCACGGGAGCGGGCCGTCTTCGTTCGAAAACGTTCCCGTCGGACCATCCAGACCGAGCAGTGCAAGTCGCACTGGTTCGCGAGCGCCCTCCTCGACGGTCCGCGTGCCTGAATAGTTGTTGAGGTTTGTTTTGGTATAGCCCGGGCAGGCGGCGTTGACTTTGATCGCGGTTGACTCCAGCTCGATCGCCATGGCGAGCGTGATAGCGTTAAGAGCGGTTTTGGAGGCTGGGTAAACGGGGCCGAAGATCGAGCGCCACGGGGAAGCCGGGTCCGAATTCCTCGTCAGCGAGCCAACGCCGCTCGACACATTAACGATTCGGGCTGCCGGCGCTTCGCGGAGCAGGGGCAGCATCGCCTGCGTAACGGCAAGTACGCCGAACACGTTGGTATCCCATACCGCACGCATTTCGTCGAGGGACACATTGCTCGGGCGAGTCAACTTTGCGTACTCCTGGACGGACATGCTCGGCTGCTTACTCGTATTCGAAATAGCCGCGTTGTTGACGAGCACGTCAAGCCTGCCAAGCTCGTTGCGGATGCGCTCCGCCGCGGCCGTGATCGAGGCCTGATCCGTCACGTCGAGTTGCAGCGCGCGTGCGTCCCGCCCAACCTCCTTGGCCGCAGCCTCACCGCGCTCGAGATTGCGCGACCCCACCAGCACCGTGAAGCCGTGCGCCACCAGATCCTTTGCGATCTGAAGACCGATTCCTTGATTAGCTCCGGTGACCAGAGCGACAGGTTTGTTCTGCATCGTAATTTCCTTTCATTTGTTGCCTTCGAGTCGGTACCTACGGACGACATGATCGCGAGTGCAAAGTCCCATTGCTCCCGTTACCAACGCTTTCACAGTTCCTTCTTCCTAACGCGAAAAAGATTCTCCGACCATTTCTTCGCTTTTCTTCCAAAGCGCCTCCGCCATTTGGCGATCGAGTGCATATTCGCGCACGCCTTCGCTTACGCCGCTGATCGACACTCCCTCAGGCACAATTTCCCCTACGTGGCAGTTTTCGCAATAGCAGCCGCCGATTTCCTCCGCCGGCGCAACGACGCCGGCCCATACCGACGTTGCCGCTCCCTGCGGGATCGTCTTCCACGAGAATGGCCCCTTTCCCTCCGCGGCGAGCTGATCGTTCATCTGTTTGATCATGCCTTCGAGGCGACTCGGATCCATGTGCCGGCCGAGCTCGGTCTGGATAACTCCTGGATGCACGGCCGCGGCGCGCACCCCACGTCCGCGGTGCCTTTGGTCAAAGGCGACGGCGAAAAGAATGTTTGCGGTTTTCGACCGGCCATATGCCACGAAGGGATCGTAGGGCGTCTTCTGAAAGTTCGGATCATTCAGGTCCACGTTCGAGAAGCGGTGACCTGCCGAAGACAAGCTGATCAGTCGCCCTCCTCTGCGGATGAGCGGCGCAATCCTGTTCACCAGGACAAAGTGGCCCAAGTGGTTGGTGCCGAATTGCATCTCGAATTTGTCGGTCGTATAGCCAAACGGCGTGGCCATTACGCCTGCATTGGCGATGATCACATCGAACGGCTCGCCCTTGTGGAGCAGTTGATCGGCGCAGTCTCGCACGCTCGCGAGACTGGTCAGATCGAGTTTGACGAGTTCGAAGCTTCCGCCGTTCGCCGCCGCGTCCTTTCGTACTTGAGCTGTCGCCGCTTCGCCTTTGGTCAAGTCGCGCGCGGTGCCAATTACGTTCGCGCCATGAGCGGCAAGTGACCGGGCCGTTTCTACACCGATGCCAGCCGAAACGCCTGTCACCAGGATTCGCTTACCGCGTAAATTGATACCGAACAGAACATCTTCTGTGGTTGATGTAGCTCCCAATGTCTCGATCATGTTTTTCTCCCCTCGCCAGTTCCGCCTGAGAAGCTGCCCATTGACAAGCGACCGCGGCTCGCATAAAACGGAGAGTGTCTCCGCACTACATAAGATAACCGGAGATGATCTCCGGTTGCAAGTTTTTTGACTTTTTTGCTATGCCCGCTAGACGGTCACAACCTGCCCAGCGAAAGCCTCGTGCCGATGCTCAGCGGAATCGCGACCGCATTTTGGAGGTGGCCAAGAAGGCCTTCACTCGATCCGGCGCAAGCGCCAGTTTGGATGACATTGCGAGTGAGGCAGGCGTCGGACCGGGGACTCTGTACCGCCACTTTCCAACCCGCGAGGAACTTTTACAGGCAGTTTATCGGTCTGAGATGGAAAAGCTTGCCGCTGCAGAGCGAAAGTTCGCGCAGAGCATGCCGCCGCTTCAGGCGTTGCGAGCGTGGCTATTGTTGTTCGTTGACGCTATCGAAACGAAGCAGATCATCGCCCCTGCGCTGACTACCCTGATCGGAGATCCCAAAAAAGTGTTCGCAGCGTCTTACGCTCAGATGCAGGAAGCAATTCATGCCCTGGTGAAGCGCGCGATCAAGAGCGGCGACATACGGAAAGACATCGAGCCTATGGATCTCCTTCGGGCTCTTGTGGGCGTCGCCTACGTACCATCTCACCCTGAGTGGCAGCGAAGCGCAAAACGGCTCGTGGATATCCTCATCGCAGGTTCGCGGCCGATCCAATAAGAAGACGGCGCACGCTTGCGGTAGGTGGTGACCAGGGCGATGCCGCTGCTGCCGCCAGTCGCGATTGTCGACATGCATGACCAGCACCTCGCCAACGATGATGACCCGTTTTTCGATAACTTCCGGATGCCGACAAACTGGAAGCCAAGTGGCGAAAAGCACATTTTGTGAGGACTCATCTTGCCTAGTTAGCGAAAAGACGAGAGCGCGCCTATTACGTCACGGGCTTTCACCACCTGTGCCGTTTCATCTTGGGAAAGTGAAGAGCTCGACTAGCGCCCGCACGCGCTCTTTCTGACGGCTGCGCGGAAATCGCTTGGTTCTTGTTAGCTCGGCGATACCATGGAGGCTCGCCCAAAACAGTTCCGATATAACCTCTGACTTCGAGCCCCGCCCCTGAAACAACTCCAGGAGTTGGGAAAACGCGAATCGCAACTCCGGAGGAGTAGCCGCGTCATCGAATGGCACGCTCAGGCTGAGCGAAAACATCACTTCATACAGTGCTGGTGAAGACGCGGCGAACCCCAGATATGCGGCCGCGACCGATTCGACCATATTTCCACGCTTAACCCGTTTCCGTGCCTTCTCCAAAGCCAGGCCTATCTCCTGGAAACCCTCGATAGCAACCGCGGCGAGAATTCCTTCGCGGCTTCCAAAATGAGCGTACAAGACGGGTTGGCTGTATGAAATTTCATCGGATAGCCGCCGAACGGTTACGTTGGACCACCCTTCAAGCTCCGCGATTCGTCGTGCGGCACTGATAATCTGTGCCCGGCGGGCCTGTCTGTCCCGCAGTTTTCGTTCCGCAATTCGGTTAACTGCCAGCGTCGTTGCCATCGATAGCAAGTATAGCGCCACTAGGATCAACGCTTGGCGGACGGTGAAACTTTACGAAATGCTTCGCATCAGATATAGTGTTGCTAGTTTTTCTAGGAGTAGAACATTGTATGCATAACGCTATCCCGCTTTCTCTGGCTGCTCTCATGGCTGTTGCGATCATTGTCATCGGCTGTTTCTACCTTATATCTCCTGAACGAATGACAGGATCATTTGGTCTCAAGCCGCCTGCACCAGATGCTGACACTCGTGCCTGGCTACGCCTTAAAGGAATTCGGGACGTCGTATCTGGATTGGTCGTCCTGACAATGATGCTGACCACGGACACGCGGACGGTAGGCATAGCTCTACTCGTTGAAGCCATCGTCCCTCTGGGCGACATGTCAAACGTTCTGGGGTCGGGCGGGTCGAAGTCGACAGCGTTCTCAGTTCATGGCGTAACCTGCGCGGTGATGCTTGTCGTCGGCCTCTTCTTGATCCATGCCATTTGAGAGAAATGCCTCTGACCGTTCTTGAATCAGCCACATGATGCTTCTTGGATTGCTTGCAAGCAGGGGGTCACCGGTTCGATCCCGGTCACGTCCAGCAACATCAACTGCTAATTCAATTACTTGCTAATTGGGCCTTTGCGCGACTTCTGAAACTTGGGTCCATTTGGGTCCAATAAGAAGCTTCTCCACTTTTTCAACCGCTCTGCGCTGCTCTTCCGGAATCGCATGCAGATAAATCTGCAGCGTAACTTCCGGTGAAGCGTGGCCTAAAAGCGCCTGCACGGTGCCTAGCGGTGCTCCTACTGCGTCCAGCAACGTCGCGTGACAATGACGCAATGCGTGCCACGTTATTCGCGGCAGACCGAGTTCCTTGCACGCTGGTCGCAGATGACGCTGTAAAAGGTTTCGCCGGCACAGTGGACGGCCTGAGTGTGTTGCGAAAACTAACTGCTCAAGGTCGGGCAAATGTTGGCGCAAGGCGGAAAGAATGGAGATTGCTTCTCGACACAATGGAATTGCACGAACACTTCGCCTTGTTTTGGGCTTGATCGAAGTGCCCTTCGTAAACGGTCTCCGTTACTTGCAGCACCTTGGCGTCCAGATTCACATTCTTCCACCGAAGCGCAAGAAGCTCACCAATTCTTAATCCAGTCAACACCAGGAGCAGGGCGATGGATTTGGCGGGCTCGGTAAGAGCTGTGACTAGACGTTGTACTTGCTGGGGCGTAACGACAGGCCGCTCCGGGTTGCAATCCCTCCTCGGGAGTCGGTCTTGCGTACTGGATTGTCGGAGATGTAGTCCCATTCCTCCGCCGCACCCAGCACTTTGCTTAACGCACATCGGATATGGTGCACGGTCTCCCACGCAAACCCGTCACGAAGCTTTGCCGCTAGAAAAGTCTGGATCGCTTCACGCGGGATGTCAGGAAGCCGCCGTTCACCAAAAGCAGGAATCAGATGAGCGCGGAGCATGTATTTGTAATGCATTTGTGTTGCGTGCTTGAGTGTCGGGAGCACAACGGGTTCCCAGTCCATTTGCACGAATTCTTTCAACGTGCGCATGGCGTGTGGCCGCTGACTTCCGCTATTCAATGAACGAAGCCGCTCCGAGAGAGCACGCATTGCGAGACGGCGTGTGGTTAGTTCTGCGACGGCACCAATTACGAATGACCGGCGCATCCTCTCCATTGTTCCGTCTGCGTTAATGACATCCTCCCACCAGCGAGCAACCCAGACCTTCTCTCGTTTGCCTCGCTTGAAAAGCGAACCTCGCTGAAACCGCCTACGAACCATCGTTCCTCCTTCGATGGTCCGCTTGGTTTGAATCGCGGGCGGAAAACCGACCAGAAAACCGTAAGGAAAACCGAGTTCAGCTCGGTTTTCTACTATTTCGACCGTCATCGTCCCGCTTTTGGAAGCTCGGTTCCCTGGTTGAGAATGTCCAGATAGCGGAAATACGTGAACAGCCGATGGCGCTGTTTGCCCGTCGTCTCACGGACCATGCCGAGCTTCACCATGTGCTGCAAGGCTTTCGCCACAGTGGGCGCGGAGAGAGAAAGCTGCTCGGCGGTCGCTGGGATTGTGAGGATCGGCTTGCGTTGAAGGTATAGATGGACGCGCAGAACTGACGCAGCGGGTCGGCCAAGCGCCTCAATCTTCCGGCGGTCTTTTTCGATAAGCGTGAGTATCTCCCTCGATGTATCGGCTGCCTGCTGAGCCGTCTCCTTCACCCCGATTAGAAAGAATTCAATCCAAGTCTCCCAATCTCCGTGCGTGCGGACGCGGTCAAGCAATTCATAGTACTTCTGTCGGTTCATTTTGAAATACAAACTGAGGTACAGAATCGGCTCGCGGATCGCTCCAGCGACGCACAGCAAGAACGTAATCAGCAAGCGGCCCAGCCGTCCGTTTCCGTCCAGAAAGGGATGAATGGTTTCGAATTGCACATGCACGAGGGCCGTCTTCACGAGGACGGGCAGGCCTTCGTGCTCGCGATGCAGGAACTTTTCGAGCGCCCCCATGCATTCCATCAATTGCTCAGGTGGAGGCGGAACAAACGCAGCATTGCCGGGCCGAGTGCCGCCAATCCAGTTTTGTGTCTCGCGGAATTCGCCGGGCCGTTTTTCGCTGCCCCCTTTGGACAAGAGAATCTTGTGAATTTCCCGGATCAGACGGAGGGACAGCGGGAAATCTTCGCGGAGTCTCCTCAGGCCATGATTCATCCCTGCCACATAATTTGAAACGTCCTGAACATCTCCCAGCGGAACGTTACGGGCCTCGGCGCTCTCGAACAGCATCAGGTCCGAAAATGACGACTGCGTTCCCTCGATCTGCGAAGAGAGCACGGCTTCCTTGCGAACGTACAGGTAGATGAATAGCGACGGGTCGGGCAAAATGGACGCGAGCCCGTCCAGGCGTCCGAGGGCTTGGTTTGCTTGCTCAAGGAGGGGCAAGAGCGGCTGGAGGGCTAGCGGCGGCTCCGGTGGCAATGGCGGCGGCACATAGGCCCGGAAAGACTCGTCCTTGAAGGTCTTGAGGACGTAGTTCCCGAGGCGGCTATTGGGTTTCGTTGGTGTCGCCATTACAAAACCATCGTTTCGTTGGGAATTTGCTAACGAAACTATATAGCCTTTTCCTTTCGTTGGCGAGCCAAAACAGAGGGGCCTTCTGCGCCGGAGGATACACTAACCGCCTCTGTTCCTTCTCCTGCGGCCACAGAGGAGACGATGACCAACACGTTTCCAGGGCAATCGCGGCGAAGCATTGGGGCAGCAATTCGGTCCGGCCTTGATTGGGGCGTCGTTTGGTGAGTTGCGATTTGGTTCCCTCACACAGGCGGGGAAACCAAATCGCAACCGACTCACTGAAAGAACCGAGAGCAACCCGGTCTGGTGTTTGCGGCTGGAGCGGATTGCAACAGGCGTGACAGGTTGCTATTTACCTGGCGCGATCGGCAACCCGAAAAGTGACACTTTGGCGGAGGTAGTGCAGAAACTCGAACGGCAACTCGGACGCGAAATCAGCTATACGGTTCTCACAAGGAAAGAACTGAAGTCACGGCGCGACCGTAAGGATTCCTTCCTCGAAAACGTCTGGCACAATAAGCGCGTCTTACTTGTCGGTGCCGCATGAAGAAGCTCAAGTCAAACACGGTGGACTGGGCGCAAATCGACCGCTTCGTTGCAAGCGCCGAGAAAAAGCTCACTTCTGCCCATAAGATCCTCGCCTGCGACGAAGAAGCTTGCCTTCAGCAGGTCTAGGAAGCGATGCTCAAAGCCTCTTTGGGTCATGTTCAGCCACGGCTTTCGCGCCAGGAGTCAACCTGGCCACCACATCGCAATCATCGATTTCGTGCGGGCACGCATCGACATCGGATTCTGGGACAGTTTTGGCACAGGGACGCGTCTGCTCAGCGCCAATGCTTCCAAAGCATCGAACTTGGTTCCACACTCTACCCGTCACTGCCAACTACCAACGTTTCCAACAATTCGGGGAACCTGCTTCTCCCCAATGGCATGAACACGTTGGATTCATGCACAGTTGTACCTGGCTGGCGCCCTTAGGCGTCAAGGTTTTCGCGCCATGATGTCGGCGCGCACGACGGCGAGATAATCGTTGGCAGCTTGGAGCGCCTGCTTGGCGTCATGCTCGGATCGAAGCCTCTATCGTCGTACAGAGCGAGATTTCTCTTCCGCCTGAGACGGTCGAAGAGAGATTAGACCGGCGTGCTTCTTGATGTTTTCATGCCATTGGGTTTAGCTTTGAGCGAAAGCAGATTCCCCAAATTACTGAAAACACAGAGAAGGCAGAGGAATGAATGGAGTTGTTGGAGTCGGTCGGTCCGCGCGCAAAGCAGGACATGCTTACGTTCGTGCTCAGCGGTGTCATGCCAGTGTCACGCGAATTGTGATGAGCTGCGCTAAAAGGCGAACGAAAACTAAAAAGAGAAGGTGAATCTGATTCGCTCGGCTTTGAAGGAACTTGCTGAATCCCCTCGATTTGTCTCGGCTCCGGCAAATTGTGATTAGTTTGGTTACAAGGCTGTTAACCGAATGCTCTGGGCAGTTCGTTCAGGCTGCCGCATTCGGTCTGTGGCAGAAATGTTGCGACGAAGCGGAGATGCGCGTGCCTGGTGAGCAGGAGCTCTGACGCAGTCTGATGTTCGGCAATGGGCCAACCGGAGCCATCAGGTCGTTCTCGCTCCGGACTAGTCCGTAATCAGCAGGGTGCTGACAAGCGTACAGCCAAATGCCAGTACGCCAATCCAGGTTCTCACCCAATGGTTGTGAAGCCACCTGTCTCGGGTGCTTGTCCAATCGGCAGGCGCACTGCCAGGAGTCCACTTTACAATTTCATTATTGATGGGCACTTCCCACCCTGCGGTCACGATGATCACCGCTAGGGCGCTAACTGTCGCAGCAACCATGGCCATCCTCGAACGACCCTGCAGAAGGAAGAGCGATGCAATGAGGAGAAGCATCATGGCGATAAAGGTAAAAGGCATCACCCTCCGAAACAGAGCATCGTCATTTTGCTGTCGGAGTGTCCATGCAGCTTCGGGTAGTTTCTGGGCGGTCTGTTGTTCCATGGCAACTCCCAACATCACCCCTGCTAGCAGGCCGGTTACGAATATCGAAAGCGGAACCACAACGGAACGGATTATGGAGAGATTCGTCATTGGGACTCCTTAAGTGTGCATGTAAGTGTTGTCAACATATTGTGGGCTACCGGCCGAACGGAAAGGGTTGGGAGCGCGGCGTCTAAACCCGCACCCTTTGCAGAAAGGAAAAGCGCAAAGAGTGCGGCACCCTCGAAATCGATGCGAGGCGCGATTCAGGTTCGGTGAGAATCGGAAGAATTCGCCGCCCGCCCTGGGCGAAATCATCAAGTTCCGGCTCACCAGTCAGGATCTTGACCTGATCTTCGGCGGGAAAGTAGCTCGACCAATTCTCGGCGTCGACAAGCAGGTTCCACACCACTTCAGGCTGCGCGTTCACGTCAGTGTCGTTGAGCGCGTAGATCGCCGAGGTCTTCGGGTCAAATAGGGAGGCCAAATTACATGTCATACATTTCTTATTCCCCCTTCCGTTGTCTATAAGCGATTCCGCCTACCGTTCATTTTGCCGCCCTGGCAAATCGGTCGTTCAGAAACTCACTGATGAGTTGAAGGGTCTCGGTTGAAGCTGCCAGGCGTCCCAAGCTTCCCAGATATCCGTGGACCATCCCTTCCCATACATCCAATCGAGCATCCACTCCGGCCACGACCGCACGCTCGACGAAGCGGATGGAATCATCAAGCAACACCTCGTCGTTGCCGACATGCACACGG
>Ga0302180_10001730_pt1 | contig 17432 bp, 17 predicted proteins | sample I_Palsa_E3_2_FD_200575 | JGI IMG/M metagenome (GOLD analysis project Ga0302180, IMG submission 200575) | Peat permafrost microbial communities from Stordalen Mire near Abisko, Sweden - I_Palsa_E3_2 | ecosystem: Environmental > Terrestrial > Soil > Palsa > Peat permafrost | place: Sweden... | reverse complement strand
TTTCACCCCACCCCGCTCGCTTTGCTCGCGACCCTCCCCCTCCAGGGGAGGGTGAAAGCAACGGTATTCTCGCGAGGAATTTCTCTTCCCCGCTTCGCGGGGCAGATGAAAATCACCCCAGCCTGCGGTCGAATTCGAGCACGGCGTTGAGGAGGACCTGCGCGCCGGCGGCGCATTCGTCGAAGCTGGTACTTTCCGCCTCGTTGTGCGAAATGCCGCCGGCGCACGGCACGAAAATCATGGTGGTCGGCGCGACGCGCGCGACGTAAGCGGCGTCGTGGCCGGCGCCGGAAATCATGTCGCGCGACTTGAAGCCGGCTTTTTGCGTGCCGGCGCGCACGCAGTCGATGAGTTCGGGCGCGAATTTCACCGCCGGCGAATCCCAGATGCGTTTTTCTTCGTAAGTCAGTTTTGCCGCGGTGAGGATGTCGGCGAGCGAGGCGCGCAGTTTCTGCTCCATGACGTCGAGCACCTTGTCGTCGGGGTGGCGGAAATCGACGGTGAAGAACACTTCGCCGGGCACGACATTGCGGCTGTTCGGCTTGTTCTCGATCAGGCCGACGGCGCCGACCGCCTCGGGGGCGTGTTCGAGCGCGATCGCCTCGATGCGCTCGACCATGCGCGCGGCGCCGACGAGCGCGTTCTTGCGCAGCCGCATCGGCGTGGCGCCGGTATGCGCCTCCTGGCCGGTGACGGTGACCTCGTACCAGCGCATGCCCTGCACGCCTTGCACAATGCCGATCATTTTTTGCTCGTCTTCGAGGATCGGGCCCTGCTCGATGTGCAGTTCGAACATGGCGGAGAATGTGCGGGAGCCGGCTTTTTCCGGGCCGCGATAGCCGATGCGGGTAAGCTCGTCGCCGAAGGTTTTGCCGTCGCGGTCGGTGCGGCCGTAAGCATAGTCCGGCGTGAACACGCCGGCGAACACGCCGGACGCCAGCATCGCCGGCGCAAAGCGCGAGCCTTCCTCGTTGGTCCAGTTGACGATCTCGATCGGCGCATTGGTCTCGTAGCCGGTCTCGTGCAGGGTGCGCAAAGCTTCGAGCGCGCCGAGGACGCCGAGCACGCCGTCAAACTTGCCGCCGGTCGGCTGGGTGTCGAGATGCGAGCCCATGGCGATCGGGGAGAGCGCGTTGTTCCTTCCGGGGCGGCGCGCGAACATGTTGCCGACTTCATCAACTGAAACGGTGCAGCCGAACGCTTCGCATTTTTGCCTGAACCAGTCGCGCACCTTGCGGTCGAGGTCGGTAAGCGTCAGCCGGCAGATGCCGCCCTTGGCGGTGGCGCCGAACTGCGCGGTCTCCATGATGGTGTCCCAGAGGCGCTGGGAATTTATCTGGAGGTTTTGGGTAGGCGGCATGATTACTCCTCATATCGTCATGCGCGGGCTTTTGACCCGCGCATCCCTGCGGGGCCGCCGCGAGAAGACGGCCACGTTAGACCATCATCGAAGCAGCATGGATTGCCGGGTCAAGCCCGGCAATGACGAAGTAAGAAGGCGGCGAGAGGGGTTCTTACTGCTCCCGCAAGGGGAGGGCTCAGCGCGGGCCGCCTCGGTTCCGGCTCGACTTACGGCGTCACCGGCACGCGCTCGACCGGGTGCGGGGCGTTGACTTCGCGCCACTCGGAATTGGCGACATGCACGGCGGGGAACGGATCGCGCGCGACGTATTGGCCGGCGCCGGCCTTGGCGCGCAGGTCGCCGTCAAGCCAAACGATCTCGCCGCGCGACAGCGTGACCCGCGGCAGCCCGGTGCAGGCAAAGCCCTCGAACACATTATAATCGATGCGGCTGATTTGCTTCTTTGCCGAGATCGTCTTGGTGGCTTTCGGGTCGAACACGATGATATCGGCATCGGAGCCGACGGCGACCGCGCCCTTCTTCGGATAGATATTGAGAATGCGGGCGATGTTGGCGGACGTCACCGCGACGAATTCTTCCTTGGTGAGGCGGCCGGGCGTGACGCCCGCGGTCCAGAGCACCGACAGGCGATCTTCCAGTCCGCCGGTGCCGTTGGGGATTTTGGTGAAGTCGGCGCGGCCGAGCCGCTTCTGTTCGGTGGTAAACGCGCAATGGTCGGTGGCGACCGCGTGCAGCGAGCCTGATTGCAATCCGGCCCACAAGCTGTCGCGATGCTCCTTGGTGCGGAACGGCGGCGACATCACGCGGCGCGCGGCATATTCCCAATCCTTGTTGCGGTATTCGTTCTCGTCGAGCACGAGGTGCTGGATGATCGGCTCGCCGTAGACGCGCTGGCCGGCAGCGCGGGCGCGCGCGATCGCTTCATGCGCGTCGCGGCTCGAAGTGTGGACGATATAGACCGGACAGCCGGCCATGTCGGCGATCATGATGGCGCGGTTGGTGGCTTCGCCTTCGACCGCGGGCGGCCGCGAGTAAGCATGGCCTTCGGGCCCGGTCATGCCGCTGCCAAGATAATATTGCTGCAGGTGCCAGATCAGGTCGCCATTCTCGGCGTGGACAATCGGCATGGCGCCGAGCGCCGAGCAGCGCGCGAACGAATTGTAGAGCTGGTCGTCGTTGACCATCAGCGCGCCCTTGTACGCCATGAAATGCTTGAAGGTGTTGATGCCGTAGGTTTTGACCACGGTCTCCATCTCGTCGAACACCGACTTGTCCCACCAGGTCACCGCCATGTGGAAACCGTAGTCGCCGGCCGCGCCTTCCGCCTTCCTTCGCCAGTCCTGATAGGCCGCGAGCATCGATTGGCCGGGCGAGGGAATGCACATATCGACGACCATGGTGGTGCCGCCGGACAGCGCCGCTTTGGTGCCCCACTCGAAATCGTCGGCGGTCACCGTGCCCATGAACTCGAATTCGAGATGGGTGTGCGGGTCGATGCCGCCCGGCATGACGTAACATCCGCCGGCATCGATGACTTCGGCCCCGGCGGGCGCTTGCAGGTTGGCGCCGACGGCGACGATCGTGCTGCCGTCGACCAAAACGTCGGCGCGCCGCGAATTATCGTGATTGACGACGGTGCCGCCGCGAATGAGCTTCGTCATGCCGGGTTACCTCCTTACGCCTTACGGAACGTGCCGCCGGAACCGGTAGTTTTGTCGGGTTGCGAACCTTTCGTCAAAGCGCCGACGCTTCGCCGGGCGCGTTACCTTGACGTCATCCGCGTGCAGCACGGGGAGGCTACGTTCATCGCGGGCTATTGGTGCGATTGAGGAAAGCGGGCACAGTTCCAGTCTCACGCGGCTGTGAGACTTGGCGGGCGGCTTTCGCGCGTATAATCGTGCAAGCCATAGGGAGGTTGCCCATGTACTTAATGTCTCGCCGCATTGTCATTCTCGCCGCTTGCGCCGCCGGCGCTATCGCCTGGTCCGCCTCGGCCAACGCCGCCCCGCAAAGCTTCAAAGTCGACCTCACCGGCGCGCAGCAAGTGCCGCCGGTCGAGACGTCCGGCAAGGGCACGGCCGACCTGACCTACGATCCCGCGACGCGGGCGCTGACGTGGAATGTCACCTACAGCGGGCTGTCGGGGCCGGCCACCATGGCGCATTTCCACGGGCCGGCAGCCGCGGGCAAGAATGGCCCGGTCGAAATTTGGCTGGCCGCCAAGGGCACTTCAGCCGATAGCCCGATCAAAGGCGAGGCGACGCTGACGCCGGAGCAGGCGCAACAACTTTCCGCCGGCGAGTTGTATATCAACGTGCATACCGGAGCGCATCCGGGCGGCGAGATTCGCGGCCAGGTGATGCCGCCGAAGAGCTAAGCGCGGCCTGCCGGCTGGGGCCTCACAGGAAGTTCGCCAGCGCCGCTATTCCGAGCGCGCTGACGCCGAGCAGAAAAGCGGCGCGTAGCGGGCTCGCGACAGACGGCGGCGCGACGCCGGCCGGCAGCATTTTAACCCCGGTAATCATTGGGCGGACGAGATCCTGTCCCTTCGCCGTGGCGTAGGCAGCGATCGCGAGGATATGGAGCGCTATCGCGGCGAGAAGCGCATCCCAGAAAATCCAATGGCTCGCGGTGATCGCATTGGCGATGCGCGCGGGAGTGACGTCCGTCAGCGGTCCCTGATTGGCGACGTCGTTTTGGACGTAGAGGCCGCTGAGCGCCTCGCCGAGAACGAGCGCGAGAAGCAAAAGGACCATCCATCCGCCGGCCGCGTTATGGCCGACCTGGCGATCGGGTTCGGGAACGAACAGGCGGTGCAGGTGAGCGAATGCGGCTCGCGGCGCGGCGACGAAGCGCGAGAACCGCGACGTGTCGCTGCCGAAAAATCCCCACAGCAGCCGGAAAACCACAAGGGTGAGCACCGCGTCTCCCGCCCTGGCGTGCCAGTCCATCCAGCCCAAGAGGTAAGTGACATAGGCGAGCGCGATCAGTGCGACCGTCGCCCAATGGAACAGCCGCGTCGGAAAATCCCAAACCAAAATCGCGCGGCAACGCGTTTCCTTCGCGCCCGGTTCGATATGCGCCATTACGACAGTCGCCTAGTGGATACGCCGCGCCCCTGCGCTCGATACTGCAACGCTACAACCGGGGCAACGGCCTAGTCCGTCGGCGGCCTACTCATCCAATGAACTCTTTTGGCGTTCTTTCAGTGGCTTGGTTTTGCATTCTAACCCATTGAATCTAGGGCGAATCAGCTATGGTGCCGCGGCTGATCAAGGGGCTGGAGCTGACCGCCATGCTGCGGGTGCGATTGAAGGCCGATGGTCGTTTGGTTGAGATCATGCCGGACGGCAGCGAACGCGCGGTTGTTTATACCGACGGCGAACCTAAATCGCCCCGGCTGGGCAGCGATACGCTCTCGGTGAACGGCCGTTTCCTCGACGCCGCCTATGCGCGCAATGTGCGCGGCCAGACCGGACTTACGCAAACCGCTTTTGCCGCGCAGATTGGCGTTCCGGTGGAGACGGTGCGCAACTGGGAGCAGGGCAAACGCTCGCCGCGCGGTCCGGCCCGCGCCTTGCTCAAGGTGATCGAGCATGCGCCGCAAGCTGCTTTCGCCGTGCTCGGCGGCAAGGCCCGGTGACGGGCGCGCCCCGAACGCTTAAATTCGCGGCGTGTGGCGGTTCAGAAGTCCGCATTATTCTTCACGCGAACGCGTCATGCGGACTTCTGAACCAAAAGCCACACTAGACCAATAATTTGCTAGTGTCCCTTCGATTCCGAAGTTCGCAAACGAGAGTGCCGCACAATGATACGAACTTCGGAATCGGGACACTAATGAGTGTCAACAAAGACCAAGTTCCGGCGGTGAGGGCCCATGGCGCCCGGATACCGTTGCTGGGCCTTGGCACCTGGGACCTGCGCGGCCGCGTGTGCACCGAGATGGTGCAGGCGGCGCTTCATCTCGGCTACCGCCATATCGACACCGCGGAAATGTACGACAATGAGCGCGCCGTCGGCGAAGGCTTGAAAGCCTCCGGCGTCAAGCGCGAGGACGTATTTCTCACTACGAAAATCTGGCCGGCGCATTTCTCCGCTTCCGATCTTCCGCGCGCGGCGGCCGAATGTCTTGCCCGGCTGGACGTGAGCGCGGTCGACCTTCTGCTGCTGCATTGGCCAAATCCGCAAATTCCGCTGCCGGAAACCATCGGCGCGTTATGCAAAGTCAAGCGTGACGGGCTAGCCCGGCATATCGGCATCTCCAACTTCAACGTGGCGCTGATCGAGGCGGCGTGGAAAGCGACCACCGAGCCGCTCGTCTGCAATCAAGTCGAGTGCCATCCCTATCTCGATCAATCCAAAGTCCTGGCCGCCTGCCGCAAGCACGGCATGGCCATGACCGCCTACAGCCCGATCGCGCAGGGTAAGGCCGGCGGCGACAATGTGCTGGCGCGGATCGGCGCCGCGCACAAAAAGACCGCGGCGCAAGTCTCGCTCCGCTTTCTTGTGCAGCAGAACATTGTCGTCATTCCCCGCACCAGCAAAGCTAAGCGCCTCGCCGAGAACGCGGCGATTTTCGATTTCTCTCTCAGTGATGGCGAGCTGGCGGATATTTTCGCGCTGTCTGGCGCTGGCCGCCGCCTTATCCCCGCGGGCTTCGGCCGGCCGGATTGGGATTAAGCGCGGGCGCGGGCGTTCAGCAATCTCGGACTGGCGATATGTCAGTCGGTATGCAAACCGGGCGCATCGACATTGCTTTCGAAGCGGTATGAATCCGCGACCGTCAGGATGTTTTTGATGGCTCGCGTTTCGGAAAGCGCCTAAAATCGTTCAAACGCCTAGACAGGGAGGATCGAGCAAAGGGTGTGTGCCTCGATCCGGGCTTGATGACTAGCGCAACGTATCGGCCCCGCCATTTTCGTTGTTCGGGCCTTCTTCGCTGGCCCGTTTGGGGTGCGCCCATCCTTCTCGCGTCCTGTGCGCCCGCCGGCGTACTGGACCCGCAAGGGCCTGTCGCGTCGGCGGAGCACCTTATCCTGATTAATTCGACGGCGATTATGCTGGTCGTCGTTATTCCCGTGATCCTGGCGACCTTGGCGTTTGCCTGGTGGTATCGGGCATCGAACGATCGCGCCACCCGCGCTTCGGACAAATCCTATGAAGGCCGCATCGAGTTTGTCGTCTGGTCGATTCCTGCCTTGACCGTGATTTTGTTGGGCGGAGTTATCTGGATTGGTGCTCATCAGCTCGATCCAAGAGCGCCGATCGCGGGGAAAAACAATCCGGTGCGCGTCGAAGTCGTCTCGCTCGATTGGAAATGGCTCTTCATCTACCCAGATCTGGGAGTGGCTGCGGTCAATCAGCTGGTCATTCCCGCCGCAACACCGATTGAATTCCAACTCACCTCGGCGACGGTGATGAATTCGTTTTTCGTGCCGCAGCTCGGCAGTCAAATCTACACCATGGGCGGCATGGTCACGCATCTGAATCTTCTCGCCGACGCGCCGGGGGAATATCCCGGCTTGTCGGCAAATTTCAGCGGCGACGGTTTTTCCTGGATGCGGTTTGTCGTGAAGTCGGTGCCGGCAGGCGATTTCAACGCCTGGCTTTCGCAGGCGCGCGGTGCCGGATCAGGGCTGGACAATGCCGGCTATGCTGAGCTTGCAAAGCCGAGCAAAGACTTGCCGCCAAAAACCTATCGCTCGGTCGAGCCGAAGCTGTTCGAACACATCCTCGAGCGAACCATGACGGATCCCGGAAACGCCGGCATGGGCGGCGCGCAGCAGGGAGGCTGAGGTGCTGGGCAAGCTGAGCTGGTCGGCAATCCCGTTCAACGAGCCGCTGCCGCTGCTCAGTGGGGCCGCCGTGGGCATCGTCATTCTTGCGGTCCTGGTCATCATCGCCATGAAGGGCTGGTGGCCCTATCTGTGGCGCGAGTGGCTGACCAGCGTCGATCACAAGCACATCGGCGTCATGTATGTGCTGCTCGGCCTGGTCATGCTGCTCCGCGGTTTTTCCGATGCGATTATGATGCGCACGCAACAGGCGGTCGCGGTCGGCGATGCCCAGGGATATTTGCCGCCGTCGCATTACGACCAAATCTTTTCGGCGCACGGCTCGATCATGATCTTTTTTGTGGCGATGCCGCTGGTCATCGGCTTGATGAATTTTGTGGTGCCGTTGCAGCTCGGCGTCCGCGACGTCGCCTTTCCGGTGCTCAATTCGGTCAGTTTTTGGCTCACGGCGACCGGCGCGCTGCTGATCAATGTGTCGCTCGTGATTGGCAATTTCGCACGCACCGGCTGGATGGGCTACCCGCCGCTCTCCGAGCTTGCCTTCTCGCCCGATGTCGGTGTCGATTATTACCTCTGGTCGTTGCAGATTTCCGGCATCGGCACGCTGCTGACCGGCGTCAATTTCGTCACCACGATTCTCAAATTGCGTGCGCCCGGCATGACTTATTTCCGCATGCCGGTGTTCTGCTGGACGGCGCTCGCCTCGAACCTGTTGATTGTTGCCGCGTTCCCGGTTCTGACGGCGACTTTTCTGATGCTGTTGCTCGACCGTTACCTAGGGATGCATTTCTTTACCAACGATGGCGGCGGCAACCAGATGATGTATGTCAATCTGTTTTGGGCTTGGGGTCACCCCGAAGTCTACATTCTGATCTTGCCGGCGTTCGGTGTCTTTTCCGAAGTAGTCGCGACGTTTTCCGGCAAGGGCCTGTTCAGCTATCGCTCCATGGTTTGGGCAACGCTCGGGATTTGTGTGCTCTCCTTCATGGTGTGGTTGCATCACTTCTTCACCATGGGCGCCGGCGCCGACGTCAACGCGTTCTTCGGAATTATGTCGTCGATTATCGCGGTGCCGACGGGTGTCAAAGTCTTCAACTGGCTGTTCACGATGTTCCACGGTCGCATCGTGTTTCGCACGCCCATGATGTTTGCGGTCGGCTTTATCATCACCTTTGTCATCGGCGGCCTGACCGGCGTCTTGCTCGCGGTGCCGCCGGCCGACTTCGTGCTGCATAACAGCACGTTCCTGGTCGCTCATTTTCATAATGTCATAATCGGCGGGGTGGTATTCGGAGCCCTTGCGGGCATCAATTATTGGTTCCCAAAGGCGTTCGGGTTCACGCTCGACGAACGCCTTGGCCACGCGAGCTTCTGGTGCTGGCTCATCGGCTTCTATCTCGCATTCATGCCGCTCTACATGCTCGGCTTGATGGGCATGACCCGGCGCCTGGAGCACGTGCCCGACCCGAGCTGGCAGCCGCTCCTTCTGGTCGCCGAGGGAGGCGCCATCGTTATTCTTTGCGGCATCGCCTGCCAGATCGCGCAGCTCTATGTCAGCATCCGCGGGCGCGACCAGCGGCGCGACCTGACCGGCGATCCGTGGAACGGTCGAACGCTGGAGTGGTCGACCACGTCGCCACCGCCGGCCTACAATTTTGCGGTGCTGCCCAAGGTCGAGACCGTCGACGCGTTCTGGCACATGAAGCGAATGCACCAAACCACGGCCAAGTCCGGCTACGAAGCCATTGAGATGCCGCGCAACAGCCCGGCCGGTTTTATCATCGCTTTCTTCGCGGTGATCATGGGCTTTTCGCTGATCTGGCAAATCTGGTGGCTCGCCATCCTCGGCTTCTTGGCCGCCGCAATCGTGGTCTTGGTGGCTGCCTGGAGCACGGACCGTGAGCACGAGATCTCAGCCGCTGACGTCGCCCAAGCGGAACGGGCGCGCTGAGGCGAGACGGCGAGCCGCATGACCATAACAGCGTCAGATGAAGCCTTGACCGCGGACGGGAGCGAACTCGTGCGCGCGGGCGGCGGCGGGCCGGCAGGAAAGCGCATCGTCGTCGCTTACGGTTTCTGGATTTTCATCCTCAGCGACATGGTGATGTTCTCGGCGCTGTTCGCGACCTATGCCGTGTTGTCGGGCAACACCGCCGGCGGACCGACCGGGGCCGAGCTGTTCAATCTCCGCAACGTTTTCATCGAGACGGTCTGTCTGTTGTTGTCGAGCTATACCTGCGGGCTAGGGGCGCTATCCGCCGAACGGCGGCAGCCGGGGCGTTTCTTTGTCTTCGCGGCTCTCACATTCCTGCTCGGTGCGGCCTTTCTCATCATCGAGGCCACCGAATTTGCCCGCATGGTGCAGACCGGCGCCGGACCCTCGCGCAGCGGCTTTCTCTCGGCTTTCTTTGCTTTGGTCGGCATGCACGGCGCCCACGTCACCAGCGGCCTCCTCGCGCTGATCTACCTGGCTGCGCAAGTGATCGCCAAGGGCCTTCGGCCCGCCGTGTTGCGGCGCCTGTTGTGCTGGAGCCTGTTCTGGCACGCGTTGGACATCGTCTGGGTTGGGGTATTCACGTTGGTCTATTTGATGGGAGTGCACCATTGAGTGACAATTACGAGCAGGTGTTCGACGACAGAGTGCCGGGTGTCGAAGAGCACGAGGCCACCGCTGGTTATCTGTCGTATACAATAGGCTTCGCGCTGGCCATCGTGGCGACGTTAGCCTCCTTCATTGTGGCCCAAACGAATTTGATCTGGGCGCCCGGCGTCCCGGTCGGCTTGATTGTGCTCGCCTTGGCGCAGATCGGCGTCCACCTTGTCTTCTTTCTCCATCTCGGCAGCGACCGCGACAGCACCAATAATATCCTGGCGCTCGCCTTCGGCATGCTGATCGTCCTTCTCATTATCGCCGGCTCGGTCTGGATCGTAAGCAACCTCAACAGCAACATGATGCCGATGTAGACATCGGAAAAGTGAAACTCCATCCGGTTTTGACCGGCAACGTCTCCTTTGGCGCTAGCGATCCATAGCGATCGGCATCTTACCGCCTCATCGGCCGGCGAGTGGTTGCAGATAGCGTTTGTCGAGCATCAGGTGCACGCCCTTGTTGCCGTTCACCACCTGGGTGATGCGCAGATCGGCCGCCACGCTCAGCAAGGTATAGGCCTGATACCGGTCGATGCCGGTGCGTTCGCACACAAGCTTAAGCATTTGCCGCACGGCTATCACCACACAATTGTCGAGGTCGGGATCGAACGCCATGGTGATCATGTGCGTCGGGGTTTCAGCGCGCGGCCATTCAAGGGAAAAATCATCGCGAACCGTCAGGCGGAACGTGCCGATAAGGCCGGTTTCCACCGCGGTGATGCAGATCTCGCCGTCGCCCTGCGCGCCATGCCCGTCGCCGACGGAAAACGACGCGCCGTCGGTGAAGATGGGAAGGTATAGCGTCGTGCCTTCGACGAGCTCCTTGTTGTCGATGTTGCCGCCATTTCTCCGCGGCGGCGGCGTCGGCAACACGCCCCAGGCCGCCGGCGGAGCAACTGCCATCACACCGAAAAACGGCCGGAACGGCACGTCCTGTCCCCACGGGAGCCGCCAGACCCTTTGCTCTCGGTCGAGCGCTATGTGGACAAGCCGCGCTTCGGGGAAATCGTCTGGAAGTGCGCCGGCAAGCGGTCGCACGACGTTGTGACCCCAGTCGTAATGCGGCTCGATTTTTTCTATGTCGACTTGCAACACCTGTCCGGCTTTGGCGCCGCGGACCGCCACCGGGCCGGTGCAGATATGGCCGAAAAACCTCTGCGGTCCCTTGGCGGCGTGGATTGCAAGCAACGCCGCCGGAATCTCGAACGGCGGCGGCGGCAACACTTCGGGCGACCCGGAGACCGTCGATATGGTGACGCGATCGCCGCTTTCGATAGTAAGGAGAGGCGAAAGCCGCGCGTCGAAATAACCCCAGTGCACCGTGTCCGCACCGGCATCCACGCGCGCGATTGCTGGGTCCGCCGTCATCGTCGTCTCGTGAGGCAAAGCATCCGGCGCGCGCATCATCGCGCGCGTCGGAGCGGGGCGGTTATCTCAAGACGTCGCGGCCAGCGCTGGCCGGGCGGCGCCGCCAGTCAGGAAGCCGCGCGACTTAAGCGCGCGCAACGCGTAGAGGAAGCCCAGTTCGAAGAATGAATCGATGAACTTAAACAGGACCTGCACCAACACCATTTTCGTCAGCACGTCGAGCGACATGACGCCGGCGAAGGCCAGCACGACGAACAGGACGGAATTCACCGCCATCGAGACAACGTTCGAAGACACGGCGCGTAGCCACAGCATGCGCCCGTTGGTCCAGACGCGCACGAGATCATACACGTAGACCATCACCATGCCGGTCACCCACGTGGCGACAATGCTCGCGGCCGCGATGCGCGGCACGATCTTGTTCAGATGGATGAACTCGTTGTGGTTCTGTTCGAATCCCGCAGGCGTGGGCAACAGAAACAGGAATGCCAGCACGATGGACGTGATGACACGGCAGACCAGCTGCGCATTGACCGAGGTACGCGATATATCGAGTCCGTAGAACTCGTTCAGGTAATTCGCGCCGAGTTCGATCGTCGGATAGATCAGTGAGCCGGCGATGGTGATGAAGGCGACGCCGCCTATTGAGAGCACGACAAACTCGGCCGAAGTGAACGAGATCAGGATCTGAAAGGCGCACTGCAGTCCGACAATCCACAACACGGCGTGCTGACGGCCGAACATCTCCGAGACGATGATGCCGATGCCGACGGCGGCAAAGCAGAAGCAGATTGTGCCGACTATCCAAGCCAGGCCCGCCCAGTCGCCGAGGATCATGGAATCCCCCTCCATTGATGAAACGCCAAAAAGTCAGAATGCGACGTCAACAGATCCCGGCAAGACCAAACACAGCAACAATTGGCATCGAAGTCAAATCGGAATTTCGAAAATCACAGCAGAATTTCGAAATTTCTTGACTGGGTCAGGCCCGGTGATAGAGCAGGCCCTGGTTGCGAAACGTCCGGGATTGGCGGAGGTCGCACGATGGATTTGCAGTTAAACGACCGGGTCGCTTGGATTACGGGCCCGGCGAAGGGAATGGGCGCGGCCATCACACGCAGCTTCGCCGCCGAAGGCTGTCAGCTTGTGCTTGTCGGACGTGACCTCGCCGCGATCGAGCCGGTCGCGGCGGAAGTCAGAGGCCTCGGCGCCGAGGCGATTGTCGTGGGCTGCGATCTGACCAACGCCAGTCAATGCGCCGAAGCGGCACGCGCCGGAGTGGTGAAGTTCGGCCGCATCGACATCCTGGTCAACGTCGCCGGCGGCTCCGGGCCGGTCGGCAAGAGCGGCGTCGAGACCACTCCCGAGGAATTCAGCGACATCGTCACGTTGAACATGAACGGCTGCTTCCACACCATCCGCGCGGTGCTGCCGCACATGATCGAGCGGCGCTACGGAAAGATTATCAATGTCGGCGGCACGTTCGGGATGCACGGCAAAGCCGGGCGGATGTCGTACTCGGCATCGAAATGGGGCTTGCGCGGCATAACAAAAAGCTTCGCGATCGAAGCGGGTCCTCACAACGTCAACGTCAATTATGTTGCGCCCGGGATGGTCGATGGTCCGAGATTCCGCGATAAGGTCTGCGCCGACATGGCGCGGCGGCTCAACATAACGCCGGAACAGGCCGCGGAGCGGCACGCCGCCGATTACGCGCTAAGGCGGATCACCCAAGACCAGGACGTCGCCAACGCCTGTCTGTTTTTTGCCAGCGATGTCTCGCGCCAGATCACCGGCGCCGATCTTCCAGTCGATGGCGGCTGGGCGATGCTTTAGGAACCGCGGCTATGGAAGCGACGGCGGACCTGGTCATCGCCAATGGAACGGTCGTGTCGGCCGACTCCACCATGAAAGCGAGCGTCGCGATCAAGGATGGCGCCATTCTCGCCGTCGGCGCGGCCGACGCAATGCCGCGCGCGCGAGAGACCCTGGACGCGACCGGCCTTCATCTTCTTCCCGGTGCGATCGACGACCACGTGCACTTTCGCGACCCCGGCTATCCGCAAAAGGAAGATTTTGCGTCCGGAACTATCGCCGCCGCCTTCGGGGGTGTCACCACTGTGTTCGACATGCCCAATACGCTTCCGACGGTGGAGAACGCCGAGGCGTTGGCGGCGAAACATGCGATCGCGGCCGAAAAGGCGCACGTCGATTACGGGCTTTATGCGGTGTTGGGCGAAAGCTCGATCGCCCGCGTCCCTGAGTTGATCGAAGGCGGCGTCATCGGCTTCAAGCTCTATATGGGAAATACATTCGGGCGCATCCCGACGCCGACTACAGGGGCCATGCTGGAGGGCTTCGAGGTGGTCGCGCCCACCGGAAAGCGCATCTCGCTGCATGCGGAGACGAACTCGGTCATGGAGCGGCGCGAGGGCAAGTTGCGCCAAGCCGGCCGGGTCGAGCCGATGGCCCATCTCGCTTCCCGTCCTGACGTCGTTGCCATCGAGGCGGTGAGCCGGGCGGCCGTTCTCGCGGAATGGACCGGGGCGCGCGCGCACGTGCTGCACATCTCGTCGGCGGACGAGTTGCGGCCGCTGGCGGAAGCAAAAGCGCGGGGCGTCGACATCACCGGGGAAACTTGTCCGCATTATCTCATGCTTTCGACCGAAGATTACGCCCGCTTCGGCGGCGTCATCCGCGTCAATCCACCGGTGCGCGAGGCCCGCAACCAGGAGCCGCTATGGGCGGCATTGATGGACGGCACCATCGACGTTATTGCGACCGATCACGCCCCGCATAGTTTCGAAGAGAAAACCAGGAACGATATCTGGACGGTGGATTGCGGTTTTGCCGGCGTCGAGACGCAGATGCCACTGATGCTGACGGCGATTGCCGGCGGCCGCCGGGGTTCGATTTGCGACTATGTGCGCTGGAGCGCGGCGAACCCTGCCAAGCTGTGGGGATTGTATCCACGCAAGGGCGTCATCCAATCGGGCGCCGATGCGGACATCGCCGTCGTTGATCTCGACCGCCGGTGGACCATCAAGGACGCCGAGATGCATTCCATCGCCAAGATCACACCGTGGGACGGCCGGCAGGTGCAAGGTTTGCCGCTGCATACTATTGTGCGTGGCCGGTTCGTCATGAAGGACCGGTTGCTCCAACCTGGAACGCGCGGCTGGGGCCGCTCGGTACATGAAATTCAGAACATGCCCGCGCCGGTGCCGGTTAATCTCAATCAAACGACTGCGGCGATTCTCGCTGGCAGAACTTGATCCCGAAAAGCGCAAACTGGTTTTTCGCGAGAGATGGTGCAAGTAAAAGAATGAAAGCGGACAACCAGGAGCCCGAATTACTTCAGGCGATCGAACAGTCGACGACCCTTGCGGGAGAAGTGTTTGCGCGCTTGCGCGCCGATATTGTCAGCTCACGCTTGCCGCCCGGCACAAAATTACGCCTTGAGGATCTGCGCGACACCTATGGCGTCGGCTTTAGTCCGTTGCGAGAGGCGCTGTCACGCCTTGCCGAGAACCGTCTGGTCGTCGCGATCGGGCAGCGCGGCTTTCGCGTGCCCGAAGTGTCGGCCAAGGAGCTCACGGATATCGCCATGGTCCGCAAGGAAGTCGAGGGCTTCGCGTTGCGGCTTGCCATTCGCCATGGCGACGATCTTTGGCAGGCCCGTGTCGCAGCGGCCAGCGACGCCTTTGCCGAGCTGCAGCACTCGTCCAAGAAGGTCGCCGAAGATGTTTGGGAAAGCCGGCACCGGGAATTTCATGCCGTGCTGATTTCGGCATGCCAATCAGCTTGGCTCACGCATTTGCACGGATTGTTGACCGATCAGTTCGACCGCTATCGCCGCCTCTCGGCGAAAAGCAGGCTACCGAACGCGCCGCGCTGGCTCATTCACCGCGAGATCGCAAATGCCGCCATCTCCCGAAAAGCTGACAAGGCGGTGAAGCTTCTCGAGGATCACATTACCGAAGCTGCTCGGCTGATCGTTGCTGGCCTGCTGGCGTCGGGTGACCAACAAAGCGCGCCGCTTCCGAAGCGGAAGAGGGTTGCGGCGTCTCGGCGGTTCGCCCGATCGAAGCGGGCGCTGACTGAATTGCCGCGGTAACAGAGACTAGCCCGCAGGCCAGCGGCGCGGGCTCAAAATTCCACGTCGAGCTCTTCCAGCTCGTCGGGCTCGAGTTTCGCGGCGGCGATCCATTCCTGCATCAGCGGCAGCGCCATGATGGTGCGGCAATACCCGGCCGAGGGCTCGTCGAGCGCGACGTCGTAGGTGATAAAACGCGTGCATACCGGCGCGTACATGGCGTCAGCCGCGCACGGCTTGTCGCCGAACAGATAAGGTCCGCCGTATTGCTGCAGACACTCGCGCCAGATCGCGGTGACGCGTTCGATGTCGCCGCGCGCGCCGGCCCAGGCCTTGAAGCCGGGAAAATGCGCCTTGAGATTCATCGGCAGCGCCGACCGCAGATTGGCGAAGCCCGAATGCATTTCACCGGAAATGGCGCGGCAATGCGCGCGCTGCGCGCGGTCGGCGGGCAGGAGGTCGGCTTCCGGTTTGATCTCGTGCAGATATTGCGCGATCGCGAGCGTATCCCAGACCTTGATGCCGTCATGGAACAGGCACGGCACCAGAAACGAAGGCGACAGCAGCAGCAATTCTGCCCGCGTCGAAGGGTCGTCGGCGCCGACATGCTTTTCCTCGAACTCGAGGCCGGCCATTTTGCAGAGCAACCAACCGCGGAGCGACCAGGAGCCGTAGTTCTTGCTGGCGATTGTCAATGTGGTCGTGGTCATGCGTCCGTTCGCCTCGAAAGCTGACGTGAAGTCAAAGACTTAAAGGGTCCGCCTAAGGCCGCCATTTTCGCGACCGTGCCCCGCTTGTCCCGCCCAATCCCCGGTGTGCAAACATGTTCACAATTTTGTCGCAGCGCAACAAAAAATGCACTAGCCTTCACAGTAGTGGGGTCGAGGGACAAGCCGCGCCAGGCGGCCCGCGGCACCCGTGGACAACGGATGCTCTACCTCGCCTATCAAGCCCAATCCGATTTGATTACGCCGGCGAAAGCGTGGGCGACCCTGGCGCTCGCCGCCGGGCATCAGCCGCCGCTCGCCGACCAGCCGGCGGTGCGCAATCTGACCGCGGCCTATGAGTTGATCGCGCGGGTCGGGCTCACCCATACGCGCCCGCCGTTCGGCATTCGCTCGGTGAATGTCGGCAACCGCGAAGTTGAAGTGCATGAAGAGGCGGCATACCGCACTCCGTTCGGCACGTTGCTTCATTTCAAGAAGGATGTCGCGGCCGCGCAGCCGCGGGTGCTGCTGGTGGCGCCGCTGTCCGGCCATTTCGCCACGCTATTGCGCGCCACTGTGCGCACCATGCTGCCCGACCACGATGTCTTTATGACGGATTGGCATAATGCGCGGGACATTCCGCTGATCGCCGGACGTTTTGGCGTCGACGAATATGTCGAGCACCTGATCAAATTCATGGAGGTGATCGGACCCGGCGGCCACGTGCTGGCGGTGTGCCAGCCTTGCGTCGCCGTCCTCTCGGCCGTCGCGCTGATGGCGCAGGCCGGCAATGCGGCGACGCCGCGCTCAATGACGCTGATGGCCGGCCCGATCGACTGCCGGGTCAATCCGACCAAGGTCAACGAACTCGCCAACAAGCGCGATATCGGCTGGTTCGAGCGGTCGCTGACCGCTTCGGTGCCGGTGCGCTATGCCGGCGCCTTCCGCCGCGTTTATCCGGGCTTCGTGCAGCTCGCCGCCTTCATGAGCATGAACATCGAGCGCCACGTCAAAGCCCACCAGGAGCTTTACGAGAACCTGAAGAATGGCGACAAGGAGAAAGCGGCGAGCACCAAAGCGTTCTATGACGAATATTTCGCCGTTCTCGATCTCGCCGCCGAGTTTTATCTCGAAACCGTGCGGCTGATCTTTCAGGAATATGCGCTTCCACTCGGCAAGCTTGAGTGGCGCGGACAAAAGATCGAGCCCGGCGCGATCCGCCGCAGCATGCTGCTCACGGTCGAGGGCGAGCGCGACGATATTTGCGCGGTCGGCCAGACCGTCGCCGCGCACGACCTGTGCACCGGCCTTCGGCCCTACCTCAAGCGGCATCACATGCAGGCCGGCGTCGGCCATTACGGGGTGTTCTCCGGCAAGCGCTGGGAGAACCAGGTCTATCCGCTGGTCAAGAACGTGATCCTGTCGAGCGATTGAAGCGGGCGCCGGCTCCATAG
>Ga0302180_10001728_pt1 | contig 17440 bp, 12 predicted proteins | sample I_Palsa_E3_2_FD_200575 | JGI IMG/M metagenome (GOLD analysis project Ga0302180, IMG submission 200575) | Peat permafrost microbial communities from Stordalen Mire near Abisko, Sweden - I_Palsa_E3_2 | ecosystem: Environmental > Terrestrial > Soil > Palsa > Peat permafrost | place: Sweden... | reverse complement strand
CAATATCGGGAACGGCACGTACATGCCGACCACGTGCCGCGCGTTGACGGGTACCGGGTATTCAGCATTCACGATGCAGTCGGGAGGCAGCTTGATTTTGATCGGCGCCAGGCTGCCCGCGTTGTTGGGCAGATCGGGATTGAGCACGCTGCGGACCGCAAAGGTGCTGTAGGCGTGGGTGTATGCCGGTACCACGTTGATGCCGAATTTGCTCGGTCCTGAGCTGCCGGTGAAGTCGATCAGAATTTCGCCCAGCTGCGTGTCGATGGTCACTTCGGTGCAAAGCTTGATGACCTCGCCGCCAGGCACGTCAAAGGAGGTCTCTCCGTATTGCACGCCGCCGGGGAGTTTCCGGATGGCGTCGCGCGTGGCCTTTTCGGAGCGGGTGAGGATTTCGCGCGAGAGCTCGCTGATGTCATCGAGCCCGCAGCGCGCACACATGGCATTGAGCCGCTCCGCGCCCACCTTGCCGCTGGACACCTGTGCCGACAGGTCGCCGAAGATCGCATCGGGGGTGCGCACGTTGCTGCCGATGATCCTATGCAGCGTGTGGTTCGGTTGACCGCGCTCATAGAGCTTGAGCACCGGAATCCACAGGCCTTCCTCGTGAATGTCGCGCGCGCCGGCGCCGACGCCGTAGCCGCCGATATCGGTGTGATGAATGGTGGAACCGTTGTAGCCGATCAACCGGTCTTTGCGAAAGATCGGGGTCAGAAGAGTGATATCGAAAAAATGCCCGGCCGATAGCCACGGATCATTGGTGATCAGGATATCGCCCGGACAAATCTGCTCGGGCGGAATGACATCGATCATGTTGCGCGCCGCCGCGCCCAGTGAATTGATATGCCCCGGTGTTCCGGTGATGGCCTGCGCCACCATGCGCGCCTCGGTATCGAACAGCGCGGTGGCGAGATCCCCGGCCTCGCGCACCACCGGGCTGAAGGCAATGCGCTGCAGCGCCTTGGCCTGCTCGCTGACGATGCTGATGAGGTTGCCCCACATGATTTCCAGATCGATGCCATCCATGTCAGCTCTCCCGCTGTTGCCGAGTGGCTATGAGACTTCCGTCCGGATGGACCTTCAGGCTCCATCCGCCGAGGACGAAGATGGTGGTCTCGCGCTCCTCGATGATCACCGGCCCGTCGATACGCTGCCCGGATGCCAGCCTTGCGCGATCGTAGACCGCCACCGGCAGGCTGCGGTCCTTGAAATAAACCTGGCGTTGCGCCTTGGGATTGCCCGGCTGGCTCGCCAGGCGGATGCCAATCTCGCGTCCCGCGTCACCGCCGTGTGCCGCGGTCCGCCAGCTGACCACCTCGACATCCATGTCGTCGAGGCGCACGCCATACAGCGCTTCGTAAGCGGCATCGAAGCGCGCGCGCAGCTGGCCTGCGTCGCGTACGAATCGCGGGTCGGCACCAAGCCGTACCGTGACTTCGGCCTGCTGGCCGAAATAGCGCATGTCCGCGGAAAAGTCGTAGACGATGCCGTCTTCCTGCAGCCCCGCTTCGAGCAGTGCCCTTCTGCCGTCCGCCACCATGTCATTGATCAGCCTGCCGACCAGGTCCCAGTCGATGGCATTGATACGGCATAGCCCGCCGCGTGCCAGGTCCAGCCGTGCGGGCGTGACCAGCGTACCCACTGCGCTCAGCACGCTGGCCATTGGCGGGTAGATGACCTCGGAGCTATCGAGCTGTTCGGCCACGTAGCAGGCGTGTATCGGTCCGGCGCCGCCGAACGCCAGCAGCGGCAGACCGCGGTAGTCCACACCGCGATCGGTGGCGTGTGCGCGTGCGGCTGCCGCCATCGATTCACCGACCACGCTGTAGATGCCATAGGCGGTATCCAGCGCCGAGACGCCCAGTTGGTCCGCGAGCGTTTGCATGGCCGCCTGCGCGCGTACGCGATCCAGCCGCATGTCGCCGCCGAGAAAATTGTCGGCATCGAGGATGCCGAGCAGCAGATCCGCATCGGTGACGCAGGCGTGCGTACCGCCGTGCCCATAACAGGCTGGTCCGGGATCCGCGCCCGCGCTTTCCGGCCCCACCTTCAGCAGCCCCAGCTCATCGACCCGCGCGATTGAGCCGCCGCCGGCGCCAATTTCCATCATGTCGATCGAGGGCACCGTGATCGGCATGCCGCTGCCGGGTTTGAAGCGGTAGCGGCGATCGACCTCGAATTCCCCGGTGACGAGAGGCTCGCCATGCTGGATGAGGCAGGCCTTGGCCGTGGTGCCGCCCATGTCGAAGGAGATCAGGTTCTCGATGCCGTGCAGACGGGCGATGCGACCGGCCGCGAGCGCTCCGGCGGCCGGCCCGGATTCGATCATGCGTACCGGGAAGGTGCCCGCCACACGCGCTCCGACTACCCCGCCGTTGGACAGCATGATCAGCGGTTCGAGCGCGCAACCCTCCTGCGCCAGCCGTGCCGCCAGCGCCTTGAGATAGGGACCGCAGATCGGCAGTGCATAGGCATTCACCGCCACGGTGCTGGCGCGCAGGTATTCACGCATCTGCGGCGCCACATCGCTGGACAGGGAGACGAACATTTGCGGCAAGGCTTCCGACAGCAGCATCTGCACGCGCCGCTCGTTGCCGGCATTCAGATAGCTGTTGAGCAGGCAGACTGCCACCGATGAGACATTGGCGGCGCGAAGCTGCTGCGCGATGGCGCGAATCTGCGCGTCGTCAACCTGCACGCCGACGCTACCGTCCGCGTAGACGCGCTCATCGATGCCGAAGGTGAGTTCCCGCGGCACCAGCGGCTCGGAATATTCGATCTGCGGGTCGAACATGTCGTAGCGATGTTCGTCGCGGATGTAGAGGACATCTCGAAATCCCTTGGTGACAATGAGAGCCGTCGGGGCGCCCTTGCGCTCGATGACGGCGTTGGTAACCACCGTGGTGGCATGGGTGACCACGTCATTGATGTCCCTGAGAGCCAGTTGCGCGCGCGTCAGCACCAGCTGCGCGGCGCGAAAGAAGCCCTCGAGCAGATCCCGCGGCGTGGTCAGGGTCTTATCGGTCCAGCTGCGCCCGTCATCGCAGGTGAGCACCGCGTCCGTGAAGGTGCCGCCGATATCGATGGCAAGCGCGTACCGCTTCACGAGGCTGCAGCCTGGCGGAATCCCAGCCGTCGCGAGAAATCGCCGGCGGCCCGCAGCACCGCCGCAATCAACATGGGGGCCGGACGCGCTGCCACATGCTGCGTGGAACCCAGGATGCCGATCGTCGCGACCAGCTCCCCGTCGGCATCGAACACCGGCGCCGCGAGCGCATTGATGCCGCTCAGCACCTCACCGGGTGCCACCGCCCAGCCGCGCTTGCGGACTTTGTCGACTTCCGCCCGGAGTCGATCCAGGTCCGTGATGGTCGCCTCGGTCCATTGCCGCAAGGGCGAGCGCCGCAGCTTTTTCCACAGCCGGGGTTCCCCGAACGCCAGCGCAATCTTGCCCTGCGCGGTGCAATGAAAATCGAACAGGGTGCCAGGGCGCGATGAGATCTCCACCGCCGAGGGCTGCCGCAGTATGTCCAGCACCCGCACGCCGTCATTCTCGATCTGGCCCACGACCACACTCTGCTGCACGCTCTGACGCAGCGCCTGCATGACGGTCCGCATCTCGACGTGGATCCCGGTCTGTTCGGCGATGGCGCGGCCGATGTGGGACAGGCGCATGGTGAGCCCGTATTTTTCGCTGCTCGGCTCCTGCGTAACATAGCCGCGCGTGACCAGGGTACGCAGGTGGCGATAGATGCGCGGCTTGGGTACGTCGATGGCACTGGCCAGTTCGCTGACGCCAACCGGCCCGCGCGCCTGGGCCATGTGCTCGATGATGTTCAGCGTGGTGACCACCGCCTCGATGGGCGCAAGCTGGGGCATGGCCGTTCAGCCCTTGCCGGCCGGCGCCGGGAACTGCTGGTATTCGACCAGGTGGCGATAGTCTTCGCGGAACGGCGCGAACACATCGAGATTCAGCACCGGCTCGCTGCCGATGGGCTCACCATAGTGGCGGACATTGGGCGGCACGCGGATGACAGTGCCGGGACCAGCCTCGATGACCTCATCGCCGATTACGAAACGCATCCGGCCCTGGACGACATACACGATCTGCTCGCAGGGGTGGCTGTGCGGATTGGTCTGCATGCCCGGCTGCAGCCAGTTCATGACCAGCAGCACATCGTCGCCGCGAAATCCGCTGCGGGTCACGCCCGCGCGCACCGCTTCCTTTGGCAATTCATCCCACTGATAGGCGCGAGTCTGTGGCTGTGATGGCATGACCACTCCGTATTGCTAGGAGAAACAACGGATCGTATAGCGATATAGTGGGGTATTGGCTACGATGGGTCAAATGCGATCCTTTGCGCGTGGAATGCCCATGCTGCACGCCCCGCCATTGCCCAGGGGAGCGGCGTCGTGCACTGCTATAGCGCGCTCGCGGACCGCATCGCCGTGCAGCATCCCGATATGGTAGAAGTCTCGTACATCGTGGCGCGGGAATCAGTACAGCGGGACCAATCGCATGGCGACTAGCGCCACGCGCTGGCTGCTGTTTGCGGTCATCAGTGCCATCTACTTCACGATCTCGGCTGCCACGTTCAGTTCGCTCGGCATCGTGCTGCCGTACATGATCAGCGAGCTCTCCTGGAGCTGGTCGCAGGCGGGCACCGGGTTCTCATTGCTGGCGCTGCTGGTGGGTCTTGCCAGCGCATTGCCTGCCTGGACCATACGGCGCTTCGGCATCGCCGCCACCTACGGCATCGGCGGCGCCATCATGGTGGTGGGGTTTGGCCTGCTGGCGCTGACCAGCGGCATCTACAGTTACCTGGTGGCCGCGTCGATGCTTGGACTCGGCTTTGCGCTGTGTGCCGTGGTTCCCGCGGTATACCTGCTCAATGGCTGGATGCCCGACAACAGGTCCGCCGTCATCGGGGCTTATTTTACCGTCGGCGGCCTCGGCGCTGTCGCAGGCCCTCTGGCGGCCAACGGCTTCATGGCGGCGACGCATTCCTGGCGGCTGTATTGGTGGACCATGGCGGCGGCAATGCTGGTACTCACCCTGCTCGCACTGATCTTCGTCAAGAGTCCGCCGGTCGCCGCTGCGGCTGCCGGTGGCGAAGCGCAGGATCGGGTTCGCGGGAATCAGCGGGATTGGCGCTTTCGGGAAGCCATCCGCACCCCGCAGTACTGGGTGATCTCGCTGTCGATGACCGCGACGCTGCTGTGCGTACTGACGACCAGCAGTTTTGCGCCCGCACACCTGACGTCGCTCGGGATCTCCACCGGCGTGGCAGCCACCGTGCTCAGCACCAATGGCGCGGTGGGTGCGCTATCGCGCTACCTGGGCGGCGCACTCGCCACGCGCATCGATCCCAAATGGCTGCTGGTCGCCGGTGCGCTCGGGGAAGGCATTGGCATGGCCGCGCTGTCGGTCGCCGATAATCACCTCGCACTCGGGATCTTCGCGGTGTCGGAAGGCTTCGGCTTCGGGATGTGCCTGCTGGCAACGACGGTGCTGCTGGTCAACTACTTCGGACCCTCGGAGAATCCCGAGATCTACGGCACCTTCAATCTGATCACAACGCTCGCGATGGTCGGACCCTACATCGGCGGACTGATCAAGGACATCTTCGGGGGATTCGGCGGACTGTTCCAGGGCTGCGCGCTCTGCATGCTGCTGATCGTGGCCATGGTCGTGGCCATGCGGCCACCCACGCCTAAGTTCAGCTGATCCGCGCGCGTCGGGCGCGCCAGCAGTCCTGATAGCGAGGCACGAGCCAGCCGTTGAATTCCCGCTGCGCGCCCTCCTGCCAGGAGTAGCGGCTGCGGATTGCAAACCGTGATCGCAGCCCCAGCTGCACCAGTTCATCGACGTGTTGATCCTGAGCCATGATCTTGCCGGCCGCGTCCATGATCATCGCCAGGCGCTGATCGAATCCGGGATCGCGGCTGGCACCGGGCACCACCAGTTCCCCCACATCCATCGCGTGCGTCTCGGGTCCATCCGCGCGCACGATCAGGTAAATCACCATATCGCTGGTGAGGACCAGCGACAGGGTCGGCGGTATGTTGGCGAACAACATGCATTGCCGGTCATCCTGGGTCAGTCGCGGAAACACCGGCAGGATGGCGCGCTGCGTGGCATTGAAACTGGCGTCCGGATGCAGCGTGCCGTTGCGACGCAGGTATCCCGCGGTGTCAGCCGGCAGCACCGGAAACGACGAGCGCTCGCTCGGCACAAAGTCGTGCAGGGGGCCGTGGTGCAGTTTGTTGGCGTGATAGCCATCGTTGTTGTTCTCGAACATGACTTTCCAGTTCCACGGAAACTTCATCGTCTGCGGCTGGCCGACTTCCTCCGCCGTCTCCATGTCGTAGCGCTCGATGGCGGACTGCACGGCCTGCAGCCTGGGACTTAAGGGTTTGGCCTCGGGATCGAAGTTCACGAAGATGAATCCGAGCCAGACCTCGACCTTGAGTGCAGGCAGGCGGATGCTGGATTTATCGAAATTGCTCGTTTTGTTCATCGCCGGCGCGCTGCGCAGGCAGCCATCGAGCGAATAGGTCCAGTGATGGTAGGGGCAGACGAAGCCGCGCGCGTTGCCGCGCCCTTCGGCCACCAGCATTGAGCGGTGCTGGCAGACGGCCGACATTGCACGCAGCCTGCCTTCCATGTCCCGGCAGATCACCAGCGGCTCGCCGATGATGTCACTGGTGAAGTAGTCGCCCGGCTGCTGGACCCAGGACTCGCGGCCGATACACAGCCATTCGTGATTGAACAGCGCTTCCTTTTCGAAGTCGTAGAACTCGCGGTCGGTATAGCACAGCGGCGGCAGCGACTCCGCGTCCTCGACCGGCAGCACCGAGGTGTCGAGAGCCGCAAAGAATTCGTCGTTCAGAAAGGAGGCAGGCATGCGAGCATCATAACCATGGGTCGTCGAAATGGGCTTGCACGGGCGCGCATCAACACTTCGTCAAAAGGCTGTGCGTCGCGGCAGCCTTCGACGCCCGCTACCCGGGGCCGAAATCGGTGCTGAGTGTCAGCGCTTTCCATGCCTCGATCTCGGCCGCCTGCTGCTGAAACTTGCGTTCGAAATAACCGAGCGCATCCTCTCCCAGCATGAGCCGCAGCGGTGGCCGCGCGTGATCGGCTATGGCGAGAATGGCTTGCGCGGCCCTGGCGGGATCGCCGCGTTCGTGTCCTGCATGCTGCTGCAGAATGCGGCGGTTGGCCCCGACGCTGGCATTGTAGTCCTCTATTTTGCGCACGCTCACCGCGCGCGAGCGACCGGCGAAATCCGTTCGAAAGCCGCCGGGCTCGATCAGCGTCACATGGATGCCCAGCGAGGCCACTTCCTGAGCCAGCGTCTCGCTGATACCTTCGAGCGCAAATTTGCTGCCGGAGTAGATGCCCAGGCCGGCCCAGCCGACCAGCCCGGAAACGGAAGAGATATTGATGATGCGGCCTGCGCGCCGCGCGCGCATGAAGGGCAGCACAGACTGGAGCACGGCGACGGCGCCAAACACGTTGACCTCGAACTGGGCGCGTATTTCGGCAAGGCTGGCTTCTTCCACACCGGCCACCAGGCCGTAGCCGGCGTTGTTGACCACGATGTCGATCGGACCGTTGCCACTCTCGGCAGCAGCAACCGCGCCGCGCACCGCGGCTTCATCTGTGACATCGAGCAGGTTCACCGCGATGCGCGCAGGGAAGCGGCGCAGGATGGCCGCGCGCGCCTGCTCGGTTCGCACGGTACCGGTGACGCGGTCGCCGCGGAGTGCGGCCGCTTCGGCCACTGCGAGACCGAAGCCGGAACTGATGCCGGTAATGAACCAGTGTTGGCCGGTAGGTCGCCCGCGCGTCGATTCTTGTTGCATGGTGCGGATTGTACAATTCGGTGCGCCAGATCATGCTCGAGTCGATCTGTCGCACGGGCCGCGCAATCGTGGCGCACCAGGCGTGGTTTAGCAGCAACGGGCCGCAACCATTCTGCTTCCGAATGCGCACCTACTCCAATGCAGGCCCGCCTTGAGTCAAGGGATAGGGCGCGGACGTGCAAGCGCGCGATGTCGTTTTTTGGGTAAAACCGATTGAGACTTGCACGCGTGTGGCAGCACGCTGTTGCTGGGTTTGGAACAGGGGAGATCAGGAATGAAAATACGGACAGGGAAGCTCGGCCGGAGATCGCACCAATTACGGGCGAGCGTAGTAGTGCCGTTGCTGCTTGTCGGTGCAGTTTCGTCCACGGCCCTGGCCGATGCGGCATCGGACGCCAGCGCGCCGGTGTCGAATACCGTCGGCGCCAGCGGCGCCGGCGATGACCTGGGCGAAATCGTCGTTACCGCGGAACGCCGCCAGACCGATATTCAAAAGACCCCGCTGGCGATCAGTGTGGTGTCGGCACAAACCCTCGACAAGTCTTTCGTCAACGATGTGGCGTCGCTGAATGGCACGGTTCCCAGTCTCGAGACCACCAAGACATCCGGGTTCGAGAACATCGTCACCATCCGCGGTGTGGGCTCCGAGACTCCCGAGGAGGCGCCCACCACGGTTCCCGGGGTATCGCTATACATCGACGGTGTCTATATCTCCAACACCGTCTCGCTCGATCAGACGCTGTTCGACATCGACCACCTGGAAGTGCTGCGCGGGCCGCAGGGAGCGCTGTATGGCCAAAGCTCCACGGGTGGCACCATTAACATCGTCACCAAGCAACCCGAGCTCAATCAGTTCAGCGGCTATGGCGATTTCAGCGTCGGCAACTACAAGCTCACGCGCGAACGACTGGAATTGAACCTGCCGATCGGCGACACGCTGGCCGTGCGCATTTCCGGCCAGCGCTACGATCACGAGGGATTCACCAACGATACGGCGATTCCCGGCTTCCGCGAAGACGATGCGCACGATACCAGCGCCAAGGCTGCGGTGCTGTGGCATCCCACCGATGATTTCACGGCCACCGTGACCGGCCAGTGGTATCACGCGGGCAACCACGGCGCCGCGCAGAAGAACATCAACGACCCGGATCCGGATCCCTGGTCGATCGATCAGGACTATCCATCCAACTTCGAGCTGACCACGGCGCTGTATCACCTGAACCTGCAGTATGACCTGCCGTACTTCTCCATCAGGTCGGTGACGGCCGATCAGTATCTGAAGAACCTGCAGCAGGAAGACAGCTCGCGCAGCTCATTCGACCTGATCGGTTCCTACGACGATGTCGCGGCCTGGAATACAACGCTGCACAACTGGTCCGAGGAACTGGACCTGGTGTCGAAGCCCGGCGGTCCGGTGGATTGGGTACTTGGAGGCTTCTTCCTGCGCCAGACCAGCGAGCAGTTCGTCGCGGAATTCGAATGCAACCCCAGCGCCACGGTCGTCTGCACCGGCAACCCGGATGTCGCCGTGTTGCCCAACATAGAAACCGTGGTGCCGCCGAACCTTGCCTACGGCAACGACTCACAGGTGCTGCGCAAGTCGTATTCGCTGTTCGGCCAGGCGACATGGCACGTGACATCGCGTTTTCGACTCACGGGCGGCTACCGCTGGAACGAAGACACCTACGCGCAGAACAGTTTCAATTTCTCCGCCTTCGGTAAGAGCACCGTCGATCACAGCACGCTCAATCGCGTACCGACCTTTCGTGGTGAGGGCGACTTCGATCTGACACCCGACAACATGCTCTATGCCAGCGTGGCGCGCGGCTACAAGCCCGGCGGCGTCAACGGCTTCTACGGTCAGGTGGTGGTGCCGTCCATTTTCGAGCCGGAAACCAACACGGCATTCGAGATCGGTGCAAAGAACTTCCTGCTCGATCGGTCGCTGCGTCTGAATGTGGATGGCTTCTACTACATCTACAAGAACATGCAGTACATCGAGGCCGACCCCGTGCCGTTCGATGCCGGCATCACGAATATTCCGCAGGTCCACATCTTCGGCGCCGAAGGCGAACTGTCCTACCTGGCGATGCACAACCATCTCAACATCAATGCCAACCTGTCGGTCGAGGATGGCAAGGTGGGTGCGGGTTTCAGGACCATCGATTCGACGGTGACCAACGCCATCGAGAACACCTCCTCGTTCACGAGCCCGTGCGCGTTCGGGGGCGCCTACTACAATCCGGCCTGCTGGGCCGCAGTGATTGCCGGCGCGCGCAATATCGGGGGCAACGTGCCGCCGGCGATGCCGAAGTTCTCCGGTTCGCTGAACGCCTCCTACATCTTCGATATCCCCACCGGCACGCTGACGCCGCGTGCGGAATTGATTTATCGCGGCTCCGAATGGGCGCGCGTCTTCAATGAGCCGGCCCTCGATTACATCGGCGCCTATGCGCTGGTGAACTTCAGCGTGCGATATGCGCTCGCAGGTACCGGGTTGCAGATGCAGCTGGCCGGCACCAACCTGGCCAATCGGGACGGGGTCAATTCCCGCTACACCGATCCGTTCGGCACCGGCCAGACCAGCCAGCAGTACGTTGCGCCCCGCCAGGTAATCTTTACGATCGGCTACGCATTCTGAACCGGGGCAGCCTCAGCACCAGCAGGGCGCCGGCCAGCAGGCCGGCGCCGATCGTAACGATGGCAGGGCGATATGAGCCGGTTCGATCGAACACCAGATCCATCAAAAATGGCGTGAATCCCTGCAGCAGCACGATGACGCCGTAGATGGCGCCGGATATCGAGCCATAGTGGCGGACGCCGAAGTAGCGCGAGAGAAAGTATGGCAACACGCCGTACTCGGTTCCCAGGCCCAGTCCCATGAGCGCGCCGGCGCAGAGCAGTCCTCGGAAACTCGACGACAGGGTGAACATCGTCAGCCCGGCAAGCGCTGCCAGGAAGAACGGAGTCGCGATCCAGGGGCGCGGAATGCGGTCGAGTAGAAAGCCAACGGCCACCTGCCACGCGGCGGTGACCATCGAGAACGTGACCAGCACCAGCGTCGCCCGCTCGACGGCCACGCCGCGATCGATGAGCATGGGTACGACGTGCGCAAACAGTGCCGTCATGCAGCCGGCGCCCAATGCGATTGCCGTCAGGATGATCCAGAAGGTCGAAGTTGAACGCGCCTGCGCGAGTGTCATGTCGTCGTCGCCGGCCGCGACATCATTGCCAGATCGCGCCGCTGGCGCGGGCGGATCGCGCAGCAGCAACAGCAGCACCGGGAAGCCGATCGCCAGGATCGCCGCACCAATTCCCAGGTAGCCGCCGCGCCAACCGTGACGCGCAATGATTCCCTGCACAAACAGCGGCGATAGCGCGGCGCCGACACCATTGCCGAGTCCGCCGACGATGCCGAGAAACAGCCCGCGATTATCGTCAAACCAGCCGGCGATGACCTTGGTAAAGGTGACGCCGCTTGGGATGGTGCCGGCGATGCCGATGAACGCATACGCCGAATAGAGCTCGGCTCGGCTATTGCCGATCAGCGCGACGCTGGCCACTGCCACAGCAAACAGCAGCATGCCCCACAGCAGCACCGCGCGCGCACCGTGACGGTCGATGAGCCGGCCGACGATCGGGTATCCCAGTGCGCCGGCGACCGCGACAATCAACAACACGAATGACACCGAGGAACGGGGCCAGTTGAATTGGGTCGTCAGCGGTATCAGGAACAGGCCAAACACCGTGTACACCATCGGTGTCATGCTGACGGCAGTTCCCACGGTGCAGGCGAAGGCGACGCCAATGGCCCGCGAGGACGGTCGCGTCCGCATCATCACTGCTGCGCTGCCGCCGCCGCAGAGCCGGCGACGCCCTCGGCGCGTTCAAATGAGCGGGCGCAACCGAGCAAGACGCCAACGCGGTCCGCTGCTAACTTATCGGCCACCATGAACGGCGTTTCGAAGCTCAACGTCACCGAACTCAAGCCCGGCTTTGGTGCCGAAGTGCATGGCGTCGACCTGGCAACGGCCGACTCCGCAACCATTCGAGAGGTGGCGAACACCTTCGAGCTGCACGGCGTGCTCCTGGCGCGGGGCCAGAAGATGAATCCGCCTGATCTCATGCGTTTTCTGGGTCATTTCGGCGAGCTCGAAGATCATACCTTGAAGCAGTACACGCTACCGGGGTATCCAAAGATCTACATCCTGTCGAATCGAACCAATGAAAAGGGCAAGCCCATCGGTGCCCACAACGATGGCCTGGGCTGGCACACGGACTACTCTTACATGGAGCAGCCAGTGAAGTGCACGATGCTGTACGCGGTGGAAGTTCCGCCGGAGGGCAGCGACACACTGGTGGCGGACTGCTGTGGTGCGTACCAGGCGCTACCGGACGAGCGTCGGCGCCAGCTCTCCGAGCTGTCGCTGCACCACAGTTACAAGCATTTTATGGAGACCCGGGAATATGGGCGCATGAAACTCAGCAAGGAAGTCGAGGCGGCCACCCCGGATGTGATTCATCCGCTGATCCGGACCCATCCGCAGAACGGCCGCAAGGCGTTGTGGCCCAGCACCGGGACCGTTACCGAGGTAGTCGGCATGCCGGGCGACGGCGGTTTGAAAATGCTGGATGAGCTGGTGTCGTTCGTGACGCAGGATCAATTCGTGCTTCGGCACAAATGGCAGGTCGGCGATATTTTCATCTTCGACAACCGCTGCACGCTGCACACCGGCACGCCCTACGACGATCAGAAATATTTCCGCCTCATGCATCGCATGTGGGTGAAGGGCGACCGACCTTTCTAAAAATGATAGGCCACCGTGCCGATGAGCTGGCGCGGCGGTATGAATTCATCGCTGGTCTGCCCGGTGCCGTAGGGATCGGTATAGCGCGCGTTGATGCCGGCGATGTTGAACAAGTTGCTCACGCCCAGTGAATACCTCCAATGGCTGCCCGGCGGCGCGAGCTGCACGTACAGGTTCCATTGATCGTAGGACGGCACGCTGTCAAGTGCTCCGTCGTTGAAGATACGGTACTGGAAGCTGCCGCGGTAGATGTATTCGATCTGTGCCATGAGTCGCGCCGCGCCCAGCCCGAAGCTGTAGCCGGCACGCAGCGAGCCCTGCCAGCGCGGCAGTTTTGGCACCTGGTTACCGTTGGCGTTGGGCGCGTTGGCGATCATCTGCGACCAGCACTGTGGATTGAAGAAGGCGCCGCCGAACTGACAGGCCGGGGTCGAGGCGATGAGCTGATTGGCAGCCCTGGCATCCAGTGTGCGGAAATCACCGACCACGCGGCCCCGCGACCAGGCCAGATTGCCATCCAGTCGCAGCCGATCCTCCAGCGCCAGCCAGCTGCTTTCGAGTTCCGTGCCGAAAATGCGCGAGCTTGGAATGTTGTCGATGCCGTATTGAAACGGCCGCGGATCGACAGCGAGGTACTGCATGTCCTGGTAGTCGTAGTAGTAGATCGCGCCGTTGAGCACCAGGGCGCCGTTGGATGAGCGCAGCTTCGAGCCGAGCTCGAATGCATTGACTGATTCATTCTCAAATACGTGCGGTACCAGCACGGCATCCGGATTGTCATTCACGCCTCCGGGCTTGTAGGCGCGCGTGTAGCTGAAATAACCCAAGAGATCGGGCCTGAAGTCATGTTCGAGTTCGGCCTTGCCTGTCGGGACGCTTTTCGAATAGCGATCATTTGCCGTCGTCGCGACGGCGGCGCCCGCTGCCCGGGTGCTGCTTGGTCCTCCGTACTCGTCGTGGCTGTAGCGCGTGCCCAGCGTGAAACGCCAGTCGGCGGCAAGGTGCGCGGTCGATTGTGCGTAGATCGCATGCGAGTGGCGGTCGATATGCCCGTCATTCTCGTACAGCGGATCAAAGGCGGCGGGATCGCCGCCGACTTCATCGACGAACTGGTGATTGATCTGTGCCAGGTAAAAGGTCCCGACGGTCCAGTCCCAGAATCCCCCGGGATGCGAGGCCAGGCTCAGCTCCTGCGTCAGTTGCCGCATCCACGTGTCCCACGGCGCCACGTGATCGTAGAACCCCAGCAGGGCGACACTGGAACGCGTGCCGTCCTGCTGGATGTGGTTGGCCAGAGACTGCCAGCTGCTGGTGGACTTGGCCTCCGCCCATGGCAGCTCCCACTTGAGATTCAGGTAGTAGAGCTGATTGGAAAGCTCGAAGTAGCTGGGGTAGTCCTGCGAGACGGTGCGCGGATCCGGATTGGGATCGAGGATGTTCTTCTGCTCCTCGCCATTGTGGTTGGCGTAGTAAGACTGCAGGGTAAGCGTGGCGCTGAATCGATCGTCCGGTTGCCAGAGCAGCGCGATTTTGCCGCTGCGGTCGTTGGCGGCGTCGAGGCGGAATCCCGCGATATCGACATCGTCGGCATAGCCCTCATGCCCGTATGCCTGCAGCGACGCACGCATGGCGAAGGTATCGCCCAGAGGCAGATTGAGCACGCCGCGGCCGCGCCACAGATCGTAGTTGCCGCCACTGATATCGACAGAGGCATCGTAGTGCCCAAGCTGCGGTTGCCGGCTGATCAGGTCGATGGTGCCTCCGGTGGAGGTCTGACCGAAGACCGTCGCCTGGGGCCCGCGCGAGATTTCAATCTGCTCGACGTCGAACAGGCTCTGATCCAGCGAGATCGAATTGCCGACGTACACGCCATCGATGTGGAAGGACACACCGGGTTGGGTGGTGTAGGCATTTTCCGGCGTTTCTGAACCGATGCCGCGGATCGATGCGATACGCTCGAAGCCGCTGCTCCTGGCGATGGTAAGTCCCGGCACGCTGCCGCCCAGGTCCGCCAATTGCGTGATGTTGGAGCGCTCCAGCGCCGCACCACTGACGACCGTGATGGCCATGGGTGCGCTTTCCAGGTCCACCTGGCGCTTCTCGGCGCTGACGATGACCTCATCGAGCCCCGGCGGGTTCGCCGCATCATCGCCGGCGAAGGCGTCTTCGCGCGCAGCGGGCAGCAGGCTGCCGCCGAGTATCAGCGCCAGGGCCACGATTGGTTTCATATCGCCTCCGAGATCGCACGGACTCGGGGCGTACAGGGGCCAACCCGTCGCGGAAATCAGGCGCTTTGCCGCCGGAGCATTGCATCCGGCAGTCAGCAGCGCCCAAAGCCGCACGCGACGGCTTCAAGCCACCTTCAGTTCTCTTTCATCCGGACTTTCAGGGAACCCGCCAGGGCACCCTACCGTCGGCTCTGGAATCTCACCAGATCTGCGCCTTCACGACCTTAAGGTCGGCAGGCGCTCGCGGGCTCTGGCGATTGCGCGCCATTACCGCCGGTGGAGACTTTCACTCCGCCCCGAGAACTCTCGCGGCGCACATCGCCGCTGCAGCAAGCATAGGAGCGGCCTCGTCGAATGCGCAAGCGCGGGTAACGGGGCGTCAGGGATCGAGGCCGATGTCGGCGCTGAGCGCGAGATCCCGATCCCGCCCCAGGTCCATGGAGCGGCAGCACAGCACGTACACCAGCGCCGCCACCGGCAGTCCGACCAGCATGGCGACGTCCGCGCCGCCGAGCGCGCGGGCGGCCGGACCCGTGAAGGTGCCGGTACTGAAGAAGGGAATCATCGCCACGAAGCCCACGCCGTAAGCCAGCAGGCCGCGCCAGTTCCACCGGCCATACATTCCCCGTGGATTGAAAATCTCGCGGATCGAGTAGTGGCATTTGCGCACCCAGTAGAAATCCACCAGGTTGATGGCCGTCCAGGGCGTGAACAGATACAGCAGCAACGACAGGAAGTCTTCGAAGCGATTGATGAAATCCGCCGATGAGGCCAGCGCCAGCGCCGTCGCCGTCACGGTCGCCGCCGCCACGCTGGCCAGTCGCTTGGCGGCGGTGCAGCGCAGGGGCTTGAGCGTGTCGGCCACGCTCAGCAGCGTCAAGGATGCACCGTAGAAGTTGAGCGCCGAGATCGTGACCAGTCCGAGCAGCGATCCCACCAGCAATATGTCGCCGAATCCCGGCGCGATCCGATTGGCCGCCTGCTTCATGGCCGCGGCGATATCCAGGCTGGTGTTCGACGCGGCTGCCACCGTGCCCACCAGCATCATCCACGCGCCGCCGATGAAGGCACCGAGGTAGGTCCACCAGAAGGATTCACGCGTGCCCACATCGCGCGGCAGGTAGCGCGAGTAGTCGGAGACATAGATCGACCAGCTCAGCTGGTAGGAGGCGGCGGCAAACATCTCGGCCAGAAAGGGCACGGCGCGAAAATCCACGATCCGAAACTCGGAGGCCGGGAATCTGAGCACAAATGGCGCGCCGATCGTGAATAGCGTCAGGATCACTATCATCAGATAGGCGAAGCCGCGCTGCGCCACATGGATCTTGTCGTAGCCGAGGGCGGCCAGGGAAGCCGCGAGCAGGGCAAACAGCACGATCGCCGTGGACGAGTCGGACGCTATCGCGGGCGTGAGTTCGTGCAGGGCTTGTGCGCACAGCACCTGGTTGAAGGCGTTGTAGCCGATGTAGGCCACCAGCGCCACGACCCACACCAGCAGCGCGCCCGTGTAACCAAACTGCGGCCGCGACTGGATCATTTGCGGCAACCCCAGCTGCGGACCCTGGGTGGAATGGAACGCCATGAAGAACGTGCCGAGGGCGCAACCCAGCACGACCGCCAGGGCGGTCCACAGCAGATTACCTCCGAGGTGCACGCCCAGCACCCCGACCGCCAGCGTCGCCAGGTGCGCCTCGCCCGAAAACCACACCGGCCACAGATGCCAGACCTTGCCGTGGCGTTCGGCCAGCGGCACGTAGTCGATCGAGCGTTTCTCTATGAGGGTGCCGCCCACCATCCATTCCCCTTTTAATTGTTATATTATTACGACGACATTATAAAAGCGACTCACCGCAATCGCGTTCGAGGAAGGGTCATATGAGGCAAGTCAGGACGCTGGGTCTGCTGGGCACCGGGGTCATCGGCGGGGGCTGGGCAGCGCGCGCGCTGCATTTCGGCATCGACGTGGTGGCAAGTGACGTCAAGCCCGAAATGGAGGCCTGGATCCGCGGTGCCGTCGACAACGCCGCCGGCGCATTGTCGCGCCTGACCATGGCGCCGCTGCCGCCGCCTGGAAAGCTTACATTCACCACCGATCTGGCCGCCATGGCGCGCCAGGCCGATTTCATCCAGGAGAACATTCCCGAGCAGCTCCAGCTCAAGCAGCGCGTACTGGCGGAGGCCAGCCGCCACGCGCCGCCGGATGTGCTGATTGCCTCGAGCACCTCGGGCATCATGCCCTCGGATCTGCAGCGCGACATGCAGGCCCCGGAGCGCCTGCTGGTGGGGCATCCCTTCAATCCCGTGTACCTGCTGCCGCTCGTGGAACTGGTCGGGGGCACCCGGACCTCCGAGGCGACGCTGGAAGCCGCGGCGGTTTTCTATCGCTACATCGGCATGCATCCGCTGCGCGTGCGGCGGGAGATTCCGGGCCACCTGACCGATCGGCTGCAGGAGGCGCTGTGGCGCGAGATCCTGCACATGGTCAACGATGGTGTTGCCACGACGGGCGAACTCGACGATTCCATCGTCTAG
>Ga0302180_10001727_pt1 | contig 17446 bp, 16 predicted proteins | sample I_Palsa_E3_2_FD_200575 | JGI IMG/M metagenome (GOLD analysis project Ga0302180, IMG submission 200575) | Peat permafrost microbial communities from Stordalen Mire near Abisko, Sweden - I_Palsa_E3_2 | ecosystem: Environmental > Terrestrial > Soil > Palsa > Peat permafrost | place: Sweden... | reverse complement strand
CCCCTATTTGAAATCGAACGCTAACGAAAGCCGCACGGTGGTCCCGGGACGGATCTCCTCCCTTCGAGCTAATGCAGGTGCTCTTCGTTGTCGATCAAAGTTCGGCTGTTGGATGCTAGCGTCTTTGCCGTGCGGTCGCGGTAGCCGACGTAGAAGACGAACTTGCCAAACAGTCTCAGGGGAAGCTTGCGATCACCGCTGCCGATTGCGAGAATCACATGGCCAGGATCGCTGATCACCCGATTCAGCCCCTACCAGACCTTACTCCCGCGGCCTCGGTTGCCCAGCATTCGTAGACTCGAGCGACCGGGTTGTTGGCGTGACACAGTAAACGGCGATATCTGGCCTTCAATCGGCGGGCATCCGACTGACTTTTTGTTTTTTTATCTGCCTGCCTATAATCTTGCAGCGTGATGACCGACACTTGGCCGTCTCCATCTAAGTCGAGAAGACCGCAATGAAAAGGCGACTGGGGAAAGGATCACCTTTTGCCCTGGCGCTTGCTCTGGTTGTTTTTGCGGCAAACGCTCCATCGCAAACGCCGGCAAAGAAACCGGAGATGACCGCCAGCGGCGTGGCGGCTCAGAATCCGTTCGACGCGTTCAAACATTTCTCAGCGGTCATGAACGGCGGAATAATCGCCGACAAAAACAGAAAGATATATCGATCCGGAAAGCTGATGAGAACCGACTTCCAAGACCAATACCGGGTCACCGACATCGAGGTGCCAATCACCTGGGTCGTCTTCAACAAAACGGAGACCAAGCCCGAGACCTGCGCCAGATTCGATGTCGCCGACGCCGATACTTATCCGTTTTGGGGCCTGGACAATTTTCGCGTGGAGCGCGTTCCGGCCGCGGAACCCGCCGGCGGAAATGAAACTGTGGACGGTCATGCTTGCCAGATCGACCATCTGATCTTCGTGAACTCTAAGAGTCACCCTCCGGTGACAATGGACATGAGGTTGTGGGAAGCAGAGGATTTGAAAGGCTTTCCGATCAAGATCGAGGTCCATAACTCGATCACGAACCGGACATTAACGATCAGCTACTCCGACGTGAGCCTCGAACCGCCCGATCCGAAACTCTTCGTCCGCTCCGAAAAATGCGGGGGCGCCGATCGCAACGTACAGACGGGAACGGAGCCATCGAAGATACCCGACAATCCCGCTCCCACACCGTCGCCACAGTAAGCACGCTGTCGTATTCACTCGCGGGCGAATCCGCAGCACAGCGCATGATTAACAAACTTTTCATAAGTGCAATCTTTTTCACCTGCTTGATTTGGCTTGACACTACCACGCTGCGTATACCATGATGGCGGGCACTTAGGCGGTTCATCCCTAGGCCCACAGCTAACAAGCGGATTTTGCGCTGATGAGTTCGAGCAGTGACTGGCAAAAACTAAGTCGCACAGCCCCGCACATCCCCAAGGAGAACGGATGAAAAGAAGTTCCCTCGTACTTGTCTTTGTTGTCTTTTTCCTTGTCGCCCTCGCTAGCGCGGCCGCGAGCGAAAACACTCATAACGTCAACATCGCTTTTAACGGGCATTGCGACACGATGGAGTTGACGCTCAGCGGATCGCCTCCTATTTATATTGCTGGCACTCATGACCTCAGCGCCTGTACCGACATTAATCCAAACTTGTCGCCCATCGAATACGTCGTCGGTTTCAGGCACAGGTTTTATTGGTCAATTGATCCTCGGGGATCATCGAAGGTCTTGGACGTCATGGATCCGGCCCTGGGCTACTACGACAATTTGCCCTATGCGCTTGAATACCTGATCAACACGGACGAGACTTGCGCCTGGGCGATCTATGAGGATACGGGTAGCGGCCATGTTCTGAGCGGCGCCGGGACTTGCCGCTTTTTTAAGACCGGGTCACCCCCAACACCGCGGGCGGGCTCCCAGCCGAGCTTTGAGACTTACAAATGATGTCTCGAGATGGGGATGACTTCAGCTTCCAAGCCAGGAGAAACATGATGAAAAAACTTTGTCTCGTGGTCGCCATTGTGGCTCTCGGCAACTTGGCCGCAAGTGCTACCGACATCAACTTTAGTCTGGATACTTTCTGTGACACCTTCCAGTTGACCCTGACGGGAACGCCGAAGGTCTACCTGGATGGCGTGCATACCACCTGTCCCGGCTTGCCGAATGTCCTGGTCGGGGGCTTCCTGCACACCATCCCAGGGATGGGTGCGGTGTTGGATCTAAGTGATCCGACCTTCGGATACACCGAGATGTCGCCCTATGGTTGGGAGTTTATAACGAACGCGGACACGAGACAGCCTTGTGTGTGGGCCTCCTACCTCTATTACCCGGGTACTCCGAATGTTCTCTACGAAACCGGCACCTGCACCTACTTCACGGACGTTGACGCGCGGCCCAATGTCAGCAGCCTGCGACCCGCTTTCAAGGATCCGGCTGTAAACTAGCTCCGGTTTTGTTTCTTCGACCACGCTGCACCCTCGTGGTCTTTTCTATTTCCAATAATATGGACGAGGAGTCGGCTACACCTGAAGCTTGGGTGCGGCGGCGTTAACTCGTAGCTGCCGCGCGCGATCATAGATCTTTCCGTACTCGCGCGCCGAAGCGCCCCAGGAAAAATCACGGCCCATACCATTGCGCATCAACGTCTGCCATGAAGATGGATCCTGGTAGTCGAGCAAAGCCTGCTTGATGGTTGCAAGCAGCGCCTCGCCGGTGTACTCGGAGAACTTGAAACCAGTTCCCTTGCCCGTGCGCGCATCCCAGGGATCGATGGTATCGTCCAAACCGCCCGTTGCACGCACGATCGGAACGGTTCCATATTTGAGACTATAAATCTGATTCAGTCCGCATGGCTCGTAACGCGATGGCATCAGGAACATATCCGCGCCAGCTTCAATCTTGTGTGCAATGGCATTGTCGAAGGCGATCTTGGCGGCAATCTTGTTGGGGAACTGCTTGTTCAGGCGCTGGAACATTTCCTCATAAGGCTTATCGCCCGATCCCAGGACGACCATGATCATGTCTTCGCGCGCCAGGCGGTCCATGATCTGCGAGATCAGGTCAAAGCCCTTCTGCGCGGCGAATCGCGAGACGATACCAATCACGGGCACTTTTGTGTCGGCATTCGAGACGCCGAACAGGTTCAGCAAATCCTTTTTGCACTGCAGCTTGCCGCTCAGGTCCTGCGGCCAATACTTCGCCGCAATAAATTTGTCATTCTGCGGGCTCCACTCGTCATAATCCACCCCATTCAAAATGCCGGTCACGGTCGCGGAGCGGCTGCGCAACACACCTTCCAGGCCAAATCCATATTCGGTTGTTTGTATCTCCTGACTGTATTTTTTACTGACTGTCGTGACGAAGTCCGAAAGCACAAGTGCGCCCTTCAGAAAATTCACTTGCCCGAAAAATTCCATCATCGAGATTGTGAGCAGCTCCCACGGTAGCGTGAGAAGCGGCAAGGTGTCGGGCGGGAACAACCCCTGATATCCCATGTTGTGAATGGTGAAGACGGTGGCGACCTCGCGAAATGCGGGATCTTCCGTGTACAGCGTGCGCAGCAGTACGGGTATCAGCGCCGACTGCCAGTCGTGGCAATGAAAGACCTGCGGCACGCCGAGGATTTTGGAGGACTCAAGCACCGCGCGTGAAAACAGAGCGAAGCGCTCGGCGTTGTCGGGATAATCTCCAGCCGGCGTGCCGTAGAGGGCGTCCCGATCGAAATATGGCGGATAATCTACGAAGTAGTATTTGACTCCCGCGCTAGCACCAGCAGTGACTATCGAGCAGAAGCGATATTTGTCATCAAAGGGAACGGTGATGCTGCGTACCACCGTTTGAGGATCGGTCAGCTTGGTTTGACGATAGCGCGGAACATAGACGCTAACCTGATGCCCCAGGGCGGCTAAGGCGCGCGGCAGAGCCCCAACCACGTCGGCTAACCCACCAGTCTTCGAAAAGGGAACGCACTCCGATGCCGCGAACGCGATATGCATGACGCAGAAGCCTCCTGAGCAGGACCTGGAGAGGCTCGCTCAAGTTATGATTAACTTTCGGTAGAGACGCAGCAAGACATTTGCGATTTGCAGCTGTCATCGACGATCATTTGATTCGTTTTCAAATTGCAAATTAAAAATTGCCCATTACCAATTCATTTTCAGTCTAAAGCCGGAAAGAAAGAGGGTCAACGTGCCCAAGGCCGATACCGTTCGAGCGAGTTCACGCAAGCCGAAATTGGGGCAGCATTTTCTGTCGAACGAGGCGGCAGCTCAGAAAATAGTAGAGGCGCTCGGCGACGTTTCCGAGGCCACGGTGCTTGAGATTGGCCCTGGCCGGGGAGCGATCACGAGTCTCCTGGCGCGCAAAGCACGCCGGCTGATTGCGGTTGAAATCGATCGTGTGCTTTCAGCGCAATTGCGCATGAAGTTCAACATGCAGCCGAACGTCGAGATCATCGAAGGCGATTTTCTGAAGATCGAACTGGACACGGTTTTCGGGGCAAAACCGGGAAGCTTGCGCACTGGGTTGAACTTCGCGCCTGAGCCCGCGCGCGTTGTCGGCAATCTGCCGTATTACATCACTTCGGATATTCTGCTGCGTCTGCTCGAATATCATCGCTATTTTTCGATCATTGTGATCATGGTGCAGAAAGAAGTTGCCGATCGCCTGGCGGCCTCGGCTGGGGGCCGCGATTATGGCCTACTTTCGGCGACGGCACAACTCTACGGGCGAGTTGAGCAACTTTTCACACTTCCGCCGACAGCCTTTGCTCCTTCTCCGAAAGTTTATTCCAGCGTGGTTCGCATCACAATCAAGCCGCGTCTCGATTCGCTTCAGGTCCCGGAAGCCGAGTTCATTGACTTCCTGAAACTTTGTTTTGGTCAGAAACGCAAAACTCTCTGGAATAATTTGAAGGCGCGGTACGATGAAGCCGCGTTGCGCTCCGCCTTCGAGAAGAGTAGTGTGAAGCCGTCGATCCGAGCCGAAGCGCTGCCTCTCGAAAAGACCGCCGCTTTGTTTCGAGCCATTAGCGATGGCAGAGCATAGTTCCGAGCGCCTAGGCTGAGTTTGGCGGGGGCAGGCTCTGTCGGTGACGCCCGTCGCCGCGCCATCCAAGGAGGCCCGCGAATGGCTTTCCGAACTCCCGCCGTCGCTGGCAGATTTTATCCGGCCCGCCGTGAGGAGTTGTTACGCGAAGTCCAAGCCTACACTTCGGTCGCCGAGGACAACCGAAGTGCCGCCATCGGATGTGTGGCTCCTCATGCCGGATATATCTACTCCGGGGGTGTGGCGGGAGCGGTCTATTCTCGGCTCGAAATCCAGAAGCACTGCGTGATTTTATGTCCCAACCACACTGGCAAGGGAAGTCCACTCGCGATCATGGTAAACACGGTGTGGCAGACTCCGCTCGGCGAGGTTCGGGCGGATGCGGAAATCGGTACGCGGTTGCTCGATCGTTTTCCGGCGCTACAAGAAGACAGCGCCGCGCACCGCGATGAACACGCCATCGAAGTCCAGCTCCCCTTTTTGCAAGCGCAAAAACCCGACGTAAATATCGTTCCGATTGCTGTCGGCACCAGCGACTACGACGTACTTCGTGCTCTCGGAGAAGCACTGGCTGATGTCGTTGCCGCTTTCGAGGAAAAAACGAAAGAGAAAGTCCTGATCATCGCCTCGAGCGATATGAACCACTACGAGCCTGACGTCATCACGCGTGTGAAGGACCACAAAGCCATTGATCGGGTGCTGGCGCTTGATGGGCACGGACTCTGGGAGGTGGTGATGAATGAGGACATCAGCATGTGTGGCTTCGGGCCGACGATTGTCATGCTGACGGCAGCGAAGCTTCTGGGGGCGACTCGGGCCACGCTGGTGAAGTACGCGACATCGGGCGATGTGTCTGGCGATTACGAGTCAGTCGTTGGCTATGCGGGAATTATGGTCGAGTGATGACCGGGATTCGGAAGAAAACGCGGCCAAGCCCAGCCGCATTTTTCGAGAGAATTTGCATCATCTCTATTTCTATTTCTATTGCAACGATCTCAATGAGGATGAACGGGACTCACTGCGGTTGATGCGCGCCCGCTGGTTCTCGCACCAACTGCACTGGTGCCAGCCATTGAAGGCGCGTTCGCACCGAAGCCGGATCCGTAGGCAAGGCTCGAAGCTGGCTGTATCGTTCGAACAACTTCCGGGCGAGCAGTGCGCTGCATGCTTTTCGCCACGCGATCCAGATGGCCGACCGATCCGCGAGGCACTCCGAATCCTGCAGAACCTGGACGGATGGTGAGATGCTCGGGAATACCCGCTGCCGGATCTGCCGTAAGACCCCGACCTACCATGATTGTCTCGTGCCCAGTTATGGGAGCGGCCGGCACTACGGCGCCGAGCGGCGCATTCGTTACTTGGGGCAGCATATAGTATGAGGTCCCGTAACCTGGCTGCCAGAACCATCCGAAACCGGAAGCGAAGGCCCAACTGCCGTAGCGGTAGGGCATCCATCCCCACGGATAGCCCGACACCCACGTGTAGCCAGCGCCGGGATAGAAAGCCCAGGCACCGTCCTGGAACGGGCTCCAGTTAGCACCGATGAAATAGGGCTGCCAGACATTGCCGTAGCCGGGCAGATTCAAGAAGCTGCCGTAATAATTCAGATCGGACATGCCGTAGCCGTATGGCGAAGAACTGTTTGTGGCTCCAACCACCGCGTACTGATCGTGATAGTCGGTTTGCTGTCGATCCCACTCATCAGAGGGCTCGGAATCATAATTCTTCGCAATGGTGAAGGTGTCCTTTTTCGCGGGCCGGGCGGGATCGCTTTCCGCAACTTTGTCCTTCGCGAACTTGATGGTCGCACTGTGTTTTTCCGCGACTTCGAATTGTCCGGACGGTCCGGCGGCGCTCACTTTACCCTTGAGCACAGCCACAGTTGCTTGATTGGCGTCATTGAATTCGACACGAAAATGCGAGGCCGCGGCGACGCTGACCGTCTCGTCCGCAACGATCAGATGGCAGTCGTCGCCCATTCCATCTTTCTGGGAAGTTTTTTTCGGGTGAAGATTTCCGTAAATCGTGCCGGAGACAAGTTGCACGGCGCTTAGCTTTTGACCATCGTCGCCGAGGGCGAGACGAATGAAGTCCACTTCGCTATTGGGCGCGAGACGCAATGCGCTGCCGTCTTCGAATTCAATCTCGGCGCGGCCATCTTCGCCCGTCTTCACACGGGATCCCTCAACCACGGGCAGGTTCATAAAGGCCTTGCCAAACCCATCACCGGTGGCGCGGTCGATTTGCACCGCACCCTGGACTTCGCTCAGCCGCACGATGCGCGCCTTCGATTCGGCCGAGGCGGAAACCGCCAAAAACACCATTGCCACGAAGGCCGACATTGACAGCATCGTTACGGGTCTGCGAAGCGCCATAGACTCCTCCCACCTGACGATTTCTAAGATTGAGAGCTTACGAGAGTTAAGTCAAGCAGATTCCGGGTGTTTTGGCGCGAACCGCGAAGGTTCAATGAAGCCCTGCCCGCTCCAGTAGCCGTTGCGCGCGGGCGCGGGTCACGTTGATCACGGCCTGGTCAGCGACGATTTCATTGAGGATCGGCTGAATGGCGGCAACTTCGGGGAGTTCGTTGCTCCGGGCGAGGTCCTCCATCCTCTTTAATTCATCATCCAGTGCCAGCTTTTGGTAGTGGCGATAGTACTCGAGGCGATGACCGAATTCGAGCGTGGCCGAGAGGTTTTGCATCAGGGTGGTCAGCTCCTGCACGGCAGGATTGGGGGAGTAGTTGTAAGTTTCCGTCCCACTTCGCTTCGCATCTCTGTAGGCAAGCGTCTTCTTGCCTGAGAAGGCGACATTCTTATGCGAATCAATGTCCTTCTGAAAATAGCGCGCCTTTGCCGACAACTCAAAGATTCTCCGCCGCGTTTCCGGCGTTAGCGCGAAGTCGAGATCGAAGTCGTCCGTGACGTCAGAATCAGCCGATAGGCGACCATCAGACTTGTAGTGGGCCAAGCCATCGGACGGAATACGAATTGAATAATGCTCGGGCTGCGAGACGGGAAAATCCAGAGTGAAGACGACCTCGGCTGCGGTTAGAGAATCAATCTGCGCAAGCGCGCTGGCGAAGAAGATGCCAGAGCAGATGAACAGGGTTAGAATCTGGCATAGACAACGCATCGACCGCATAATGATTGGGGATAATGGCGAGCAATGTCAAGGGCAAGGGCGCTTCCGCCACCCAGGTTTGCGTTGATTCGCTTCGAGGATCGAGTGATAATTCTGCTGTGGACCGACGCGAACAAACGCGGACGCTAGAGTTTCGGTTCTGGATCCTCTTCGTCACCATTGCCGCGTGCTCTGGCCAAGCGCTGTGCCAAGATCCCCACGATTATGTTCCGAATCTGCCCTATACCGCGCAAGTCGTATAAACATACACGGAAACAGAACCGGACGGCAATCGCGTGCGACGCCAAAAGAAGCTGGTCAAAATGCGCGATTCTCAGGGCAGAACGCGCATCGAGAGTTGCGCATCCCACAATCCGAAGGATCGATGCCAGCCGGATGTCGTGAATCTCTATGTTCCATTGCGCCGCCAGTTCATTCAGCTATTTCCCGGACAGAAGACCGCTTCCGTGATGAACTGGGACGTACCGGTTCCCCGACATGGAGACCCGAACGACAAAAACATCGAGAGGAGGAGTCTTCCAGGAAGAACCATCGATGGGATCTATAGCGAAGGCACCCGGGTCACGTTTCTAATCCCCCACGACGACGGAGGTGCCGTCGAAGCCGGGTGTGGGGAAGAAGCTTGGGTTTCGCCCGACATGAAGATCACGGTCCTGACCAAGTACGGCGGCACGTGCCGTGATGGAGGGATAGCGGAGATTCGAGAGCTTGACTGCAGCGAGCCTGAAGCTGCGCTTTTCGAGATTCCGACCGACTACAAGATTGTGACAGAGACGGACGGGCCACTGCCCGGGTCCCCGGACGCAGAGCAACAGCCGAGACCGCCATTAAAGTAAAAGACCCCCAGGCGGGTTCTTATTCGGGCACCAGGCCTACTGTGGTTTCGAGTGCTTCTCTCGCAATCCGGCAATCGCTGTCCTTGACGCTCTCTCAGGCAGCTACCCTCTCGAGCCTCTTCACGAATAGCAGTCGCACCCCCAGGCGCAACAGTTTCCAAGCCAACGAGGCTCCGGCAAGGATCGTCACCAGCCATAGCAAAATCGCCGGGAGATAGAAGACGAACGAGAACATAGCAGTAGCGTAATCAGCCAAGCCTTCAACGCCCAGCATCGCCGCCAGCTTCATTTCATATGAGGGCCGCCAGTGGATTCCAAGTACATTTGCCTCTGCTTCCGACCTTAATGAAACTGTGATCGCAACCGTTTCTACTTGTTTTGAGAGCGCCGTAAATTCCGCTTGCTGCTGCTCGATTTCGAAGCGCACTCCGTTTAGCTTTTCGCTGACATCCAGTGTGTCCTTCACGCTCTTTGCCTGCTTCAAAATGGACAAGTACTGCGTTTCCTGGGCGCGTAAATTGCGCAGGCGAGCCTGCTGATCAGCATATTGGCCCGTCATATTCTCAGCCTCTGTTTGCTCGCTCTCTACTCGCAAGCTCAACAAGCGGATTCCAGCTTCCACTTCAGCGGCGCGAGCGACCGGTACACGGATGGTGAGCGTTGCGCTCGTAGCATCTTGCCCGCCATTGGTTTGTGATCTGAGCAGAAGCCCTTCGGCATTCTCAGTCAGTGCGCGGATTTTCTCGGCTGATTGCGCAGGACTTTTCACCAGAAGATCGATTGACGACGTGCGGACGATTCTCTGGTCGGCAGATCTGTCTGGCGTGGGCGAGTAAATCATCATCGGGGCCCCACGCTGTGCAACTCGACTCGGAACTCCCCCCATGACGCCCGCTGCCAGGGTGGCGTTGTCCACCGACTCCGGCAGTGGTAGCAGCCAATGACGGTTGCGCTCAATGGCCGCAAGCGCGCTGGTTTTTTCCATAGCGACGCCACGGAAGGCACGGGAAGGCCGAATGATGCCGCCATAGACTGCCATTAACACCGCGATGACAAACCATCCCGTTTTCAGCCATCCAAGAGTGCGTGGCCAGACGGCGCCCCAGAGGATATTCATTTGTGCCTCGCCTACTACTACGTTAGAGCGGTCGGGCAGGTTTTTTGTTCCCGGCGGTCGTCGCGGGAGGTCAACGAGTTGAATAGGGATTAACGCCAACCATCGTTGTTTGACCAGCCATTTGGCGCTTCGGCCAAACGATCGTGGATGGTCCCGGCGGTCGTCTCAGGCGAGTGCTCTTCGGCATTAGAAAAGGGTCGCACGGTCTCAGCAGGCCCCGGGATGTCTTGTCAGTCGTTGTTAACAGCCGGGACCGCGTCTTCGGCGGGACTGGAGCCCAGAAACTCGAACCATAGGTCAGTTTCTGGGGAGACGGGGGTGAAAAGGAATCCTAACTCCCTTTCAGGCTCATGTTGTATTGGATAAAACCGGAGCTTGACCCTCATCCTGACTCCTCCTACGATAGACCGAGCGCCCGTCGGCGACTCTCCAATTCTGCTTCAGAGGCCATTAGTGTTCGTGACAACCTGCTGTTCACAACGATTTTTTCCGGCGATTTCGTCTTGGACGATTTTCTTTGGGACCATACTTTTTTTCGCGTCCCCCATTCCGGCAGGGGCACAAGCACCAAGTGCGCCTGGAAAGCCGCTTCCGCCCGGACCGATGCAAGCCAAAGTAAAAACCTCCTGCACGACGTGCCATAACGTCAGCCGCATCACCGAGCAGCACCTGAGCCGCCAGCAATGGTCGGCTGAACTTGACAAAATGGTAGGCCTCGGCGCCGTGATTCCCGACTCGGATCGCGACTCGATGTTGAAATACCTGACCAAGAATTTTGGCCCTGAAAAAGGGGCAGCTGGAAACGGAGCAAAGAAATCAGGAAGCACACCCAACTAGCGTCTTGATGCGGAAACTCCTGTCCGCAAAAGAGGGCTGGATATTGCAGCGCTATTTTTCCGTCGAGCTTTCGGAAGGCCCAGTCTTCTCAGGCCGCAGCAGCGGGAACAGAATCACATCGCGAATCGTTTTTGAGTTGGTGAAAAGCATCGCCAGCCGATCCACTCCGACGCCCACCCCGCCTGCGGGAGGCATACCATAACTCAACGCGTTAATGTAATTTTCATCCATCTGGTGCGCTTCTTCGCTGCCGCGCTCGCGTTCTTTTAACTGTGCCTGAAAGCGCCGCCGCTGATCTTCAGGATCGTTGAGTTCGCTGAAGCCGTTGGCAATCTCCATTTGCCCGGCAAACATTTCGAAGCGTTCGGTCCAGTCGGGCTCGTCGGGTTTCTGTTTCGATAGCGGCGAAACGGCCGTCGGAAATTCATAGATGATGGTGGGCTGCATCAAGTGCTCTTCTGCAATCGCCTCAAAAATGGCGGCAATCGTCTTGCCGACCGGCTCCGCTCGGTCGTATTGCAAACTGACCCCCGCGTTGCGCACCCGTTCGACCAACGCCTCGACTGATTCCCGTGCGGCGAAATCGTTGCGCTCAGGCTTCGCACCCGCTTTCTCCGGCCAGAAGTGCACGATAGCTTCACGCATCGTCATGCGGCGCCAATTGGTGTGCGACCAATCAATCTCCTGTTCTCCCCACTTCGTCTTCGAGCCCCCAGTTACGTCTTTCACAGCCTGCTCGATCGCGCCTTGCGTAGTGTCGAGAATGCCGAGGTAATCGGTGTACGCCTGATACGCTTCAAGCATCGTGAATTCAGGATTCCATCTCCAACCCAGCCCCTCATTGCGGAAGTTGCGGTTGATCTCATACACGCGATCGAACCCGCCGACCGTCAGCCGCTTCAAATAAAGTTCTGGAGCAATCCGCAGAAACAGGTCCATGTCGAGCGTGTTGTGATGCGTCTTGAAAGGACGAGCCACCGCTCCACCCGCGATCGGATGCATCATCGGAGTTTCGACTTCCATGAATCCTTGCGCGTCGAAATATCGGCGCAAAGATTGCACCAGCTTGCTGCGCTTCAAAAATACTTCGCGAACCTCCGGATTCATTACGAGGTCGAGATAACGCTGGCGATAACGCAACTCAACATCGGTGAGCCCGTGAAACTTTTCCGGCAGAGGCAGCAGATCTTTTGACAGGAAAGTAAGTTCCTCGGCGTGAATGCTGAGTTCGCCGGTGCGCGTGCGAAACAGATACCCGCGGACCCCGATGTGATCGCCAAGATCAAGCAGTTTCCATAGTTCGTAACCGGCATCGCCGATCGCATCTTTCTTGACGTAGATCTGCAGGCGCTGGCCATCCTGCTGAAGGTGCGCGAAGCCCGCCTTGCCCATCAATCGAATCGCCATGATGCGCCCCGCAACCCGCACGGTAACGCGAGGCGCTTCCAGTTCCTCGGTGGTTTGCCCACCATATTCCGATAGAATCTGCGCGACCGTGTGGCTGTAATTAAACCTTCGCGGATACGCCGGATGACCAAGAGCTTCGATCTTTTTCAGCTTTTCGCGCCGAATTTCATAGATATCTTCGTCGAGTGACAATGAGTGTCCTCAATTCTGAGTTGTGCTTTTCAGGTAAGCTTCTGATTATAGACAAGAGGCGATGAAGTGCGTGCTACGGCTGTCTCCGGACGGTTCCGTATTTTCCGAGATCGCCGGACTTCTCGGTTGAACCATCCCATCGAACCATGCCATCTCGCGGACCAGCAGCCTGGCCCAGGAGCCGGGCCCGCAACAGCTGAGGAACGCAAGAGCTGCGATGGTAATACAGAACCCGTAGTGCCTATAAATATAATGCCTCTAATCAATCTATGAAGATGAAGACTAAAAAACCGGCCCTTGGGTTGAGCCGAAAACGTGATTGACCCCTCGGGCGCGGATCACTCCTCGGCTCCGAAGCGAAAGTTGGTGCGTCAACTCGGCCTCTTCGACGCGACCATGCTAGTCATGGGCGGCATCGTTGGTTCCGGGATATTCATCAATCCTTATGTGGTGGCGCAACAGGTGCACACTCCAGCGCTCATCCTCGGAGCCTGGATCTTTGGCGGAATAATAGGAGTGGGCGGCGCCTTTATATGGGCTGAATTGGCGGCGATCCTACCAGAAGTGGGCGGTCAGTACGCCTATCTGCGCGAAGCCTATCATCCCGCCGTCGCCTTCCTGTACGGATGGGTGTTGCTTCTCGTGATCCAGACTGGAGGCATGGCGGCCGTATCGATCACCTTCGCGCGCTACTTTCTTGAGCTAACCGGCATGCACTCTCACGACTGGATCGCCGCGACCGTCGCGCTCGCTATCCTCACTCTCGTCAATTGTCTCGGCGTAAAAACCGGCGGACGTACACAGAGTGTGCTGATGGTAATGAAAATCGTTGCCATCTCGGCTCTCGTGATCGCTGGTCTGGCGTTGACCGGCAAGCACGTGACCATAACGACCGCGGCGGAACGTCACTCGTCGCTGACATCCTTTGGAGCAGCCATGGTCCCGGTATTATTCGCCTACGGAGGATGGCAGACCGCAAATTTCCTTGCGGCGGAGGTGAAGGAGCCGAAGAAAAACCTGCCAAGAGGCCTGGTGCTTGGAGTTCTCGGCGTAGTGGTGCTTTACCTCGGCGTGAACTGGGTGTGCCTGCGTGCTCTCGGGCCGCAAGAACTGGCAGCAACCACTACCCCCGCCACTGCCGTCATGCGGTTGGCATTGGGCCAACGCGGTGCGATGTTGATTGCCGGTGCGATCGCGATTTCGACCCTGGGATTTCTCAGCCAGTCGATCTTGACCGCACCTCGCGTCTACTTTGCCATGGCCAATGACGGCCTCTTTTTTCGCGCGGTGGCGTGGCTCGATCCGCGCACGCGCGTGCCGGTAGTCGCAATCGTCCTGCAAAGTGTGTGGACGATAGTAATCGCACTTTCGGGCCGCTACGAACAAATTCTGAATTACGTGATTGCGATGGACTTTCTGTTTTTCGGCCTGACCGCAACCACCATCTTCGTCTTTCGCAGGCGGGTTGCGCGCGGGGAGATGGATGCGGGCGACGGTCATCGTATGCCGGGTCACCCGGTGAGCACTGCAATCTTCGTGGCGATCTGTTGGTGGGTCGTAGGGAATACGATCTACCGCTATCCCCAGAACAGCCTGATCGGTTTCGTTCTGTTGTTCGCGGGCATTCCTGTGTACTGGTTCTGGAGCCGGCGAGCGTCGTCGCCATCCGCTAACTCGTAGTCATATTTTTCTGCATCATTTTCTGCAACCGGGAGAGCAAGATAATGAACAAGTTGCGGTCGGAAGCATACTCGCGCTATCTGGCATGGGCCAAGCTGCAGTCAAACGCGCGCTTCAATCTCGCCTCCAGTGGCGTTCTGGACTTTCCGCTCGCTGAATTGCCAGTGCGCATCGAAGACATTGAGATTGGCGGGACCGGTCCCTATGGTTATCCACCGCTCATGGAGCGATTGGCCGCGAGGGCGGATGTGCCCAGGGAATGCCTCGTCTATACCATGGGAACGTCGATGGCCAATTTCATAGCGCTGACGGCACTTGTCCACTCTGGCGACGAGGTACTGATCGAGCGGCCCACCTACGACCCGTTGTTGGCAATTCTGGAGCACATTGGGGCCAGGGTAATTCGCTTCGAGCGTCTCCCCGAAAAGGGATTCAAGCTCGGCTTGGGAGAACTCGAGCGCAAACTGACGCCGCAAACACGTTTGGTGATTCTCTGCAATCTGCACAACCCCAGCAGCGCTTTCACCGACGACAAAACAATGCGGCAGGTAGGAGAGATGGCAGCCAAAGCAGGAGCGCGTGTGCTGGTGGATGAGGTCTATCTCGAAACTCTGTTCGATCAACCGTGGCGTTCGGCGTTTCATCTCGGCGAGAGTTTTGTTGTAACCAGCAGCCTGACAAAAGCATATGGCCTGAGTGGCATTCGTTGCGGCTGGATCCTGGCGCAGCCCGAGCTCGTGCAGCGCATGTGGCAAATCGTCGACTTTACTTACGGAGTTCCGGCGCATCCAGCCGAACTTCTGGCAGTCATTGTCCTCGACAATTTCAATCGCGTTCGCGATCGCGCGAGGACGCTGCTCGAAACAAATCGTCGGCTGGTGAATGAATTTCTGAGCGAATATCCAGCGCTTGATTGCGAGACGAGCCGCTTTGGCACAACCGTGTTTCCGCGACTGAAAGTTGGCAATACCGGGGATTTTGTTGCCCTCTTGCGCGAGCAGTATGAGACCAGCGTGGTGCCAGGGGAATTTTTCGAGCAACCGCAGCACTTCCGAATTGGCTTTTGCGGGGCTACCGAAACGGTTCGCGGCGGTCTGGAACGGCTGGGCGCTGCGCTCCAGGCCTTCCAATCAGCACCCCGTCACTGAAAACCCTTAATCATTGATGCTGACGATTACATTCGGCTGCCGCCAGGCATACCGGACTCCCCGGACAAACTGGTTTCGGACTCAACATCAAAACGAAAAAGCTCGGCGAGCATGGGGTCAGTCGCTGGTCGTCAGTCGCTGGTCGTCAGTCGCTGGTCGTCAGTCGCTGGTCGTCAGTCGCCGGGTTGGTGGTGAACGGAACGGGTGACTTGACGACCAGCGACTGATGCAACTGATAACTAAACTGCTTTCTTCAACGGATCTCTGCTGCTGGCAGGCCCAACCGAGCAAAGCGAGCAACTGGTAGCCGCCTGTTTGCGGCGTTCGCGCAGGCGATCCTGAAACGTATCAAACCGTTCCCCGATACCAGACGCATTACTGCTGATCACGAACGAATCCGCCCCCGGCGGAACAATGCGCTCGGTAGGAGTGCTGGCGGCAATCAGATCCTCCCGCTCGAGTTCATCTTGCTCCGCATCGTTATGGGAAAACACCCGCGTCCCGGTTTCGCCCGCGGCTCGAAGCGACGCTTCATTCCCCTCTAACTGCTGGGTTGTGGGCGTAATATTCCGATCCGTTCCTTCCCGATGCATCACCGGACCAGTCTCCCACTTCGACCGATATCGATCCTCATAATCCGCCCAATTATCTGGCGACTCCAAATCCTTCTTGTTGTAGGCCGGAAAACTTTCAATCTGCTTCTTCGTCAAGTCAGATGCGAAGTCATTCTCATGTTTGGTGGAGGACCGAAGCCGCGCAGCCGGGACCAGAAACTCCTCCGTCGACAGCCACCCTCCAGTATCGACCACAACGTAACTGATATCGCCTGTGGAATGATCGAAGATAACGTCGTCAATCTTGCCGAGCTTCTCGTCATCCTGGCCGTAGAGCGTTGTTCCTCGTATGTCTTCGGCAGAATCTTCTAAGCGGTAATCTCCTAAGAGCCCGTGATGCCCCATGCGTTTCCTCCTTTACGACCATTCCTGGAATTTGAAACTTCGATTTAGATGCCACAACCCTGGCCGCCGTTTGGCACGAATTTCAGTGCACACGCCAACCGAATGCTGGACCGTCTGACGACCGTCTCGAGCACAACCAACGATTTTGCATATGCGATTTTACGTACGCAACCGCAGCACGACCCATGACATCTCAGACTGGGCTCAAAGTGCCTACCGAGGTATCTGACATGGAGGATCCGTTAGCGATCTATCTGCACGACCACCTGGCTGGTTCCACTGTCGCCGTCGACCTGTTGCAGGCGATGCGGCGGAAGCATGCGGATGAAGGGTTGGGTCAGTTTGCCGCAACGATGCTCGTTGAAATTCAGGCGGATCGCACCGTCCTCAAAAACCTCGCCGATCGCATCGGCGCGGGTTCCAGCCAACTAAAAGAGTTAAGCGCCTGGTTAAGCGAGAAGGTCAGCCGATTCAAGCTCGATCGTGGCCCTCAAGGCTTGGGTATATTTGAAGCTCTCGAATTCCTCGCCCTGGGCGTGCTCGGAAAGCTTTCACTCTGGAGAGCCTTGGCCGTCTCGACCGACAACCGACTTCAAGGCACGGATTTCGATCAGCTCATCGCTCGCGCCCAGTCCCAGTACACCCAAATAGAAGACCGGCGCCTCGACGCCGCAAAAATCGCCCTGGTGCGGCGATAAATGGTTACTGCGAGAACCGTCATCGCGACAACCGGCCCGTAGCTTTATTAGTCCACAAAAAACAGCAGTGGGACGCTCGCGCGCCTCACTGCTGGGAGAGTGTTGCTATGCTGCTCGCTACGCTGGGGCCGAATCCACCGTAGTTTTACCGCCCATGTCCACCGCCATGCGAACCGCCGCCGTGCGAGCCACCGCCGCCGCCACCGCTATGGGGGGCCCCACCACCACGGCTGCTCGGTGCCGAACGGCTGCCTCCGTAGCTCGGAGCAGACCGCCCACCGCCATACGACCGCTGCGTCACAATCGGCTGCCTCATGTTGAGCGGCGGCCGAGACGACCCGCCGTAGCCACGGCCCGCTGAACCATAGCCGCCTGAGCCGTAACCAC
>Ga0302180_10001726_pt1 | contig 17456 bp, 20 predicted proteins | sample I_Palsa_E3_2_FD_200575 | JGI IMG/M metagenome (GOLD analysis project Ga0302180, IMG submission 200575) | Peat permafrost microbial communities from Stordalen Mire near Abisko, Sweden - I_Palsa_E3_2 | ecosystem: Environmental > Terrestrial > Soil > Palsa > Peat permafrost | place: Sweden... | reverse complement strand
AACTGAGTCGACCGAGAGCGCGCTCGCTTTGTGGATGGAGACACTCGTGCCGATGGCTCCGGTACGTGTGGGGTTGCAGGCGAAGCTGGCGGTCGCCCGGGCGCAGGATGCCCCACGATTGTTGGTGGCGTTGAGGCAGTATGAGCGCGAATGCCTCGATCTGCTGCAGTTGACGCCGGCTGCGTCTGGAGCAATGCCTTCTTGGAAGGCGTTGTTTATGGATTGCACGAGGGAAGCCGTCGATGGTCAGCTTCGCCAGGAGGTCGCTTGGGCGCAGCACACGCGCAAGCGGATTAGGGAATACGAGGCGGCGGAGTAGCTGTGGATCGGCTGACGCCGTTGCTTTCGTTTGAGAGCGTGAGCAAGCGCTATCCGGATGGCAGTCGGGAGCTCGTCGTGCTCGATCGTGTGTCGTTCGAGATTCCTGCCGATGTGTTCGTGGGGATCTTCGGCACGCCCCGTTCCGGCAAGTCGACGTTGCTACGGTTGGCGGCCGGGATCGAGGCACCGAGTTCGGGTACGGTGCGTTTTGACGGGCGCGACTTGGCGTCTATGTCCGCCGTCGAGCGTGATCGGCTGTTGCGGCGTGACGTCGTGTTCATGTCGACGCAAGACTGGTCGCCGACGCCAACGGAGCGGGTCATTGACCATGTGGCGTTGTCACTCGGGAGTGACGGTCCTGCGTTGCGCGAGGCGAGACACCGTGCAAGGCGTGTGCTTGCCAGGGCTGGGATCACGAGCTGCGCCGATGAGCTCGCGCGGTCGCTCTCGCTGGTCGATCGGTCCAGGGTAGTTCTTGCCCGAGCGCTGATCCGCGAGCCCTCCGTGCTGCTGGTCGATGAGCCGGCGATCATCCCGAGCCTTAGCGAGAGGGACCAGTTCTGCGCGTTGCTACGCTCGGTCGCAGAGGAGCAGAGCGTGACGCTGGTGGTCGCTTCTGAAGAGATGGGGCCGTTGCATGGCGCGCGGGTGCTGTTCTCGATTGGTGATGGCGAGCTGTGCTCGACACAGGAACGGGCAACGGTCGTGCCGCTTCCGAGGCGGCATGTAGCTGGAGCTGAGCGGTCTGGACGGTGAGCACGCTCGAGCTGCGTGAGGTCGTCAAGCACTATTCAAGCGGCAGGGAGACGGTACGCGCCGTTGATGGGGTTTCGTTGACGGTGGCTAGTGGGGAGTTTGTTGCTCTCTACGGGCCTAGCGGCGCTGGAAAGACAACCCTGTTGCTTCTCGCGGCGGCCTTGGTTACCCCTGATCGCGGCAGTGTGCTGTTCGATGATGTGGATGTCGGTGGTCTTTCCGAGCGCGATGGGGCACGTTATCGACGAGAAGACGTGGGGTTCGTCTTTCAGTCTTTTCATCTGATGGCCAGCATGTCGGCGCTCGACAATTCGACGATCAAGTTGGCTGGAGGTGGGGCTACCGTGCGGGAGGCGCGGGTCAAGGCGCGGGGCTGGCTGGAGCGTGTGGGTCTCGGCGAGCGAGTCGAGCATAAGCCGGCTGAGCTTTCGATGGGGGAGCGTCAGCGGGTAGCGATTGCCCGTGCGTTGATTAATGAGCCGCGGCTCTTGCTTGCCGATGAGCCCACGGGCAACCTTGACTCTGAGCGTACGCGAGAGATCCTCGCGCTGTTGCGTGATGTATGCCACGAGCGCAACATTCCCGGGCTGCTCGTGACACACGACGCGGACGCTATGGGTTTCGTCGATCGTGCCTACACGCTGCGTGATGGTCGGCTGTATGACGAGCTGCAGTCGGGGCCGGCAGCGGCGCCGTGAAGCGAGTGTTGAACCCCAGGGTTCTGGGGTTGCGGTTGACGATGTTGCTGCATATCTGCGGTCGGCGATTGCGGCTACACACCGGCCAGGAGCTGCTCGCTGGGGGCGGCATCTCGGTGGGTGTGGCCCTCGTCTTTGGTGTTCTGTTCGCGAACACGAGCCTTACGGGCTCGGCTGGAGAACTCATCCATCAGGTCGTTGGCTCTGCGCGGCTCGAGCTCGCCGCGCGCTCCCCCGCTGGATTCGACGAACGGCTGGCCCTCGCCGCAGGGAGGCTGCCAGGAGTGCGGGCATCGGCTGGTGTGCTGCGTGAGAACGTCACTGTTGTTGGCCCACGTGGCGGCAGGTCGGTACAGCTCTTGGGTGTGAGCGCCGGTGTTGTGGCGTTGGGCAGCCTAGGCACTCGCGATTTCGGGCAATTCGGCTTCCACGTGGCCGGCGGGCTGATCTTGCCGGCGAGTGTCGCCGAAGCGACTGGTGCGCAACCGGGCGGCACAGTCACGCTGCTGGCCTTCGGGGCCACTCGTTCGGCGAGGGTCGGTGCGGTCCTCGCTGGCTCCTCGTTCGGCGTGCTCGCGTCGAGCTCGGTGGCGGTTGCACTGCTACCTGTCGCGCAAAGGCTTACGGGGCTGCCGACCAGAGTGACGCTCGTCCTCGTTGAGCCTCGAAAGGGTGCAGATAGGCGTGTGGCGGGTGAGCTGCGGACACTTGCGGGCGGGCGCCTTGATGTCGTCCCGGCTGACAACGAGCTTCGACTGCTCGACGAAGCCGTCAAGCCGAACGACCAGGCCACGGCGCTGTTCGCTGCGCTAAGTGTGATGGTGGGCTTCTTGCTCGCGCTCTGCGCGATGCTGCTCACCGTTCCCGAGCGGCGGCGGTTCATCGCCGACCTACGGATGCAGGGGTATGACTGGCGCCAAGCGCTGCTGATCATGGCGTGCGAGGCCGTGATGCTCGGGATCATGGCCTCGCTGGCGGGCGTCGTCTTCGGGTACGGGCTGTCCCGGCTGCTGTTTCACCGTGTGCCGGCGTATCTGGCATCTGTGTTCCCGATCGGCTCTCAGCAGAGCGTGCCGGTATCGATTGTGCTGCTGGCCGTCGGCTGCGGGATGCTCGCGACGCTGCTCGCGTCGCTGCCACTGGTGTTCGACCTGAACCCGAGGCGCGCCCGCGACGCGATCTACCGAGCGAGCGGAACGGGCAGCGAGAGTGTCAGCACGCAGGCGACGCTCGCAGTCGGGTCCGTCGGTGTCGGGCTGATTGTTCTCACGACTGTGTTGGTGCTGATCCTGCATACCCTCGCGCTTGCGGGTGGAGTGGCGCTCGCGGTGGCGACGCTCTGTCTGATACCGGCTGTGTTTGCCGGCGCGGCCCGGAGTCTGGCTCGAGGAAGCGAGCAGATGCGCGGCAGCGCGCTGATCCTTGCGGCGCGTGAGCTCAGCGCGGTCTCGACGCGCTCGATGGCGCTCGCCGGGATCGCGGCCCTCGCGGTGTACGGCAGCGTGGCGGTAGGCGGCGCGCAACGCGATGTGCTTCGTGGCCTTGACCAGGCCATCGTCCAAGAGTGGGGCGCAGCCCAGATATGGGTCACGCCAGACGCCAACATCTTCGATGCCGACAGTTTCCGTGTCAGCGGCGCAACGCTCTCAGCGCTAGCGCACGCACCGGGCATCACGTCAGTGCTCGCCCACCAGGGCGGCTTCCTTGATGTCGGCCGCCATCGTCTATGGATCCGCGCCACGCCTGCCGATGGTGCCGCGATGATCCTCTCAAGCCAGCTGCTGCGAGGCAATCTCGCGCACGCGACGAAGCTAATGCGCGAAAACGGATGGGCGACGGTCTCAAGCGGCTTCGCGAGCGAACGCGACCTTCGCGTCGGCGGCGCGTTCGTGCTGCCGACGCCATCTGGACCCGCGCGGTTCGGTGTCGCGGCGATCACGACGAACATGGGATGGCCATCCGGGACAGTGACCGTCAACACCAGCGACTACACCCGGCTGTGGCAGACAACCAGCCCCACGACACTCGCGATCAGCCTCAAGCCCGGCGTCAGCTCCACGACCGCGAAGCGAACGGTAGAGCAAGCTCTCGGGCACGACCAGGCGCTGCGCGTGCAGAGCTCAGGAGAACGCATAGCGGAGGTCGAGAGCACCGTCGGTCAAGGGCTGAGGAGTCTCAGCGAGATCGCCACGTTGCTCGTGATCGCGGCCGCTCTAGCCGTCGCCGTCGCTCTTAGCGCCGTCATCTGGCAGCGACGACCGCGCCTAGCGTCGTTGAAGATCCAGGGCTACGACCGTCGTCAGCTGTGGCGTGGGCTGCTACTGGAGTGCGCGATCGTGCTCGGCATAGGCTGCGCCGTCGGAGCCATCCTCGGCGTGTATGGGCACGCGCTGGCCTCTCGTGCGCTCATCCAAATCACGGGCTTCCCGGCGCCATTCTCGATCGACATCACGCAAATTGCCGTCACGCTTGCTCTCCTGGCGGGCATCGCGATGGCAGTCATCGCGCTGCCCGGACTGCTCGCGGCGCGCGTTCCCGCGCGGGCAAGCCTTCACGAATGAGGTCCATGCGCCCACACAGCCCACATTGGCCGCGAAGCTATCCCGCATGGCTTCACGAACAGACAGAATCGTCTCGTCAGGAGCATTTGTTCGTGCCGCACAGCGCTACTGGCTCGGCGTCTTCCCGAGATTCCGTTGCGAGATGCGAGGCTGGCAGGCGCATGCCCGCGCAATAGTCGATCCGGTTCTCCGCGACCTCGCGCTGGACGCCCAGCGCGCCAAGCGACGAAGCCTCGAGGGTGCCGTCGCCTTTGCGGCATTTGTCCCGCGCCCCGCGCAACGCCCGATAATCACCGCGCTCGCGGCCTACCAGGTCATCTTCGACTACCTCGACACGCTGGCTGAGCAACCCAACCCTGACCCGATCCGCAACGGCCGTCAGCTCAACCAGGCGCTCATCTCGGCACTGGAGCCGCAAAGAACGTCCTGCGACTACTACGCCCATCACCGACAGCGCGACGACAGCGGCTATCTGGACGCCCTCGTCGACGCGTGCCGTGCCGCGCTCGCTGAACTCCCTTCCTATGCGTCCATCATGGTGCCTGTACGTCGAGCGGCCGAGAGGATCGTCGTCTACCAAAGCCTCAACCACGGCGATGCCAACCGTTCACATGACGCCTTTGCGAGATGGGCGCGCGCGCAAACACAGCCAAAGTCTGGACTGCGCTGGTGGGAGACCGCAGCCGCGGCCGGCTCCTCGCTCGGGGTGCTCGCCCTTATCAGTGCCACAGCCGACCCCGCTCTCACCCGGCAGGACGCAGAAACTCTCGACGGCGCCTATTACCCGTGGATCGGGGCGCTGCACACGCTGCTGGACAGCTTGATCGACCGCGACGAGGACACGGCCGCGCTGGGCCAGCGCAGCCTCCTCGACTACTACAGCTCGCCGACCGAGACGGCAGCCCGCCTGGAAATGATCGCGACTCAGGCTGTCCGCTACACCATGCTGCTGCCGCGCCACCATAACCACGCGATGATCCTTGCGGCGATGGCCAGCTTCTACCTATCAGACCCGCAAGCCGCGACGCCCGACGCCCGCCTCGCCAAGAACCAGGTCCTAGCGACGATGGGCGGCCTCGCCGCCCCCACCATGCTCGTGATGCGCGCCCGGCGGGCAGCGAACCTGCTCTCGGCCGACAGGACCGCTCGCGGGGAGCCGCACTCCGGCGACCGCCAGCGGGACCAGAAGCTCGACAAAAGCCCGGACACAAGAGATCCTCCGTATCAGCCCAGGGAGTAATCCAATTTAGAATATTCAACTTTTGACTTGTTCCACTAGGAAGCATCGCGTCATCATCTAAAAGCGTTGCTGTGGATCGAAGCGTGCCAGACGGTTGACACGCCAGCTTCAGAGTCACGCCTTTCGTCTAGTCAGTGCGCGGGCCGGCGGCCCTCTGCGGTCGCCGGCCCGTACATACACGCATAAATGAGGGGCAAGCCACGCAGATGAGATCTTGGAAGAGACAAGGAGGAAGATGACCGGTTGCGAACTCCTCGTGACGCCGGGGGTGGCCTCGGGCGCGGTCGAGGGCGTGGGGAGATGACCGAGGCGGGCGAGCAACTACGCCAGAGCGTGATGATCGAGCTTTCCCCCGCTCAGGTTGATCGGGTAGTGCTCTCCGCGTCCCGCAACGGCAACATGGCGGTTCTGCTTTCGGGGCTTCATGGTGCGCGAGAGGAGCTCTTCGCAGCTCCGGCGCAACTGGACGACAGTCGGCTATCCCGCTCATTGTTGGCTGGCCTGTTGATGCTGGCCTGCTTTCCACCGGACGGAAGCTATCTGGCCAACGCGGAGGTCGCACGGATTGTCCAGATTCACCCGAGTACGGTCCATCGCTACATGTCGACATTCGTGGCCGTGGGCTTGCTGGAGCGGGACCCTCGCACACGACTGTACAGGCTCGCCCAATGAGCCAAGCCGAACGTTCAACGCAGGCGCCGTTCGGGCTCGCTGGAAGCCCCGGGTCTATGAGCGACGCTCGGATTGTGAGGGTCGACTTGAGCGACGCGCAGGTCGCTCAAGTCGTGCGTAGCACTTCGGCGGGCTCAGGTCTCGCGGCATCGCTAGCCGATCTGACCGAACCGCCTACGCTCCGCGACTCGGTTGCCCCGCTCCTCCCTGATCGACACTATTCCCGCTCGGTCCTCCTTGGATTGCTCGTGCTCGGTGCGTTTCCTCCAGACGGCGGCGAGCGTGCGCTGACCAATGTGGCAGCCGAACTTGAGCTTCCGGCAGGCACGACGCACCGCTACATCGGAACCTGGCTGGCCGTCGGGCTACTCGAACAGGACCCGGCGTCACGCAGATACAAGCGAGCACTACTGCACACCGATGCGCGCTCCACGCGATCACTCTGCTACCGACCTTCGCGTCGGACATGAACCCGAGCACGGCGCACCGCTACTGTATCGACGCTCGCGGCCGTTGGGCTGTTGGAGCAGGATTCCGACACGCGACGCTACAGGCTGGCGCGATGAACGGGCATCGGCCGACGGGGCGCAGGTCGGCGGAGTCTGGTCTCTTGATGTTGGCGTCCTTTCCGGCGGACGGGAGCTATCTGGGTAACGCGGAACTCGCGCGGATGCTGGACATGAACCCGAGCACGTCCCATCGCTATGTGTCGACGCTCGTCGCGGTCGGGCCGCTTGAGCGCGACCCCGCCACCAGACGCTACAGGCGGGCCAGCTGATGAGCCGGCTAGATGTCGCGGCTGATGGGCATGTTCGCCGGGGTCTCCCGCGGGGCTGGGTGTGTCGCGGTGAGTGGCGACGGTGAGGTTCTGATCGCGCTGACCGGGGGGCAGGTCGCGGAAGTGGTGCGAGAGGCATCCGGCCTGCAAGACCCGGCAAGCCGGCTTCCCGAACTCAGTGAGCTCGACATCGTCTCCGCGGTCGTGTTGCCGCTGTTGACGGATGAGTCGTATTCGCGGTCGGTGTTGCGTGCGCTGCTGGTGCTCAACGCGTTGCCACCGGATGGCAGCGCGCGGGATCTGACAGATATCGCCAGGGACGTGGATCTCTCGCCGAGCACGACACACCGCTACCTGCACACCTGGATGGCGGTCGAGCTCGTCGATCAGCAGCCGCGTTCGCGGCGGTATTACCGCAAACGGACGGGCGATGCGAACGCGAAGCAGACGACGACAGGTGGTGGGGATGGGAACTGAGCGAAGCCTTCGAGCCTGGACCGCCGCTAATCGACATCTCCGGGGCGGACCCGGCCGTGGCCTTGCGCTGCCTGCTGATGGCGCGCGACACGTGGTCCCGCTGCGGGTTGCTCAACGATGCGGGGCAGGGGCATGATCGCCGGGTTCGCCAGCGGGGCGCGATGTGTGGCGGATCGTCTCGCGGGCGTCGCGATCCCGTCGGTCGTGCTCGAGAGCTTCCAGGAGGAGCCGATTGATCTGCGCCAGCTCGCGCAGCAGCGTCCGCTGGTGCTCTACCTCTACCCCGGCAGCGACCGATCGCCCGCAGATGGCGAGCAGACACCGCTGATGGATCAGGCGCAGCACCGCGCGTTCGTTGACCGCCGCGCAGACCTGGCAGCGCGCAGCTACCAGGCGGTAGGGGTCAGCAGCCAATCCGTAAAGGCACAGCTACGGAGCGCGCTCGCTGGCCAGCTGACTCAGAGGCTGTTCAGCGATCCAGAGCTCCAACTCGCGCGAGCGCTTGAGCTGCCGACGTTCGACCTCGACGAAGCGCGCTGGTATCACCGCCTGACGCTGATCGCCAAAGACGGGCGCGTCGAGAAGGCGTTCTTCCCTGTCGCTCGCGCCGGGCGTAGCGCGGCGCAGGTGATCACGTGGATGCAGGTACAGGGGATCTAGGCAGGTGCCGGGGATCATGGCAGCAAGGGCAGGCGACCCGTGACCGGGATCAGGAGATGGCCGTCAGGCAGACCGGAGCCCTGGAACAAGCCGACTCGCCTGCGGAGGCGATGACCGACGAGTCGCTTTCCCCGGCGAACGAATTGATCACCCTGCTGACCGGCTTCGGCCGTCGCGTCCGGGACGCGCGGCAGAAGGCCGGCATGACACAGGAAGATCTAGCGGTTGCGTCGGGTGTCGCGCGGTCATATCTGTCCGTCCTTGAGCGCGGAGGCAGGGATCCGCGACTCAGCACCATAACCCGCCTCGCCCGATCGATGGACCTCCAGCCGGGCGATCTACTAGAGGGCTGTTTAGACCGAGGCCAGCTTGACTAGGCGGAAAGACTCCCCGCCTTATTATCTGTATCATTTCTTATACTTGACTCTGCTTAGCCTATGACCTAGGTTCCACGGGCATCAACGATTCTTATAGAACGTACTCGTGAGGTTCGCGGTCACAGAACCGTCGACATCGTCTGGCGGGGGCGGCTTGACCAAGCGCACGCGGTCCAAGGGGGAGGTCCGTCACGTGCTCCAGGCCCACGGCGCCGCGTGACCTCGCGTTCGAGGTGAGCGACGAGATGATGGCCGCGACCGAACGCCTGAGGCTGCACTGGCATACCACCCATACGCTCGTCGAGCTCACCCTTGAGTACCAGCTCGAGGACCGTCGGCTACTCGGTGCCTTTGGGGGCCTGTATGAGCGAGCGGTCACTGCGTCGCTAGTGGGCACGCTTCGGCGCCTGAGAACAGAGGTCCATCACTCGCCCGGTTACCGCGGCTCCGGCGCCCTGCCGTGCATTGGTTCCGCTTGACATTCGCCGACCGCCGCGTAGCCCTGACTCCTGGCGCGAGGCGACGGCGCCCGGCGCTGACCCTCATGATCACAGAGGTCTTCGGCCCGGACACATGGAGGACTTGGGTGGGATGAGAGCCGAGACGGCGGATCGCGGGAGAGCCGAGATGAAGCTCGATGAGGGGGCTGGCTGCCCTAACCCAAGGTGGCCGGAGCTCGCTGAGCGATTGCGGCTCCGCACTAACGAGATCGGCAGCGAAATCTACAGCGACATCCGGCAGCGGGCCCCAGACCCGGCGCGCGACGTCGACCCCCGCTACCAGGACGGGGTGCGACAAACGATAGTCGCAGTCCTTGGATACGTGTTCGACAGCATCGCGGCCGAAGGGCATTGCGATCGTCCGGTCCCGCGTGCCGCCATCGAACAAGCTCGCCGCGCCGCGCGGGAGGGTACGCACGCGAGTTTGGTGATGCGTCGATATGTCGTCGCTCACGCCCGACTCGGCGCCTGCATCGTCGAGGAGGCGATTCGGTGCGGCCTGGCGACCGCGGTAGTGCTCCCGGTTAGCCTGCAGCGAGCGCAGGAAAACATGTTGGAGGAGCTGACGGCTTGCGTGGAGCACGAGTACCTAGCCGAGTGCGACGAGCTGGCCGCGCGCCCCGCATGGCATCGTGCGGAGATCGTGCGGCGCCTGCTAAGAGGGCAGGGCGTCACCTCCGAGGATCTCGACGCGCTTGGCTACAAAGTTGCCTCGCGCTGGCACGTCGGGCTCATACTGTCTGACCTCAAGGCTGCTCGGGGCGTCGGTCCCCTTCAGAACGTTGGGACCGATCTTCTTGCCGTCGACGGGGACGACGAGACAACGTGGGTTTGGCTCGGTTGGCAAGCCGAGCCTTCGGCGGAGAGCGTCAGCGCCTCGTTGCGCTCGATTGCCAGCCTATACGGGTCTGCGGGGAAGCCCCGGCTCGGACTTGATGGGCTGAGGCGGACTCACGCGGAAGCCGCGGCGGCGTGGCCGGTCGCCGGTGGGGGCGAGTCGCGTCTGGTCGAGTGCTCGCGTGTGACACTTGAGGCGGCGTTGCTTGGTGGCGGCGTGCTCGGTCCGTTGCATCAGGAAACCTATCTCGAGCCCCTGAGCAGGCTGAGGATCGGCGCTGAGGATGCGAAGGCCACCCTGAGAGCCTTTATCGCATCTGGTGGCAACGTCGCCTCTGCCAGCGCAAGCCTTGCCGTTCGCCGTAGCACCGTAGAAAGACGACTTGAGGCGATCTCGGAAGCGCTTGGGCGCGAGGTGCATGCATGTCTACCCGAGCTTGAGCTCGCTCTCCGCCTAGACGCGCTGACGTTCCTCCCGCCTCTGAGGTAGCAGCGAAGGGCATTTCGCTGTTACACGCGCCCCGCGACCACCGTATGACGGGATGGCCAGGTGACAATGCGCGATCTAGGGTCGCAGAACGTCAACCGGTCACAGTGCCTGATCGGCTCGCCTATCCCGCGGCACTTTGCCCCTTGGCCGGTGCGCTGCCAAAAGGTAAAAGTGACGTGCTAGCCGAGTTCTCTCTGTCGGCGCAATTGGGGCTCACTTTGGTGAGCCGACACGTCTTACTAACAACTAACGAGGTGAATCAACCGTGCTGCATCCACTAGCCGCGAGCACTCGCAGGGTCACGCGCATGGCATTGGCTTGCGCCGTCGCCGCGGGCATGATGGGCGCCGGCGTGATGGCGGTGCACCCGCCCAGCGCTAACGCCGGGGATTGGAGCGAGAAAGGTCAGCCAGCGAAAAGCTGGTCAATCGTCGAAAACATCGGTGAAGGGTTGCATTTCCAGTATGCGAGAGCCCGTACGACCTCCACGATCTGCGTCGGCCCGATCACGGGCAACGGCAAAATCGGATGGTCCGCCCCCTATGGCTGGGGGTGCCATGCGGAAGAAGTAGAATGGAATTACTCAGCGCTCACCGCGTACCCTGCGTTCTATAACCCGAACAACAACGAAGTCAAAGAACCCTACGGCTCCTCCGAGTTCTAAGGCGCTCCAACGTGCTCCTGGCTGGTCCGAGGAGGGCTCGGCCAGCCAGGTAGCCCGCGACCATCATGCGCACATGCCTTCACGGTCCTCGCAGCTGGCGCCCAACAAGCGCGCAGAAAACGCTATGCACTGGCGACACGCCATGAACCGGCTGGGGGCGAGATGCAGCTGTCTCGCCGCGATGGCCGCGATCACGTTCGCGTCCTGCGGTGCCCAGGGCCGGCACATCGTGACGAGCCGTGTCCCACCGCCCCGCTTCGCCGTACTCGGCAGCCGGACAGAAGACGACGAATTGCCTAGCGAAGTCACTGTGGCGTTGGCACACAGCCACAGCCCGAGGTTTAGCAACGCCGACATCGCTGATGCGCGACGCGTGCTCGCCGTCGAGCCAGTCTGGCTTGTTCCCGCGTCGGAAGGCAAGGTTTGCATCGTTCGCATCGCCTATCCGATCGCCAACGCAACGCAGCGAACCGAGCTCGCGCCGGCGATCGTGCACGCCTGCAACTCGGAAGCGGAAGCACAAGCCGGACGGCTCGTCGAAACACAAACGCTTGGGTCGTCCTCTTCAGGATGGCTTCGGATGAGAGTGATCGGAATAGCGCCCGATGGCGTTGCGGCCGTCACTATCACAGCGAAGCACGGGTTGGCCACTACGGCCGCAGTCCAGCGCAATGCTTACGAAGCGATGGTTGCCGGCCCGACCAGCGTGGTCTTTCGAACGCGTCAAGACGGACGAGTGGAACGACACGTCATTCCGCTCGGGGCCATCCCGGCGAACATCGGAGCGCCCGTCAGCCAGCCGCACAGCGTTGCCGCGGGCTGAAACCGCCGGCGGGACGGAAAGCCGGCAATAGTCCACAATCTGGTATAAGTGGGACACATGAGAGAGGTCCCTACAGCGGTGCTGGCGGTGGTTGCCGCAATTGGGTTGATCAGTATCTGCTGTAGCACGGCGGATGCCGTACTTGTAACCCAGCATCCCCTTCCGGAATATAAGTGCGGCGTCCGAACATGCACAAGCAACCAACCGACCTCGATAGTTGCCAACGGACCCAATCAACTGCTGGCTGGAGGCGTGACGTCAGGCGACGTATACGGTGTCGTGACCACCGGGCCGACGTGGAGCGTGGCGGCAGGCCCGATAGGCTCCACGGCCCAGTCGCTCACGATCGGTCCTGATGGTCACCCTTGGGTGCTCGACGCGCTGCCAGGCAGCGGTCGCGAAGTCGTCGCGGGCGTTCAGGACGTTACGCCCGGCGGTCTTGCCACGATCTACAAGTTCCCGGCAGGTCTCGGCGCTGACCTAACGGCCATCGCGTCCGGTGATGGTGCCGCCTGGTTGGTCAACGGAAATGTGGATCGCGTAGCGAGCGGCGAACCCCTGACGGAATATCTAATGGCGGGCGCGCTGCAGCCGCTCCCGCAGGCAGTGTCGCTCGTCGCAGGACCCGAAGAATCGGTGTGGGCCACGGACGGTGGCATTATCGCACAGATCACCAAGGCGGGAAAGGTGATACAGCACCCAATCGAAGACGGCGATTCGTTTGACGGGTGGGGGTTCACAGAACCCTACGGCATCGCGGTCGGCCCGGACGGCAAGATCTGGTTCGCCGAGCAGGGTCACGAACGCATCGCCAGGATGTCCGCTGACGGCGCTCTCGAAGAGTTCGTCATTCCGCAGTTCCCCGGCCTGCCTACCCCCACTCCGCGATTTATCACCACAGGCCCGGAAGGCAACATGTGGTTCACGGATCCTGGACATGACGCGGTGGGGCGGGTCACGATGAACGGCGAAGTGACCGAGTATGAACTCCCTTCGGCGTCGAACAACACCGTTCCGGAGGAAATCGTCACGGTGGGTCAGGAACTTGTGTTTGATGAGTCAGGGTCTGTTCTCGGAAGCGTAGATCCCTCAACCGCAGCCGCGTCGCAGGCGCCCCTCAGCGCGCCGCCGCTCCCGGCTGCCGTCTCGGCTGATCTCGAGAGCGAGATCGGGCCACTCTCCGTGGCTACAAGATCAGCGTTGCTGGACCATAGGCAGGTCTTCACAGTGTCCTTCAACGCGCTCGAGGCCGGGACCGCGACCTTCGAACTGACGGTGGCACCCGCGAAGCCCGGCTCCGCCGAATCCGTGGTCGCGTCTGGGCAAGGTGACTTTGATGCCACCGAAACGAAGTCGATCCAGCTTCGATTGACTGCCGCTGGCGAGCATCTAAATAGGCGTAAGCCGTGGAAGCTCACTCTGCGCGCAGAATTTGCTGGGAAGTGGAGCGGGCCATGGGATGCGACCAGGACCATCACACTGCGCGCCCAACGAGAGCCGCTAGCGAAGAAGCACCGACGACGCGGGTCTTAGCCGGCCGTGGACGCCCAGGAACAGCGCCGGCTCGCTGCTCTGCGGACGCACAGCGAGCTAGGCATAGAACAGCGGCACGGCACGACACGCCCGTGCCCGCCCTTCCGCGTTGCGCACAGCCGGTCGAGATCCACGTCATCGAGATCGAGGCCGAGCGGCTCTGCGCGGCGTAGCCCTCCATAGGAGAACAGCGCCAGCAGCAGACGATAGCGCTCCACCTTGCCGACGTGCACGCGCTGCCAATCCCCCTCGCGGCCGGGCACGTCGAGCAGCCGGGAGAGTTCGGCGCGGTCGAGCACACGTCGGGCAGCGCCTCGCGCTTCTTCGGCGTGCGCAGCGCGTGCGCTGGGATCGCGCTCCAGGTAGTCGCTCTCCACGTAGAAGCGAAAGAAGCAGCGCAGAGCCGCGACAGTGCGTGCCCGGGGCGGGGGTGGATCGAACCCAGTACCCGCGACCATCGAGAACCCCGAGAAGCCAGATTGCTGCAAAATGCCTGCTAAAGGCGGCATTCGACGGGCGGTGTCAGGACAGGGTTCGACCCCCCTCGCTCCCGTTTCCGGCCAGACCAACTTATCCCTACCAACGACGAATCAGCGCACCCGCCGGCCAAACTCAGCTCGACCCCAGCCAGGCAAGCCTGCAGGTCCTGCCTCGTTCACCCCGAGGGGTTCGCCGCCGCTGTGCTGTCGAGCGATGTTCGCCCGAAGCAGTCACGATTTCAATCTCGCCGGCACCGGTACGCGCTGCTGCGATCGGCACATAGCGAGCAACGCGACCACCGTGAACCCGCCAAATGGTGCTGCTCCACGAGGCGCAATATGCTGTCGTCATGCACAGTGACGACCCCGAGGCTCAAGAAGCATCTCGGCTAAGCCGAGAGGGCGATCCAGATGAGATTCTGTCGTTCCTGTCGGATGAAGATGTCGGTCGCGACTCGAAGCTCTACCTCATGCACTCGTACGCCTTCGGCGCGGCGGCATCCGTAGGCAAGTGCAGGATCGACGGGGAGGAGCTTCGGTTTGAGGGCGACGAGGACGAACTCCGAATCTGCTGCACTGGCGATCCGCAACACTGCTGGAACATGGCAGGAAAGCGTTCCTCGAACTAGGGAGCGATATGGGCACCCTTCTTGCGGTTGGTGCGATCACCGTCTGCGTAGCAGGTGTTTTGTTCCTAGCAACCTGGCCACTAGCGAAGGCTGTTGTTGGGGGGCCGTCAAAGAAGCCGCGTCAATCGGCTTGGAAGTCCGTGTGCTTCCTCACGGCGCTCTGGCCGATAGGCCTTCTCTTGTTGGTCGTTTCGCTCCTTGATCTTGCCGTCACCCACAAGGTCTTTGGCTCAAATGCCGGCGACAATGTCACGTTTGCGCTGCTCATTGCCGTGGTCGGAACGTTCGCGTGCGCGCAACTCGACGTCCTCAAAGCCCAATATGGCCGGACTATTGCCTGGTCCCTCGGCAAGGCGCTGCCAGACGACGGCAAGAAGCGCACGCAATTTGGCGTCGATAAGGCCCTCATCAAAGCCGCTTCCGGCACAGACCGGCGTAACGCTCTCTCCAGAGTGCTCAAGGCGTAAATCAGGATCCCCCTATCAATCCCTGAGAGATCCGCGGGGGTCGCGCCGCCCCCGCCGATCACAGTCGGTAGCTGGCCGCAGAGTGAGGACAAGCCAGGGCGCGCGACGCCCTCAGTCACGCCCGCTTCGGACAACAAGCAGCACTCATCGAAGCTCGCCCCTGCTAGCGCTTTCCGCCCAACGGCGAAGCTGGGAATGCGTCCAACCGCCCCGCGTCAGCAGACAGCAAGCGGCAATGTCGCCCTCGGACACATCCGCGCCTCCTCGTGCCCCCCACGCGGACCGCTTACGCCCGCCCGCGGCCACTCAACCCTCGAGCGACACCCCTTCGCCCCCCGAGGTCAGCCGCCGCGCCGAGACACTCCCCGGCTCGTGCTCGCCCGGTGCACTGACGACCCCGCGGCGCGCCCTCGCGCGCAGCTCGCCGGCGCGCACCTCGCGCTCGCAGTGCGGGCAGCGCACCTCGACGCGCACTTCGTGGTCGCAGGCGGCGTGCGCGACGCGGACCGGCCCGCGCCCGTCGGGCCACTGCCAGCGATCGCCCCACTGCATCAGCGCGAGCAGCGCGGGGATCAGGTCGGCGCCCTTCTCGGTTAGGCGATATTCGTGGCGCTCGGGGCGCTGTTGGTAGACGCGCTGTTCGAGGATCCCCTCGCCGAGCAGCCCGCCGAGGCGGTCGGAGAGGACGTTCGCGGAGATTCCCAGGTCCTCCTGGATCTCGCCGAAGCGGGTCACGCCGTAGGCGACGTCGCGCAGGATCAGCGGCGTCCACCACTCGCCGGCGACGTCGAGCGCACGCGCGATCGAGCACGGATGATCGCCGAGCGAGGTTCGCTTCATGCCGCGAGTGTATCGCTTGCATAAGGAGAGCGACTCGTGTAGGGTCGCGCTGACGTGGTCACTCCTTTCAAGAGAGTGACGTCAAAACCGTGGCGAGGGGACCATTGAGGTTCCCCAACGCCAAACGCCCACCGGCCCGCGGGCCGCGAGGAGGTCTGAACCCAGATGCCGATGCTCGACGCGTACATCCCCACCGGCGCCCTGACCGCCGAGGCCGAGGAGCAGCTGCTCGCCGACCTGACGGACCTGCTGATCGTCAACGAGGGCGCTGATCCGGCCAACCCCCAGGTGCGCTCGATCGCGTGGCTGTTCGTCCACCGCCCCGAGGCCGTGTACGTCGCCGGCGCGCCGGCGAGCGCGCCGCACTACCGCTTCGTCGCGTCGGTCCCCGAGGGCCAGTACGACGCCGACCGCCGCCAGGCGATGGTGCACGACATCACCGAGGCGGTGCTCGACGCCGAGCGCGGCGGGTACGAGCGCGAACCCGGTCGCGTGTGGGTGTTCACGCCGGAGATCCCCGACGGCACGTGGGGCGGCTTCGGGCGGATCGCGACGCTCGCCGACATCGCGACGCTCGCGACCGGCGACCCCGAGCGCGGCCGGCGCTATGCCGAAGAGCGCCTCGGCGCGCGGCGCGGCGCGGCGGCGCTTGCCTGAGCCCGGGCACTGCGCTCCGGCGGCGCTGGCGCTAGCGGGCGTACATCGCGTCGATCGCCGCGGCGTACTTCGCGGCGATCGGCTTGCGTCGCAGCTTCATGGTGGGCGTCAGCTCCTCGCCGCCCGGCTGCCACTCCTGCGCGAGGAGCGTGTGTCGCTTGATCTGCTCGACGCGACTGAGGCTGGCGTTGGCGCGCTCGACGCCTGCCTTCACCTCGGCCTGGATCGCCGGCGCGGCCGCGAGCTCGGCGGCGGTGGCAGCGGCCAGTCCATGCGCGGTGGCGAAGCTCGCCGCGGCGACCGGGTCGAGCACGATCAGCGCGGTGTTGTAAGGGCGCCGATCGCCGATCGCGACCGCGCTGCCGATCAGCGGGCACGCCGCCTTGAGCTTGTTCTCGATGTTCGCCGGCGACATGTTCTTGCCGGCCGAGTTGATGATCAGCTCCTTCTTGCGGTCGACGATGCGCACGTAGCCGTCGGCGTCGATCTCGGCGATGTCGCCGGTGTGCAGCCAGCCGTCGGGGTCGATCGCCTCGGCCGTGCGCTCGGGGTCGTTGCGATAGCCGCGCATCACGATCGGGCCGCGCACGAGCAGCTCGCCGTCGTCCGCGAGCGAAAGCTCAACCCCGGGGATCGGCACGCCGACGGTGCCGATGCGGATCGCGTCCTGGGGATTGATGGTCGCGATCAGCGAGGTCTCGGACATGCCCCACACCTCGCAGATCGGCAACCCGAGCGCGGCGAAGAACTCGAGCACCTCGGCGGCGATCGGAGCCGCCCCTGAGACGAGCGAGCTGACCTGGTCGAGGCCGATCTGCGCGCGCAGCTTGGAGAAGATCGCCGCGTCGGCCTGCGCGCACGCGGCGCGTAGCTCGCTCGCGACCGGTTCGCCGGCCTGCTCCGCGCGCACGAGCTCGAGTGCCCGCTCCAGCGCGTCGGCCACAGCCGCACGCCTTTGCTCGTCGGGCTCGGCGGCGAACCCCGCTTCGAGCCCAGC
>Ga0302180_10001724_pt1 | contig 17463 bp, 11 predicted proteins | sample I_Palsa_E3_2_FD_200575 | JGI IMG/M metagenome (GOLD analysis project Ga0302180, IMG submission 200575) | Peat permafrost microbial communities from Stordalen Mire near Abisko, Sweden - I_Palsa_E3_2 | ecosystem: Environmental > Terrestrial > Soil > Palsa > Peat permafrost | place: Sweden... | reverse complement strand
ATATCGTCGCGGCCTACATCGCTGGTGCCGCCCGGTAATACCCGAACCGGGCTAGCAGTAGCTCCGCCTGGTGGCCACAGCCGCCAGGCGGACAGGCCCGTGGCCGCCCGGTGACGACGGCCGCGGGGCGGTCACGGATCGCGACCCAGGACGAACGCGAACCGCCGATCTGGACGGATGCGCAGTCCGGCCTGGCCAGGTCGGGAATGGTGCATATCCGGCCTAATTGATCTGCATGGCAGCAACCGCCATGCCACCAACTGGCTTCACCAGTATGCCCACAGGCAGGGTCCGGGCCGTCCGCTGGCTGATGTGGCCGGGGCCGATGGCCCGGCGGCTGATGGTCCGGGCTAGGACCTGGTATGGATGAAGTCCCGGATGGTCTACATCCGGCAGGGGCCGCCTGGCGCAGCCGGCCGCTTGGAGCACCGCATGGCGGCGGTCAGAAGGGTCCGGTGAGTTCGCCGAGGGTGCCGGTGAGCCGGAGGTTCTCGGAGTAGTCGACCGGGCAGGTGATCACCGAGACGGTGTCGGCGGCGAGGGCCTCGGTGAGGGTGGGCAGCAGGTCGTCGGCGGAGTTGATCCGGTAGCCGCGGGCCCCGAAGCTCTCGGCGTAGGCGGCGAAGTCCGGGTTGGCGAAGCCGGTGGCGACGTCATGGCCGAGCTCGAGGTCCATCTTCCACTTGATCAGCCCGTAGGCGTCGTCCTGCCAGATCAGCACAGTCAGGGGGATGCGCTCGCGCAGGGCGGTCTCGATCTCCTGGGAGTGCATCAAGAATGCGCCATCACCCGCGGCGGCCAGCACCCGCCGGCCGGGCTCGGCCAGTTTGGCGCCGATGGCGCCAGGCAGGGCGAAGGACATGGCGGACAGGCCGTTGGAGGTCAGGCAGGTGCCGGGCTCGTAGGTGGGATACAGCCGGGCCATCCACATCTTCACCGCGCCGGTATCGGCCAGGACGATATCGGAGCGCCCCAGGGCGGCCCGGATGTCGGACACCACCCGCTGCGGCTTGACCGGGAAGCTGTCATCGGCCGCGCCGCGCGCCAGCTCGCCGGCCAGCAGCGCCCGGATCTTCTCCCCGCTGGCCCCCGGCTGCCACCGCCCGGTGGTGGCGGCGGCCAGCGCGTCCAGGGTCGCGCTGAGATCGGCCTGGACCCCGACCTCGACGTCGTAGCTGGCGTCCACCTCGGCCGGCAACCGGCTCAGGTGCACGATCCGCTTGTCCCGGCCGGGGTTGACCCGGGCCGGGTCGAACTCCTGCAGCTCATAGCCGACGCTGATGATGACGTCTGCCTCGTCGAAACCGAAGTTGACGTAGTCATGTCGCATGAACCCCACCGCGCCGAGGGCGTTCGCGTGGTCATCGGGGAACACGCCCTTGCCGTGGAAGGTGGTCGCCACCGGCAGGCCCAGCTGCTCGGAAAAGCGCCGCAGCGCACCGGCCGCGCCGGCCCGGGCGGCCCCGTGGCCGGCCAGCACGATCGGGCGCCGGGCAGCGTCAAGCACCGCCGCGGCCCGCTCGATCTGCGATGCTGACGGCACGTCAGGCCGGGGAACGTTGACGTTGAGCGGAGCCAGCCCCGGCGCGCTCATGGTCTCGACATCCTCGGGCACCGCCAGGTAGACCGCCCCGGGACGCTCGGTCTGCGCTAGCTTGAACGCCTTGCGGATCATCTCCGGCACCGCACCCGGGGTCAGGACCACATCCGCCCACTTGGTCACCGGCGCGAACATCGCCACCAGGTCGACGCTCTGGTGAGACTCCTTGTAGATCCGGTTCAGGCCAACCTGCGCCGACAACGCCACCACCGGCGAGCTGTTCGTGGTGGCATCGGCCGTGCCCAGCAGCAGGTTGATCGCACCCGGGCCGAGCGTCGCCGAGCACACCCCGGCGCGGCCGGTCAGCCGGCCGTAGATCTCGGCCATGAACGACGCCGCCTGCTCATGACGCACCAGCACGTACCGGATCGGCGAGCGGACCAGGGCGTCAGTGAAGCGGATGTTTTCCTCACCGGGGATGCCGAATACGACGGTGACGCCCTCCCGCTCCAGGCAGCTCACCAGCAGATCCGCGACGCCAGGCTGTTCCACGGCCACCCACCAGAACCTAGCGGTCGATGAGGCGATACGACCAGGCCCGGGCAGCAGCCTGGACCGAGACGCCACCTATTGTCGCTGCCCACATCGCGCGCGCCGCCCGGTAAAGCCGCGTCGGCTGGCAGCAGCTTTGCCTGGCGGTCGGTCAGCGCCGCCAGGCAGACACTCCCCGCGACCGCCCGGCGCCAACGGCTGCGCTGGTGACACATCGTGACTCCATGGCGAACGCGAACCGCCGTTCGGCGCGGTTCCCGGAGCCTCGCCGTTCCTCTGTTTTGGACGCGCTTAACAGGTCGATCTGCGTCACGGAAAGCCTTTTCACTCTAGGTCACGGCGCGGGACTCTGTAGGCGCGCAGATGCATTCCGGTCAGCTGACGGTCACGGCTGGAATGGTGCGTGCGCTGGTGGATGAGCAATACGCGCTCGGGTTGCCTCCGCGCCTGGCTCCGGGCCGCGGTTTCCGCGTTATTGCGCGGCGGCTCAGTGCGTCTGGGTGCCAGCGCTGCGCTGGTCCCGCACGATGGCTACCGCCTCCCGCTGGGTGAGCCCGGAGCCGGCGGAGAACGCCTGATCGAACTGGCTCGGGCTGAGCCGCTGGCGGACCTTGGCCACCAGGTCAGCCTCCACCCGCCGCAGGTGCGGCCAGGCCGGCAGGCCGACCCGCCGACGCAGGCCCTGGGCCGCGCCTTCCAGCCGCGCGGCCCGTTCCGGGTCGCCCTCAGCGAACGCCAGCCAAGCGTACGCGGCCAGGCACAGGATCACGAACGGGGTGCTCCGGGCGGCCAGGCTCTGATCGAGCGCCTCATTGAGTAGCGGCCGGGCCTCACTGAGGCTGCCCGAGAGGACATGTAGGATGGCCAGCTGCACCCTGGAGCCCGCGGCGAGCCAGTCACCGCCGCAGAGCTCCGCGAGGTCGCGCGCCTCGCGCAGGTGCTGCAGCGCGTTGTCGTAGCGGCCCAACCCGGTCTCCAGGGAGCCGGCGGTGAACGCGGTCATGGCCGTGACGAAGGGCTCATCCTGACCGTGGAACTCCTCCAGCGAGACCAATGTCTCCCGCAGCGCCGCGTCAAAGTCACCGGTGATCGGCATGGCCCACGCCATGGCCAGCTGGGAAGCCGCGTGCAGGAAGGAGTCCTGGATCCCGGCCAGCAGCGGTGCCAGGCGCTCGCGGCCGGCCAGCGCCGCCGCGTCGTCACCGGTGTCTACGGCCAGCACGGCCGCCGCCCACGCCAGCTCGGCCATGTCCTGCGGGTCCAGCGTCCCGTCAGCGGGCAAGAGCTGCTCCACCCAGGGGCGGGCCTCGCGCTCTAGGTCGCGCTGCGACCAGAACAGCCACAGAACCCGGAACAAGTGAGGCAACGGCCCACGGTCATGGTCCAGGAACCAGCGCACTGCGGCGGCCAGGTTGCCCGTCTCGGCGTCCAGCCGCTCCAGCCACTGATTCCGGCCGGTGCCGCGCAGCGGCCGGTCGGCCTGCTCGGCCAGGGCCCGGTAGTAGCTGGCGTGGCGGCGGCCGACCTCAGCGGCGTCGGGCCGGGCGGCCAGCCGCTCGGCCACGAACGCGCGGATGGTTTCCAGCATCCGGGTCCGGAGTCCCAGCTCAGTACGGTCGACAGAGACCAGGCTCTGGCGGGCCAGCGCCTCAGAAAGCTCCAGCGCCCGGTCCTCATCAACGCCTGCCACGCGGGCGGCGGCCTCGATGGTCCAGCCGTCGGCGAACACCGCCGCGACCTCCAGCAGCGACCGCTCGCCCTCCTCCAGCAGGCCCACGCTCCACTCCACCGTGGCGCGAAGCGTGCGCTGGCGCTCGGGCAGGTCCACCGCGCCAGTCCCGAGCGCGTCCAGCGAGGCCGCGAGCCGGTCAAGCAGCGCAGGGGGGTCGAGCAGCCGGGTGCGGCCGGCGGCCAGTTCGATTGCCAGCGGCAAACCCTCGAGCCGACGGCAGATCTCGGCTACCGCCGCCGCGTTGCCCTCGGTCAGCGTGAAGCCAGGCCGCACCGCGCTCGCCCGCTCCACGAACAGCGCCATCGCTGGCGAAGCGGCCAGCTCCCCGGCCGGCACCTCGCCGGAGCCGGGCGACGGGGGAAGCGGCAACGGCGGCACGGGATACTCCCGCTCGGCTTGCAGCTCCAGCACCGTCCGGCTGGTAGCCAAGATCGCCACGCCAGGGCAGCGAGCCAACAGCACCCCCAGGTCGCGGGCGACGTTGATCACTTGCTCCAGGTTGTCCAAGATGAGCAGCCAGGCGCCGTCGCCGAACGTCTCGGCCATGGCGTCCAACGGCGAGCTCGTCCGCGCCAGGTCGGCTCCAGCCATTCGGCCGATGGCGGCCAAGACCATCCTCGGATCTGTGACCGACTCCAACGGCACGAACACGGTGCCCGCGCCGAAGCGATCACGCAGCCGCTCGCCTACCGCCACCGCCAGCCGGGTCTTGCCCACCCCGCCCGGCCCGGTCAGCGTCACCAGCCGCACCCCGGAACGCTCTATCAGCCCGGCCACCTCACCGATGGCCCGGTCCCGACCCAGCAGCGACGTCATGCTCACCGGCAGCCGCCCCAGGCCGCGGGCGCCTTCCGGCGACCGCGCCGCACCCCCAGCCTGGCCGCCAGCGGCCTCGAACCGCTCGCTCAGCAGCACCGCCAGGTCATCACGCACCAGCCGGCCCAGCTCAGCCGGGGCGCGGAAATGACGATAGGAGGCCGAGGACTCCTCCCTGATCCGGGCCAGCAAGTCGGCCAGGCGCGGCTGCCGATCGGGGGCCGGCCCCTTGACATACAGCAGACGCGGCAACCCGGCCGACAGGTCGAACTCCTCCTCCAGCCCCGAGACCTGCGCGCCCGGGACTAGCTGCCCGTACCACTGCCAGTACAAGCCGATGAACACATCGGCCTGTGCCAGGTACGCCCGGTACACCTCGGCCGGAGGATACGGCCGCGCCCCCGCATCGAACATCACCGGCGTCAGCCGCAGCGCCGAAACCGCCCGCGCGACCGCCCGTCGTTCCTCGGCCAGCTCACCCAGCGTGGAACTGACGAACACCCGCAGCCGCCGGTCCGGAGTCCGGATGACCACCTCATCGGGCGCCCGCTGGCTCACGTTTCGCCCCGGATCCGGTCCACCACGCCAGTCTGCAACCAGCCACCCCGGACAGCAAACCCGCGTAGGGCCCCACCCCTTCGCCAGCACCGGCGATTGCAGGCGCCCAGGCGCTCCACGTGCAACCACCCGGCCACGGTCACCGGCTGCCACTCAAAGGCGACTCCAACCGCCCCGCGCGACTCCCGGGCAAGTCTCCGAACCGGGTCGATCTATCGCCACGCATAACGCTGTGATCTGCGTGCGGTCGCCGCCGCTGCCGACACGCTGCCTTTGCGTTCCGAATCGATCCGGAGCGGTGCTGGCAACGGGCGCACATCCGTGACGCCCCGTGCGGCGACCTGGCGTGATGGCCTTGGGCCGCTTTACCGTGGGGTTCTCGTCACTTTGCTGGGGCCTCGGCTGGCCCAGCTTCGGGGTCTCAGCCCGTACCCCGGAGGTGCCCGATGGCCACCACAACCCCGTCCGCTGCCCTCGTCCGTGTCGCGCCCGTCTTCACCAATACGGAACGGCTGGCATTAGCTGGGTTCCTCGCCGCCTGCAGCGGCCTGGCCCGCCAGGCGTACGAACTGGACCTGCGGCAGTTCGCCGGCTGGTGCCAGCAGCATCAGCGCCGCCTGTTCCAGGTGCGCCGCGCGAACATCGAGTTCTTCGGCCGCGATCTGGAAGCCCGCGGCCGTGCCCGGGCCACCATCACCCGGCGGCTGTGCACCGTCGCCGGGTTCTACCGGTACGCCGTCGAGGAAGAACTCCTCGATCATTCCCCGGCCGCGCATGTTCGCCGGCCCCGCCTGGACTACGAATCCCACACCACCGGCCTGGACCGCAACGAGCTCGGCGCGCTCCTGGTCGCCGCCGGGCTCGGACCGCCGGCGGAACACGCGCTGATCTCCCTGCTGGCCCTCAACGGGCTCCGCGTCTCCGAAGCTGCAAACGCCGACATCGAGGCGCTCGGCATCGAACGCGGACACCGCACCCTGGTGATCACCCGCAGGGCGGGAAGGTCGTCACCATCCCGCTCGCGCCACGCACCGCCCGCGCGATCGACCTGGCGATCGACCTGGCGATCGGCGAGCGCATGGAAGGACCCATCCTCCTAGCGGCCGATGGGCGGCGGCTGGACCGGCATGGCGCCGGGCGGATCGTCCGCCGGGTCGCCCGGCGGGCCGGGATCACCAAGACCGTTGGGCCGCACACGCTCAGGCACGCATTTATCACCGCGGCGCTGGATGCGGGGGTGCCGCTGCGCGACGTTCAGGAGGCCGCCTCCCACGCTGACCCGCGTACCACCATGAGATACGAGCGCGCCAGGACCTCGCTGGACCGGCACGCCACGTACATCGTCGCCGCCTACGTCGCTGGGGCTGCCCGGTAAGAACTCGCCAGCCATGCCGGTCCGCCTGGCCGTCCACTGGCCAGGCGGGCCGGCGGGAAACCCCAGAATACAAACGCGTCACGGTGTGTGCACAGGCGAACGCACGCGAACCGCCGTTCGGGACGTCCTGGCGGGCAGCCAAGATAGTCGTCCAGGGCGCGCGAGAACGGATGTTCTGTCCCGTCACGCCGATCCGCACGCCATGCTCGAGATTGCTGGCCTGCCGCCCCGCTGTCCCGTGCCAGATAAGTCGGCCCGCCAAGGTGGCTTTGACCTGGGCGGGCCTGATTGAGTGGCAAACGATCAAGGTGCGGATTGTGGTCCAAGTCGGCCCACGACGGCGATCGAGGGGGCTTCTTGCCAGTTGATTCGGCCCGGTCGTTGCTGGCCCGCGGCGAGGCTTCGCTCGGATGCTCGTGTCGACGGGCCTGCTGGTGCAGAGTGCCATGGCCGCCGGGCTGGTCGCTGACGCGCCAACCGAGACGCTTGGGACCGGACGGCTGGCAAGGGAACGTGAACGGGCCAGATCGACTGGCAACGGACTGACCTATTTGGCACGGGACACCCGCCGACCTCATCTGCCGATGAGCGAGCGTCCCATCGCGGGCGCTTAAGGTGCACAGATCGCCCATTCCGAGCGGTCAGAGTGATGCCATATGCCGAGTTTCAAGATGCGCACGACATCCCGTTATGCACAGATGAATCAACATCCGGGAGTAGCGAGGCCGACTCTCGGCGGTCCGACGGCGCAGTACAGAAGATGAGACAGGGCACGCTCCCTCGGAACGCTTACGGCAGGTGCCTGCGGGGTGTTCGTACGCACCCCCTGCGTACGGTATTCTTCCTCGTGTGGGTGAAGACTTTAGTGAGCTGCTGCGTTCGGCGCGTGTCCAGCTGGGATGGGATCAAGGTCAGGTGGCGCGACACCTCGGGGTTGGACAGCAGACTGTCAGTAGGTGGGAGCGGGGCGAGACATGTCCGGCGAAGGGCAAGGCTCCCGAGATAGCGCAAGTCTTGTGTGTTGAGGTTCAGCGGGTGCTCGACGCCATGGCGATCAGCAAATCGGTCTCACAGACCATCGCCATACCGGTCCGGCCGCTGCTTACCGAGCTCCCGCTTGCGATGCTCGCCGAGGACGTGTTCGAACAATTCAGTACAGACCTGGCAGCTTTGCTCTATCCGCACCCTGACATCGTGCACGGATACGGATCGCGGGGGCATAAGCAGTACGGGATTGACATTGAGATCTGCCATCCGGAAGGAGCGCCCACCGGGATCCAGTGCAAGCGCGCCGAAGAGTTCGGCCCGGCCGATGTGCAGGCGGCGGTTGCTGCATTGACCATGGACGTTCGGGAGTGCATCATCTTCCTTTCCAGGAAAGCGGCCAGCCCGGGTGCACGTAAAGAGATTGCCAAACATCACCCCAAGTGGCAATTGATGGATGCCTTGGATATATCGCGTAAAATCCGGTATCTGGCTGATCAGACAGCTGCGATTCGCCTAGTTGAAACATACTTCCCTGGTTACCGGAAAGAGTTCCTAGGTATCGAAAAACCAACCCCGTGGGAAGAGGTTGAGGCATTCTTTCGGCCGGTAAGTGTGAACCCGATGTTCACTCATGCCTGGGAGCTGGCTGGGCGCACGAGGGAACTTCAGTCTCTCAAAGAGTTCTTTAACGGCGCCGACCTGCGCGTCGCGCTGATCGTTGGTCCTGGAGGAATCGGAAAGAGCCGACTACTCCGGCAGTTCGGGCTTGACGTGTCACAGCCCGCAACTCAGGCGACCATCCGTTTCGCGGCCGCCGATACGCCGGTAGAGCCGGAACAGTTCGAGCAGTTGCCTGCCGACGGGCGTTTGGCGGTAGTGATCGAGGACGCCCACGCGCGCCCCGATTCCGCTGCCATCGTGCAGGGAGTTCTCCGCAGGAACCCCGACGCCCAGGTCGTGATCTCGGTTCGCCCTTACGCGCTGGCGGACGTGCAGAACGAACTGCGCAGCGTCGGAATTTACCCGGACGACTGCTCGGTGGTAATTGTTGATGAACTCTCCATTTCCGATGCGCAGGCGCTTGCGCGCCAGGCGCTCGATGAGGCAACCCAGCCAGGGCTACCAGAATGGCTGGGCTCTGTCGCCCCAGACTGCCCTTTGATCATCGTCGTGGCCGCGGCGCTGATAAAGCGCGGAATCCTGCAGGTCACGTCACTTCCGGGAAACGACCGTCTTCGCGCCGAGATCATGGGGGCATTCCGGGACGCGATGACGGCAGGGGCGAGCACGGGTGACCCGGACATGCGAAGGGAGGTTTTGCAAGCCGTGGCGGCGTTCCAGCCTTTTCGAATCGATGACGACACGTTCCGTTCGGCGCTGTCGGCGCTGACCCGTCGGTCTTTCGACCAGGTGATGCCCTATCTCAGCACCTTGGAGGCAGCTCAGGTACTGCAACGACGGGGGACTTCACTGCGCGTCGTGCCAGATCTGCTCGGCGACGCGGTACTGGCCGGGGCATGTACCTACGCGGCCACAGGTATTTCAACGGGCTACCTCGAACGGGCCTTCGACGTAGCCGACGGGGCGGCGCTTGCCCACCTGTTCGTTAACAGTTGCCGTGTTGACTGGCAGGTCCGGAAGTCCGGGGCAGGGCAGCGATCCCTCGTCGAACCGCTTTGGGCTCTTGTCACCTCGCAGTTCGCTGAAGCCGGGATCGACGGCCGCGCTGAATTGCTAAGGCTGCTGAAGAAGGTAGCCGCGTTCCAGCCGGAACCGACGCTCGCGTTGGCCAAGTGGACAGTATCGAACCCGATAGCGCCCACGGAGCCTGAGCCAGGAAGCAAGAGCGCGTACAGGAATGACTATCAGCATGTGCGCAACGAATTGGCGCCGCTTTTGGAAAACGTTGCTTACAACCTGAGCCACCTGGACGAGGCAGCCGACCTGCTCTGGGAACTGTCCGCAACCGATACTCGCAAACCCAACCAGTTTCCAGATCACCCCATCCGCGTCCTAGAGCGCCTCATGGAGTACGCCCCGACTACTCCGCTGGCCTATCAAGAGAAGCTACTTACCGTCGCTGGGCGTTGGCTGGAGCAGCCCGAGGCTGGCGACCTTCCCTATTCACCGTTCGACGTTCTGGAGGTGCTACTTGCGACAGAGGCAGTTGTCCGATCTTCCGACGGCCTGTCTCTGACGATGAGGTCATATCCGGTCACGCCCGAGGCAGTGCGCGGCCAGCGGGGCAGGGTAATCGATCTGACATTCTCTGAGCTTGCCTCTCCTGATGTACGACGAAGTGTCAGGGCAGCCAGAGCGATCGGGACGGCTCTCATTGGACCCACGCCCGCCTTCAACCGCGTGCCAGACCAGACGGAAAGAGACCGGTGGACGCCGATGTTCACAGAGGTCATCTCCAGGGTTGGGTCAGTTGCCGAAGGCCATCCGCTTCAGCCTGTGGTTGTCATCGCACTGCGAGAAGCACTCAGATGGCACTACCAGTACTCCTCCACCGAAACTCGGGCGACTGCGCAGGTGTCATGGCGCAGCTTGCCCGACTCGATCGAGTACCAGCTTGCCTTGATCGTGCATGACTTCTGGGGAACACTCCTGGGCGACGGCGACGGGTCGGGATATCAGCAGGAAGAGCAAGATTCCCGTATAGCTTTGATTATTACTGAGGCACTGCAGCTATGGCCCGAGGACGAACTGCTGGATCAGCTTGAATGGGCCCTAGGAGATGAGCGTCTAGCCTTTGGCAATGACCCCGTGCACGCGAGCCCAGTCATCTGGAGGATGGCAGAGGAAAAGCCGGCGGTCGGCGACGCACTATGTCAGCGAGTCATCCAGACCCCAGACAGCCTCCTAAGAGACCTCATCCCGGCCGCACTCGGCCGACTCCTGCAGGCAGATCCCGCTGACGGCCTTGCTCGTGTCCAGGAGCTACTGGCGGCCGGAAACGCGTCTCTCACCCGGAACGTCGCAAACACACTTGGCTGGGGCCGCGGACAGCGCACGTCGCTTTTCGACGGTGAAGCGGCAATACTGAAGTCCCTGATCCAGCACAACGACCCCACCGTCCGGCGGTACACGCTCTTCGCTGCTCGCTCGATTCACTCGGTTGAACCGGCGCTATCCAAGGAGCTGGTAACAACCGTCCAATTCGCGGACTCACGGCCGCTTGCGGACGACGTCGCAGCAGCATTCTGCCGCCCAGGGTTCCTTCAGTGGAGCGAGCTAACTCAAAGCGACGCGCGATCTATACTCAGCCAGCTAGCCGACTGCCCGTCCATCGACGATTACCACATCACCGTCCTGCTGGCCGACATCAGCGGCAGAGACCCAGAGGTGGTCGTTAACCTCCTCATCCAGCGCATCGAGACCTGGGAACAGATCGAGTCAGTGCTCGAATACGACCCGCTACCCAACAGGTGGCAAGAAGTACCTAAGTTCGACACACACCACCAGTACGGCGATTACCTTCGCAGAGTCCTTAAGTGGATGACTGCCGCGACTGAATCGTGGAGGCGGCAGCATGCGGGAGGGGAACTCTTTGCCCTGATAGCGAAAGACTTCGGCGAAGAAGCGCTAGGCGTTCTGCGAGAAGCTCTATCGTCTGGCGACATTAGGCAGGTCAAGACAGTCGGATCCATCCTCCGAAACGTGCCCGGGCAAATCATCTGGGACCAAGTTGATTTTGTCACCCTAGCCCTAAGAACTGCAGATAAATATGGAGAGGAAACCGTTCAGCAGGTCGCCGGCGGACTCCATGCGGCGGCACTCAGCGGAATGGCTTTTGGTACGCCTCTAAAGCCATTCAGTAAAGATATCGACCAGCGCGACAAGTCAACTCAGGCCCTCGCTAACCTGCAACGAGGTTCGATCGAGGAAAAGTTCTACCAGGCGCTAGCTGAATCGGCGCAGCGAAGTATTGCCTGGAAGGCGGGTATAGATGAATCCCTCATCGATAGGCGGGAGTGGTGAGCCGAACCTCCGGCCGCCGCATGAATGACGACCTAGTTTCCGGGGCCTGGCGTTCTTCAAGCGGCGAAGAGCCTCCTGGGCAAGTCCGCGTAGGGGGACCGCAGCGCGCCAGATCAGCTCATTCTGCACGACTCAGCCGGTGATCGCTGGAGAGTCGCATCAGACACCGATCGGCGGATCTGGTGCGACTTAAATGCACTCTCGTAGCCGCTGTTCGTGACCGGCTACTGATGCCGCTCGGAGCAGTTATGATCGATTTGACGGACATGCCTGGCATGCTGAGAGCGCATTCGCTCACCACAAAGGAGACAGCGCTGGATGAACGATGATCCGATGACAGGTAAGACAATCATCGACTCGATCATCAGGGGCCTGCGCTGGCTCGAACGTCAGATCGAGATAGCGGCGAGCCCGACACCCCAGCAGGTGTTGGTGCCTAAGCCGACCGAGTTGACCGACGTACAGCTTCACCAGGCTATCCACGAGGTCGGAGCCGAGCTCCTGAACAGACATGGCCCACTGCTGCAGGACAGTTTTGCCCGCGACGGCGCCACGCTGAGTGACCCTCGCTTCCCGGCGGCGTTGCCCATCTCGGTCCGGCCTCACGTACTGATGATGGTCACTCAGGCCAACGACTCATACGGATTCGCGCTACTCGGCCTGCGAGAACATGCCACGGGTTCGGCGCTGGGGCCGATACGGAACGTGGCAGAGACTTATGCGTACCTGAAGTGGTTGCTGGAAAGCGCCGATGAGAGTGTCAGGGCGGGCCGCGCTTACCGGTTGACCCTGGACGCCATCGATCAGTATCGAGAACAGAAGCGGATGCTCGAAAAGGTCGCGCCGAAATCTGAAGTAACGCTGCAGGTGGCCCCCATGCTCGGCGCGGCCGCCGAGCGGATGACCAGTCGCCTCATGGAGCTGGCGCGGGAAGACGGAGTGGCTATTGCTTCCAGCCTCCGGCGATCAGAGCTTTTGGAGAAGCACTTGCCAGATTTGGGCGGCTACCTTTTCTACTCATTGCTGTCCAACGCAGGCGTCCACCCGGGCGCTGGGCGCAGTCAGGTGTTCTATGGTAGACCGGGCAAAGCCGTAATTGACTTCGATTTCAAAGGCCTCCACCTCGTCCGCGCCTACTGGGCTTCCGTGAACATTCGGCTGTACCTCGATCTTTGCGACCTAGCCGAGCCTGTGATCGGAGGTCTCGGGTGGAAAGTCCTCACCGACACGATCCGGGCCAAGCTAGAGCCACTAGCGCAGGAAGCCCAGCAACGATATTCAAATCGCATCCAGAAGGAAATGGCTAAGGCGTCTACCTGGGCCAACCCTCCCTCGCCCGAGAGACTCGTGTCTGGAACAGACGACACACTCAAAGAAAGCTCCTGAGCGCAGACACCTACATACTCACATGCCGCCGACCGTGCGAGTAGCCGCTGCGAGGAATGTGGGCTGCTCTCTCCGGTGGGTCTGTGCATCGTGGAGATCAGACTAGATCAAGTCGATCTCCTGCGGCGCGCAGCGTTGTTCGTAGCGTGGCCCAGCCTGGCATGATGACGGTGTGCCTTGTTGTCACGTGGGGTGGATATGGGTCATACGCTGAGCTACCGGGATTCTGTCGTACTGCTTGGTGGCGATCCTCCGGTTGTGGCAACGCGGGACAGGGCACTGGGTGCCGCCCTGTCGGTGGCCACCGGTGGGGTGAGCGCCTCGGTACTGAGTATCTTCGATTCCCAAGGCGGGATTGTTCGGTTTGGGCGTGATCTCATGCTGGGTTTGCGGGAGCGGCTGCGCGGGGCTAGGCGTGTGGAGCGGACCCAGCTCCTAGAGGCCGCGCACGCTGTAATAGTTGTCGCGGCGTATTTCGAGGTGCTGGCGGACGCCCCGTTGCCGTTCCCTGTCCGCGACCTGCGGATCACGCAACAGGAGCAACTTCGGCTGGCTGGCGGTCCGGCGTCTGCGGAAGCGTTCCTGGAGGCCATGCTGACGGTGGCGCCGCCGCGGCCGGCTGCGCATCTGCCATACGAGCGCTTTCTCGGGGTGCTGCGGCAGTGGTATGAACAGCTGTCTTCTCGTCTTGCTGCTTTCGTTCGCGGGCTGGCCGTGTGGGATGGCCTCGATGACGCCGCACGGGCAGAGACTGAGCGAGTCCTGAGTGACCAGTTGTGCGGTGCGGCGACTGGGCGGTTTCAGGAGCTGTACTCCCAATTGGCGCGTGAGGTTCCGGAGTTCGGTTTCTGGTCGGGGCAGGTCGAGCATCAGGCCACTAGGGCGGAGATCCGCTGGGCGCTTGCTGGCGTGGAGTCGTTGCTCGCCTCGATGTCGTCGGCCGGGACGCCGGTGGACGTTGCGTCAGCGCTGTCCGGCGCGTACCGGGCGGCGCTGCCACGGCCGATACTTGCCGATGGGGACGCTCCTGCGGGCATGCGCCTGCCCACGCTGGATGAGGGGTATCTCGACCCGGATTTCCGTGTCCGCCAGGTTGTCGAGGACCGGCCCTCTGATGAGGCGTGGTGGTCTAGTGTCCCGGTCCGCTCAGACCTGCCTGAATATCTTGTGGCTGCTCTTACGTCAGCGGAGGCGGCCGTGGCGCCGCTGGTCGTGCTTGGTCACCCAGGAGCTGGCAAGTCGGTGCTCACGAAGGTACTGGCGGCCCGCCTGCCGCCTGGGGACTTCTTGCCGGTTCGGGTGGTGCTGCGTGAGGCGCCAGCCGAGGCGGATGTCCAAGACCAGATCGAGTACGCGATTCGCGCTGCGACCGGCGAGCGTGCCGAGTGGCCGAAGGTGGCTAGGGCGGCCGGAGGCGCGTTGCCGGTTGTGCTGCTCGACGGGTTCGATGAGCTGTTGCAGGCTACCGGGGTAAGCCAGTCGGACTACCTGCTTAAGGTCGCCCAGTTCCAGAGGCGGGAAGCTGACCAAGGCAGACCTGTGGCTGTTCTCGTGACCAGCAGGACCGCGGTGGCCGATCGGGCAGCGTACCCCGAGGGCACTGTCGCGCTGCGGCTGGAACCGTTCCGCGCCGAGCAGATCGGCAGCTGGCTTGATCAGTGGAACCGGCTCAACGAGGGCTACCTAGCGGATCGTGGGCTGGCGCCGCTGCCTGCCAGCGTCGCGGCGCAGCATGCGACGCTGGCATCCCAGCCGCTACTACTGATGATGCTGGCTCTATATGACGCTGACGCCAACGCCCTGCAGCGCGGAGCTAGCGTCGGCGATGAGCAGGCGCTGGACGAGACAACCCTGTACGGGAAGCTGCTCACGTCGTTCGCTGCACGCGAAGTCGGTAAGTCAGGCGCGGCATTGCCGGGCGACGAGGCAGCCCGGCGGGTAGAGCAGGAGCTGCAGCGGCTATCTCTAGTGGCATTCGGCATGATCAACCGCCGTCGGCAGTGGGCCACTGAGGCCGAGCTGGAAAGCGACCTGGCCGCACTGCTGGGACCGAACGCGGGGGCGTCCAGCGGCTTCAAGGCGCCCCTCACGCAAGCAGATGTCACCCTCGGTCGTTTCTTTTTCGTGCAGCGCGCTCAGGCAGTGCGCGACGGTGCGCGGCTGCAGACGTACGAATTCCTGCACGCGACGTTCGGCGAGTACCTTGCCGGCCGCCTCGCCGTACAACTGGCCGCCGGCCTGCTGACCCGGCGGCCTGCCCTGACCGTCGGCCCGGCCGTGACCGACGACGACCTTCTGTACGCCCTGCTGTCGTTCGCGCCGCTGTCTTCCCGGCAGCTCCTGCGATTCGTCGTGGGAGCATGCGGACGCCAGGTCGCGACTGCGGACCGGCGGCCGCTGGCTGAACTGCTGGTAAACGTGCTAGCCGACAGCGCAGCGCGGACCGGGCACCGGTACACCGCCTACCAGCCTGCCGCGCTGCCGGTTTCTTCCCGGCACGGCATCTACGGCGCCAACATCGTCCTGCTCGTCCTTGCGCTTGCGGGGGGCGTCGGCGCGAGCGAGCTATTCCCCGGATCCGGGGATCCGGCGGGCGCGTGGTCTCGCGGCACGCTGCTCTGGCGTTCAGCGCTCAGCGAGGAGGAGTGGTCGGATCTGGCCCTGGCGCTGAGCATTCGCCATACGTGGAACGGCCCTTCGCGGGATCTCCAGATCCGGCTGGCCAGCGATCCACTCGAACCACCCGAGCGAGTCGACCCGTACTGGCACTACCGGTATCCGCCCAGCCACGAAGCACGGGGGAACGTGCGGTGGAGCCGGGCGTACTGGAGCCAATTGGATTACAAGATGGACATAGCCGGCGGAACCAACGACTCTGTTGTACGGCATGCTCTTGAACCCCTCTTCCGGTGGCTCGGTCCCACGGTGACAACGTTTATGGGACTAGGGAACGGACCTGCTTCCTCGGCAGCCCGCGACCTGCTGGATCTATGGCTTTCCAGCACACTGAGCACCCCTGACGACCGCCTTATGGCCACTTACCAGCGGTGCATCGCGTTCCTCGCGGATCCCCCGGTGTGGGATGCCGAGCCACAGCACCGCGTCCTTGCACTCATCCTCAGCTGCCTGCGGTCCGATGCTTTCCGGCTGCCTGCCACCGCCGTCATCGAACACCTCAAAGCCGCCATGCGCCTCGGTGGCGACGACGACCACACCTGGCAGCTCATCTTGGAAAGCGCCCTGACCGCCCTCGCCGCCGATCCAGGTGAGGGGCAGCGCACCGAATTGATGGAGATCATCACCCAGAGCGCTGCCGCGATGCGCGACATCAGCCCTCCGTCAGAGTTGCTCGCCTGGGTAACCGTCCACAACGCTGGCCTTACACACTGCGATGCGTTTGATGAAGATCCCGCCCAATTCCTGGCCGAACTTCCCTTCTCCGCCATCGCTGAAACACACCCACAGCTCCTGAAGCAAGCACAAGCTATCGTCGCCGCATCTACGCAGGATTTACGATCCACCCCGATAACGCGCCCTGCTAAATAGCCAGCCCGCACGAGAGCCTGCCGGTGCGGGAACGGCGACTGGTGGACCTGTGGAGGTGCCGGTACGCTCGCGATCACGTCCCGCAGGACGCTCATCCCGATCCGCTTCCGCAAGAGGCCGCCCACCTGCTCGTCCGGGACCAACGAGTCCGCCAATACCGGCAGGATCACGTCCACCCGTCAAGTGGCTACGAGAATGTCGGGCAGTCAGGATCCGGTGTCCGGGTCGGCGCGCGGAGTGCCGGTGACGTCGTAGAGGTGATGAATCGGGTCGTGGATGAAGTACCGCGCGAACGACTCGACCGTGAACTGCGCGCCGTCACTGCGGGCCCCGGTCAGGTCCGCTGCCATTGATCCCCGGCAACGGTCTCGAACCGTGCCGCGATCACCTCGGCGGCTTCGGTCAGCTCGGCGGCCACCACAGCCGGATCCTGTTCGCCATAGTGATCAGCAACCGCCGTGGCGTCCTGGTCCCAGTTCGGGTACTGCGGTCCGTCTTGCGTCAGCATCATCTGCAGCCGCTGGTCATATAGACGCAAGACATCGCGGACGTGACAGCCATACTCCAAGGCTGCCCATTTCCCCGGTGACGGGCGCCGCCGGGCATTACCCGACCGGGCCAGCACGTCGTGCCACGCCGCCGCATTGGCGCGGATCATCCCGGCGATCGCGCCGCGCGGAAAGCTCTGGGTGTCCAGGCCGCACTCCGGGCAACGGTGCCGCAATACCCAGGTCCAGTCCTTCGTATCCGGCACAATCGCCATGACCGGAAATGTACCGGGCCTCACTCTCATGCCGCTCTGGGAGCGTTGCGGTTACAGCCCGAGTACCCGGTGGAGTCCCCGGTCGACCTCGCTCATAAGCGATGTCGGCAGGTGGGCGACAGGTGGCTCCAGATCGATCTTGTCGAGGGTCACCAGGGCCGTGACGTTAACCACCGAGTCTTTAGGCAGGCCCGAGGCCACTGCGGGCAGGAATACGTTGCCAG